>ENA-OQAN01000818-OQAN01000818.1-human-gut-metagenome-genome-assembly--contig:-NODE-818-length-15164-cov-2.547849_pt1 | contig 15164 bp, 22 predicted proteins | sample MGYA00242735_ERZ504527 | MGnify/ENA primary metagenome ERZ504527 (study PRJEB26092, sample SAMD00036230) | human gut metagenome | host: Homo sapiens | study: EMG produced TPA metagenomics assembly of... | reverse complement strand
TGTTTATCTAAAGTCTATCAAAGATCTCTCTTCTTTTCGGCTTCCGTTTTTATCGGAAAGCGGATGCAAAGGTAAATGCTTTTTTTTCATTCTGCCAAACTTTTCGGAAGTTTTTCGAAAAAGTTTTTTTTCAGGGAAACCGGAAGGATGACTTTCTCGCTCCCTTGGACAATACCAAGGTAAGATACTCGCACAGCCCAAAGCGGATCCGCAACAGAATTTTTCAGCATGTCGTTTCAGTTACCTGAGCCCTCTCTCCCGAAAGCGGTTGCAAAGGTATAGCCTTTTCTCTTTCCTGCAAATTCTATGAAACACTTTTTTCAAACAATTTTCAATTATTTTTATAATCAACTGTAAATCAATTATGTTTTAAAGCATATTTTTCAATGCTTCGTCGAATACTCCTTCATGCTACACCTTATTATATATTATATAAAGGCGAAATAGAAAAAACAAACACAAGAAAAGCCCAATAAAAGACATTATAATTATATCAGATAATGAACTTCAAAACCAAATTCATACTAAACCCAACAAGTACCTTCACAATATATACCAATCAGACCACTAAATAAGAGGAACTGACCTACGCCATTTTTATATCAAATATTTTTCTCAACAGATAGTTACACTCTTTAAATATTCTCACTATCTTTGAAAGCAAACGATTGAATTATGGAAGAATCTCTTTATCAAGTCTTATGCTATATCATGCCCATCCTTGCAATTGTAGTATTCATTGCTCTCTTCTATATACAGGCTGGGTACGGAATATTCCAAAATAAACACTGGGGAATAAGCATACCCAATCGATGGGGATGGGTACTAATGGAATGCCCGGCTTTTTTCTTCATGCTATACTTATGGATTAGCAGTCCAAGCAGACTCCAGCCCACACTACTCACCTTTTTCATCCTGTTCGAAACGCACTATCTGCAACGTTCCTTTATTTTCCCTCTCCTGATGAGAGGAAAAAGCCGTATGCCGATTGCCATCATGCTGATGGGAATCCTTTTTAATCTTATCAACGGATTCATGATCGGTGAAGATTTATTCCATTTGGCTTCTGCCGAACGATATTCTACTTCGTGGATGAGCAGCCCGACCTTCATTGGAGGCTACTGCTCTTCATCTCCGGAATGGGAATCAATCTTCATTCAGATCATGTGATCAGACATCTCCGAAAACCCGGAGATACACGCCACTATCTCCCCCAAAAAGGAATGTATCGCTTTATCACTTCAGCTAATTATTTTGGGGAACTTATTGAATGGATCGGATTCGCCATACTTACCCAATCAACTGCAGCATGGATTTTCGTATTATGGACCTTTGCCAACCTGGCTCCACGTGCTTATTCCATCCACAAACATTATTGTGAAGAATTTGGGGAAGAGGCCGTCGGCCAGCGCAAATGCCTGATTCCTTTTATCTATTAAACTCTCTGACCTATGAACTCTATACTCTTTACAGAAGGAAAAATCGGTCCCCTCACCTTACGGAACCGCACCATACGTTCTGCCGCATTCGAAAGCATGTGTCCCGGGAACCGTCCTTCACAGGAACTCTTTGATTATCATCTCTCCGTAGCAGCCGGAGGAGTCGGAATGACTACCATAGCTTATGCTGCCGTAACGCAGAGCGGACTTTCCTTCGAACGGCAATTATGGATGCGACCGGAAATCGTTCCCGAACTTCGCCGACTTACGGACGCTATCCATCACGAAGGAGCAGCTGCCAGTATCCAGCTTGGACATTGTGGCAACATGTCTCATCGCAGCATTTGCGGTTGCATGCCCGTCGGTGCAAGCAGTGGTTCAACCTTTATTCTCCCACTTTTGTCCGTGGACTGCGAAAAGATGAACTTCCCTCACTGGCCCGCGAATATGGAAATGCAGTAAGGTTAGCCCAAGAAGCCGGATTCGATGCTGTTGAGATTCATGCCGGACACGGCTATCTGATCAGCCAGTTTCTTTCTCCCTACACTAACCACCGCAAAGATGAATATGGCGGCAGCCTGAACAATCGGATGCGCTTCATGGATCAAGTTATGAATGAAGTTACTAAAGCTGCCGGTAATCACACCGCTGTACTGGTCAAAATGAATATGAGTGACGGTTTCAAAGGAGGTATGGAAAAAGATGAATGCCTGCAAGTAGCCCGCCGTCTGGTTGACGATGGTGCACAAGCACTTGTTTTGAGTGGTGGCTTTGTGAGCAAAGCTCCAATGTATGTTATGCGCGGTGCCATGCCCATACACAGTATGACTTACTACATGAAAAGTCTCTGGCTGAAATATGGTGTACGTCTGGTCGGTCATCTGATGATCCCAACTGTTCCGTTCCGTGAAGCTTATTTTCTGGAAGATGCGCTCGATTTCCGGAAAGCAATCCGAGAAATTCCACTGGTTTACGTAGGAGGGCTCGTATCACGTCAAAAGATCGAGGAAGTATTAGGACACGGATTCGAGTTTGTTCAAATGGGACGCGCCCTGCTCAATGAGCCCGGTTTCGTCAACCGGATGAAAGCCGAAGAACAAGCCCGATGCAACTGCGGACATAGCAACTATTGCATAGCCCGTATGTATACTCTTGACATGGCTTGCCATCAACATCTGAAAGAGGAACTCCCTCCCTGCCTGAAAAAAGAAATTGAAAAGTTGGAAAAAGCAAAATGAACATGAAAAAAACAATTATCATAACAGGAGCAGACGGAGGTATGGGTACTGAAATCTCCCGCGAAGCAGCCCGGAAGGGGTACCACGTCGTCATGCTTTGCCGCACCCGGGAAGGCGGAGAGGAACGAAAATCACAGCTCATTCAAGAAACAGGAAATACAGATCTGGAAGTCTTCCCTGTTGAACTTCCTCCATGAAAGCAGTAGCTGATACCGCCGACAAGTTACTAGCCAGAACCCCTTCCATTGACCTGCTGATGAACAATGCCGGAACCATGTCGCCCCACTTCATCCAAACAGAAGACGGATTTGAACAGACCACAGCTGTCAACTACCTTGCTCCTTACCTGCTGACCCGGAAATTGCTTCCGAACATGCACGCCGGATCAAGAATTGTATCCATGGTTTCATGTACCTATCAAATCGGACATATCGGTCCGCATTTCTTCACCAACGGACGCGAATCAGACAGCTACTGGCGCATTCCGGTATATAGCAATACCAAGCTGGCCTTATGGCTCTTTACCCGTGAACTTTCCGAACGTCTCAGGCAACGGCATATTTCAGTCAATGCCGCCGATCCGGGAATTGTTTCAACAGGTATTATTCATATGGACTTATGGTTTGATCCTCTGACAGATATTCTGTTCCGCCCCTGCATCCGCACTCCCCGTCAGGGAGCCGATACAGCTATCCGACTGCTTTTCGATGAATCTCTGGAAGGAGTTACAGGAGAAATGTACGCAAGCAGCAAACCCCGGAAACTAAAAGAGCGCTATCTCTGTCACCCACAGGCAGCCTCGCTTTGGGCAGACACAGAGAAAGCGCTTCATAACTTCCTTACGTAAAAAAACAGATTGCTTAATCACAATCTTTCACTTCAGAAACTTCACCCGTCACAGAGTTAATAATAAATCCTCGTACGGTTATTCCCTCTTGCGGAACCAACGGGTGATGTTTCACCAGATGTACACTTCTTCGCACAGCATCCTCTCCGTTGTCAAATCCGCTCAACCAGGTCCGCAAATCAACATTGCAGTACTCAATCATGTCCAGATGATCCTGTGAAATTCCCCGTTCACGCATGTGTTCCAACATATCCTCATAATTCAGATGCTGAGCCCCGCAATCCGTATGTCCGATGATCATAATTTCTTCTACTCCCAATTCATAAATGGCAACCATCAGACTCCGCATGCACTGCCAAAAGGATGGGTGATCACTCCTCCTGCATTCTTGATCATTTTCACATCACCGTTCTTCAAACCCAAAGCAGCCAGCAACAGTTCCACCAAACGGGTATCCATACAGGTTACAATTGCAATCTTTTTGTCCGGATATTTTGTTGTCAAATAAGGCTCATATCCTTTCTGCTCCACAAAAGAGCGGTTGAAATCCAATAATTCGTCTATCATACTCTTATCTGTTCAAAGTTCAACAACTACAAAATTACACAAATGTTTTTCTACAAGCCGAAAATAATCCGTAAATTTGTTTCATTAACTGAAGAACAAACTTAAAACTGAAAAACTATGGCAAAAGAACTAGAATTGAAGTATGGCTGTAACCCCAATCAAAAACCAGCCCGCATCTTCATGCAGGAAGGAGAACTGCCTATCACGGTCTTAAACGGACGCCCCGGATACATTAATTTTCTGGATGCCTTGAATGGCTGGCAATTGGTAAAGGAACTGAAAGAAGCTACCGGTATGCCTGCTGCTACCTCATTCAAACACGTAAGTCCTGCCGGCGCAGCATCGGACTTGAGTTGGATGAAACCATGAAAAAAATTTATTTCGTAGATGGTCTGCCTCTTTCTCCGCTAGCTAATGCCTATGTACGTGCCCGTGGCGCAGACCGCATGTCTTCCTACGGAGACTTTATCGCCCTCAGTGATATTTGCGATGAAGCTACTGCCCGCTTTATCAATCGCGAAGTTTCTGACGGAGTCATCGCTCCGGGATATACAGAAGAAGCACTTGCTATCCTGAAAAACAAACGTAAAGGAACCTACAACGTTATCCAGATCGATCCCAATTACCGTCCTGCTCCAATTGAACGTAAAGATGTATTCGGCATCACATTCGAACAGGGACGTAACGAAATCAAACTGAACGGTCCGGAGCTCTTCGAAAACATCCCCACCCAGAACAAGGAATTCCCGGAGGCAGCCCGCCGTGACCTGATGATTGCCTGATCACATTGAAATATACACAATCAAATTCTGTCTGCTACGTCAAGGACGGACAAGCCATCGGTATCGGTGCCGGTCAACAAAGCCGTATCCACTGTACACGACTGGCAGGCAATAAGGCCGACATCTGGTATCTTCGTCAGCATCCAAAGGTATTGAATCTGCCATGGGTAGAAAAGATCCGCCGCGCAGACCGTGACAATACCATTGACATCTATATCAGTGATGATCATGATGATGTGCTGGCTGACGGTGTATGGCAGCAATTCTTTACCGAAAAGCCGGAAGTACTGACCCGCGAAGAAAAACGCGCCTGGCTGGATACTCTGAAAGGCGTATCATTAGGATCAGATGCATTCTTCCCCTTCGGCGACAATATTGAACGTGCTCACAAAAGCGGTGTTGAATACATTGCACAGGCCGGAGGTTCCGTACGCGATGACCATGTTATCGAAACCTGCGATAAATACGGTATTGCCATGGCATTTACCGGCATCCGCCTGTTCCACCATTAATATAAAAAAAGAAAGAATTGAAATCCGTCCTGCATTAGGAGGATTTCAATTCTTTCTTTTTCACTTCTATTCTTTCTTAAAACTTATATCCTACGGTAAAGAAGAAAGCCAGATTACGCGGTGTACCACTGCCTGAGATCCGGCACAAGCCAAATTCACCGTCCAGGCCTACGGTCCAACGCTTAAAGTCCAGACCGACTCCCGCCTGAATTCCGGCATCAAAACGGTTTAATCCATCTATTTCCTTACCTTCAATTTTGGAATCTCCAAACGAATCCCATGACATAGTCAGGTCATCAATTTCCCAATCCGTTTTTCCATTTACTCCATAAGCCAGATAAGGTCCGGCAGTAAATACCATATCAAAATTTGCAGCAGTTCCGACATGAAAAGCAGCCAGCAAAGGCATTTCCAGATAATTCTGGTTTACTTTCGTCTTATAACCTTCCATTTATAACTGGCTCCTTTGGAAGCCCAGGTCAATCCGGTCTGAAAAGATACCAGTCCACTTAAAGGAACATCAATACCCACCCTACTTTGGGATTAAACATCGGATTACTTCCGTCCGAGCCATTTCCCATCCAGGTGCTCATACCCAATCCCAGTTCCATACTCCAGGTCACTTTAGTCTGTGCCGAAGCACACAAAGCAGAAAATATGCATACTATGCAAAGAATCAATTTTCTCATAAGCATCAAATTTATTATTAAACCAGATAAGCAAATATAAAAACATTACCGGTATTGCACAACAAAAACAAAATAAAAATCCTCTTAGTCTGACCTACAGATCAAACTAAGAGGATTTTCTGCTACCCAACGGCTAATCAGAAGCCGTCAGATTAAAATTCGTAATCAATACCGATCGAAATGTTCTCACCTTCTACACTAACACCGAATCCGCTTCCTTCACCACGGAAGTAATCATCACGATATCCGGCAAATCCCACTTTCGTGATCAGGCTGACTGATGGTTCAATTTAATTGCCATACCCGGTTTCACTCCGATTTCGAAACCATTGACAGCATCCTGATGTTTGGCTTTCTGTGTAGAGAATCCGAATCCCATATCCAAAAAGAGACGTACGATTTTGTTTTCATAGAAAGAGTAGCGGGCATAAGGAGCCAGCGCAAATGCATTGGTGGAAATTTCCTCTCCTTTATGCGCATAAGCCAGTTCGATACCCAGTGCCCACTGTTCACTCAACTCATAACCTACATCAGGCGTAATGGAAAAAGAGGTTTTATCCAAATCGGTATTTCTCCACAGACTGATACCTCCGCCCAAATACATTTCCTGTGCATGAGCAGACAATGTGGCCATCACAACGACCAGCAATACAAGCATTTTTTTCATGATTTCTTCTTTTTAATAATAAAATCTGTTCGTTTAATTTATGTGTCTTGTTCTTTTGACGGCGCAAAATTATGAATAACATGTTATATAACACAATTAAAGGCAAGGAAAGCGACTTCCCTGCCTTTAATTTATATCGATAACAAATTAATGTCCTATCTGTTTTTTTACCCGTTTTTATGACGGTTTGCTCTCTTGCGACGGTACTCAGCCTTCATCTTGGCTGATCCCGATCCATGCAATCCCGTAATATAAGTCTTTTTCTTGGCTTTGGTTTTCACCTTCTCTTCTTTCTTTCCGGCAGCCGGCTTGCTTCCCTTGAAGATAATACCTTCTGTCAAAATCTTTTCTATATCCATATTCTTTTATTTCTTTATTTAAAATACACCAGTTCCACATCGCATGCACAGGCAAACTCTTTCAGCAAATCAATCATATAATTCACCGAATCTTCCAGTCCATCACTTCCGCTATATCCGTTCATGATCGCCAGCAGATGCGTTGTTCCCTCTGTTATTTTTGTCCGTTCATTATCACTGGTAGGCGTACCGATACCTCCCACTTCATCGCGGTAGACCGGCATTCCTTCAATATTCAGTTCACCCCGTCCGATACCTTCATAAGGCTCGCCAGCCTTGCCGATTCCCAATACCAGCCGGTCTCCCTGAATCTTATCACAATCAAAGCCTCCGATGGAATGTCCGCTGTAAATGGATGCCAGATTGATCAAATCGACCAACGTATCAATCTGATACAAAGGTATGCCCCTTAAAATGCGTCGGCACAATGCTTCCGAAGAAGGACGATAACGGCTCGGATCTTTTCCACACTTCTTATAAGCCTGACGGGTAGCCTGAATGGCGGGCATTTCCTTGATAGAATCGGTTGTATACTTTGCCCGGTACAGATCAGTAAACTCTCCGATCCGTTTCCACAAATCTTCATTGTATGCGGAATTACGAACCGTAGCAAAAACAGCAGCACCCCGAAACTGAGGCCAGGCCTGCCGCAATTCTTCTGAAACTTCAATGCTTATCTTACTCATGCTCTTCTACTATCATAATACCCGACAACATACGTCCGGACGCTATGCCCAGCCGACGTGCCGAGAAAAATTTCTCCTGATTCTTCCACGTGCAAATTCCTGCGATCTGTATCTGTCCGGCAGGTACGGAAAATTCTTCCAGCATCCACCGGTTGGCTTCCCAAAGATCAATATGCCATTTCCCTGTCTCCAAATAACGTTCTGCCAGACGATCCATCGGAAAACCTGCCTCCCGAAATGCTTCATAAACCTCATCGCCCACCTCAAATGCCTCTTTCGATATACTCGGACCGATACAAGCTACAATATCCTTTCCTTCCGTACCGAAGCGGTCGTTCATCCGATGAAGTACCAGACGCAACAGCCTTTTACGGTTCCACGCCATCCATCATGGACAGCCGCTATAACCTGATGAGTCCGGTCATACAATAAAATCGGAACACAATCTGCCGTAGACACACAGATACAACAATTCTTTTCTGAAGTAATCACAGCATCCACTCCTTCACGACAGCGGCTCCGTTCAGCTTCGGAAAGCGAAAGATAAAATTCATCTATCATCAGAATCTCGCACGCATGTACCTGATGGGGAACCACCAGTTCTTCCGGTTCGACAGGCAAAAGAGAAACCAGCAAATCCCGGTTCCGGCTGACACAATCAGTCTGATCTCCGCAATAAGGATTCGCATTGAATGAAGCATAATTGCCTTCGCTACACCCTCCATGACGGGTTGTGGAAAAAGCGAAGATGTTGGAATACGGCCTCAACAAGCCATATTCCAACAATCTTCCATCGTATGAATAACAAATATCCTTATTCATTGTTTATCGTCTTCCCAGTCTTCCTCCTCGTATTCATATTCGAAGTCATCATCCTCATCTTCTTCATATTCATACTCGAAGTCTTCGTCTTCACCCAGATCCTGCAATTCCTGCTGCAGTTTAGACATATCTTTCGGGCGATGTACAATAGCATCTCTGCGAAGCGATTCCAGCTGGTTGCTTTCCTTATTCAGTTCTGTCCACAACAAATCTTTCAGTTGCTGGATTCCCATGCCGGACACAGAGGATATAAATACATACGGTATATCTTCGGGCAATGTAGGTTTCAGCATTTCTATCAGCTCGTCGTCCAGCATATCACACTTCGTGATAGCCAGCACACGCTGTTTGTCCAGCATCTCCGGATTAAATGTAGCCAGCTCATTCAGCAGGATTTCATATTCTTTCCGGATATCATCCGTATCACCGGGCACCATGAACAACAGCAGGGAGTTGCGTTCAATGTGACGCAGAAAGCGTAATCCCAGTCCCTTCCCTTCACTGGCACCTTCAATAATCCCCGGAATATCAGCCATCACAAAGGATTTTCCGTCACGATAAGATACAATACCCAGATTGGCTCCAGTGTCGTAAAAGGATAATTGGCAATTTTCGGACGAGCCGCCGAAACGGAAGACAGCAAAGTTGACTTTCCGGCATTGGGGAAACCAACCAGACCTACATCCGCCAATAATTTCAATTCCAAAATCACTGTCATCTCCTGCATCGGTTCACCAGGCTGCGCAAAACGCGGAGCCTGCCGGGTAGCCGTACGGAAATGCCAGTTTCCCAAACCACCGCGACCGCCTTTCAGCAAGATAACTTCCTGTCCGTGTTCCGTAATGTCACAGACATATTCGCCAGTTTCAGCGTTATAAACAACCGTTCCACAAGGAACTTCAATGACCTTGTCCGCACCATCCTTACCGAACTCTTGTTCTTCGAACCATTACCTCCATGTTCGGCAAACACATGACGTTCATATTTCAGGTGAAGCAACGTCCAGTAATTGCGGTTTCCCCGCAAAATGACATGACCTCCTCTACCACCGTCGCCACCGTCGGGACCTCCATTGGGGGTATACTTTTCACGAACGCAGATGTACCGAGCCGCGGCTCCCTTTCCGGAGCGGCAGTAGATTTTACATAATCAACAAAATTCGATTCAGCCATATAAAATAAGAAAAAGAAAAAATCAAAAACCAAAACAGGAAATGAAGCCATTCCGTTACCGGACATACAGCTTCATTTCCAGATTTCAGTCCTTAATTATTAAAATATGAATTAAAGTTTGTCGATAGCTGAGCAGATATCAGCAAAGATACCTTCCATAGTGCCCAGACCATTGATGTGACAGTATTTGCCATCATTCTTATACCAGTCGATCAGCGGAGCTGTCTGAGAATGATAAACAACCAGACGTTTCTTGATGGTTTCTTCGTTGTCATCAGCACGTCCTGATTCCTGTCCGCGTTTGATCAGACGAGTCATCAGTCATCTTCCGGTACTTCCAGATCCAGCATAATGGAAACTTCCTGTCCACGTTCAGCCAACATAGTCTTCAGAGCTTCTGCCTGTGCAATAGTACGGGGGAAACCGTCGAAAATCACACCTTTGCTGTCTTTGAAGCTATCGAAAACGCTAGCCAGAATGTCAATCATCAATGCATCAGGAATCAACTGACCATTGTCAATATAACTCTTTGCAGTTTTTCCCAGTTCTGTGCCATTCTTGATTTCTGCACGCAAAACATCACCTGTAGAAATGTGGTTCAAACCATATTTTTCTACGATACGGGCACTCTGAGTACCTTTTCCAGAACCCGGAGCACCAAAAATTACAATATTCAACATCTTATTTACCTTTTTATTATATTGATAAAATTATTCAATGACAGTGTATATATCCCGATAATTACGACCCAGTCCGTCGTAATCCAGACCATAACCTACGATGAAGTCATTCGGAATATTCATGGCCACATAATGGATGTCCAGATCCACTTTCAGCTTGTCCGGCTTGACCAGCAACGTTGCAATCCGGATATCTTTGGGATTGCGGGCACGCAAAGTTTCCAGCAAGCGCTGCATCGTCAAACCCGTGTCTACAATGTCTTCAACGATCACCACCGTACGTCCCTCTATGCTTTCATTCAGACCGACAAGTTCCTTCACTTTTCCTGAAGAAGAAGTTCCTTCATACGAAGCAAGCTTCACGAACGAAATTTCACAAGGAATCTCCAGGTGTTTCATCAAATCGGCCGTAAACATGAATGAGCCATTCAACACACTCAAGAACAAAGGATTGCAATCTTCAAGTCTCGATTAATTTCTCCAGCTACCCTTGCAACCTCCTGCAATATCTTCTCCTCGGGAATAAACGTCTTGAAACGCTTGTCTTTTATCTGAATAACGCTCATTACTGTAAATCTTATAATTTTCGGCAAAAATACAAATTATCCGTATAACTTGCGTGCCGTTACATCCTTTTTTCGTAATTTTACCGCATAATTAGCTAGTTAGACTTAAAAAGTAATGAAGATCCTAAATTGCAAACAACAGAAAGAAGCTGATGCATATACCATCGAACACGAAGGTATCCTTTCCATCAATCTGATGGAAAAAGCAGCAGGCATGCTGACCGAAGCTATTACCAGACGATGGGACAAATCACATCGCATCGTTGTCTTTGCCGGACCCGGAAATAACGGAGGAGACGCACTTGCCGTTGCCCGCATGCTGTTCCTGAAAAATTATCAGGTGGAAGTTTTCCTGTTCAATGTTATGGGACAACTCTCCGAAGAATGCCTGACCAACATACGACGTCTGAAAGAATCCGGATTCCCCAACTATACGGAAGTAAGTTCACAATTCCAGGCTCCCAAGCTTACGGAACATGACATCGTGGTAGACGGTCTGTTCGGCTCCGGCCTGAACCGTCCCCTGAACGGAGCTTTGCCGCTGTCGTCAAGTTCATCAATGCCAGCCCGGCTACCGTGGTTTCCATTGATGTTCCTTCCGGACTGATGGGAGAAGACAATTCATACAATGTCCGTCAGAACATCATCCAGGCCGATCTGACACTGAGCATCCAAATGCCCAAACTCTCCTTCCTCTTCCCCGAGAACGAAGAGTTCACCGGTCATTGGGAACTGCTGGACATCGGTATCAGCCGCGAATACATTGCACAGGCCGAAACCCGTTACTTCATCACTGAAGAACAGGAAATGCGCCAGCTGATCCGTCCCCGCCGGACATTTGCCCATAAAGGGAATTTCGGTCACGGACTGCTGATCGCCGGATCATACGGCATGGGAGGTGCAGCCGTACTTGCTGCACGGGCCTGCATGCGTTCCGGAATCGGACTGCTGACCGTACACTCTCCGATCTGCAATCACCAGCTGCTGCAGACAATCGTGCCCGAAGCCATGGTGCAGGACGACGTGCATGAACGTTTCTTTGCAGAACCTACCGATCTGGACAATTACCAGGCTATGGCTATCGGTCCGGGATTAAGCCAGGAAGAAATCACCGCACAGGCTGCACTCGACCAGGTAAGCAACTGCTTTATTCCTCTGGTGCTGGATGCAGATGCACTTAATATATTCAGTGCCTACCGGAGCTATCTGAACCGGCTTCCCAAGCATTCCATCCTCACTCCGCACGTAAAGGAACTGGAACGGCTGGTCGGACGCTGCAGCAACAGCTTCGAACGCCTTTCAAAAGCCAAGGAACTGGCAGGGGAACTGCAAGTATACATCATCCTGAAAGGTGCTTGGACTACTGTCATCACTCCCGAAGGCAACTGCTACTTCAATCCTACCGGAAACCCGGGTATGGCTACGGGCGGCAGCGGAGACGTATTGACAGGAATCCTTCTTTCCCTGCTGGCACAAGGATATACACAGGAAGAAGCCTGCCGTCTGGGTGTTTATATACACGGACTGGCGGGAGACATTGCCTGCATGCGTATGGGAGAAATCAGCATGACTGCCGGAGACATCGTCAATGCACTTCCGGAAGCCTGGAAAAAATTAACCACATCCAAATAGCACGCCTATGAAAAAAGGAATCATCGCTCTGGGGCTCATGGCGTCCACTTTTGCTGCCGCCCAGGACATTTACAAGCCGGGAGAAGGTGAAGGAATCGTATATTTCCTGCCTAAAACCGCTCTTCAGGTGAATATCATTGCAACCAAAGTAACTCAACAACCGGGAGAATTCTGCCAATATGCCAACCGTTATCTGCGCTTGAACGATGTTTCATCACAGCCCAGCGTTCATTGGGAAATCAAGCAGATTGATGTCCGTTCCATCGGTGTGCCCGACTCCACCAAAGCCTACATCATGAAGCTAAAGGATAAGAACGTGGCTTCGAATGTGGAACTGACCGAAAACGGTATCGTCAAAGCCATCAACACCACGGCTCCCAAAGAAGAAAATGAAGGCTATCAGCTGGAGAAACCTGCCGCACATGAAAATGCACGGAAATACATGACGGAAGAGATCCTCATGGCCGGTTCTACCGCCAAGATGGCTGAACTTACGGCCAAGGAAATCTATAATATCCGGGAAAGCAAGAATCTGATTACCCGCGGACAGGCCGACAACATGCCTAAAGACGGAGCAGCCATGAAACTGATGATGAGCAACCTGGACAAACAGGAAAAAGCGCTGATGGAAATGTTTACCGGAACATCCGACCGGGAAGACAAGGTCTTCAGTTTCCTGGTGACACCGGAAGAAAATCTGCGTGACCAGATTGCAGCCCGCTTCTCACGCCAGCTGGGGGTTCTGTCCACCGATAATCTGGCGGGTGAGCCCGTCTATGTCAGCGTAAGCAACAGCGCTCCCCTGCCGGTACCGACGGAAGAAGGCAAGAAAAAGAAAGGCTACGGCATTCTCTACAACATCCCCGGAAAGGGAAATGTCACAGTCAGCTACAACGGTAAGGAAGTTTTCAAAGGAGAACTGCCGGTTACCCAGTTCGGATATACAGAAACACTGGTAGACGGACTGTTTGACAAGAAAATCAATACCAGCGTCATCTTCAACCCGAATACAGGAGGAGTTGTCAAGATCGACAAAGATTAATCCTGTTCCTGCGACACCCGTCTGTCACAGGACATTCCAGATAAAATGCCGCAGCATCCGGAGAAAACTCCTGAATGCTGCGGCATTCTTATGACCGGATTACAACCCGGTTATTATTTGCGGATATTAGCCTCTTCCAGCTTGTAACCATATTTGCGGTCAGCTGCCTTCAGCATAAAGGCAACAATCAGTGAGAGGATCGCAATACCTGTAAAGATACACATCGGAAGCGTATAGTCATAAAGCTTTGCACCGCTGTCCGTCGTGCCGACCACACAGAATCCGTCGAGTACCGCACCGATCAGTGTCGGAATTCCCCAAAGACCGATATTCTGAATGAAGAAGATCAAGGCGTAGGCTGTACCCAGCTGGTTGACCGGGAAAATCTTGGCAACGGAAGGCCACATAGCCGAAGGAACCAATGAGAACGCAATACCCAGTACGATCATCAGTACGATAGCCACCCACGAAGCCGTAATGAAAGGCAGTGCGTAGACACAGTGTACGCCGATCAGCATGGCTGCACCCAGCATCATAATGGAAGCTGCCTTACCGCGTTTGTCCACCATTCCGCCAAATACCGGAGTCAGGAACAAGGCTCCCAATGCCGGAAGGCCGGCGATGGTTCCTGCCAGGTTTTCATCAATCTGATATTTGGTGATCATCAGTCAGAAGCAAACTTCTGGAAAGGGAACACACAGGAATAGAACAATACGCAAAGCACGGCAATCAGCCAGAAGCCCGGATTGCAGACAATATGCTTCACATCCTTAAAGGAGAATTTGTCCTCAGGTGAAGCATCAACTGCTGTTTCCAGCTGGCGGTCAAGCTTCTTGTCGAGCACAGAGAAAGCGAAGAAAGCAACCAGTCCGCCTACCAGACAGACAAGACCGATCAGAATCGGAGTCGTGATCTCATAAGCACGGGCAACCGGAATCGCCACAGCATAGGCAGCCTGAGAACCGACACGTGCCAAAGCGACCTGCACGCCCATTGCCGTTGCCATCTCCTTGCCCTGGAACCACTTCGCAATAATCTTGGTAACCGTAATACCCGCTACCTCGGCACCCACACCGAACAAAGAATAACCGGCAGAAGCCACCAGCACATTCCATTTATATCCCATCACAATCTGAGTGGCATCCGTCATCTGTGTCATGGCATAATACTCGATAGCCGTACCCACCACCATCAGAATCGTAGCCAGCTTACCTGTAAACCGGATACCGAAACGGTCAAGAATCAGTCCGCCCCAGATCAGCATCAGCAGGAATACGTTCAAAAAGCTGTAAGCGCCCGTAAACAAACCGAACTCACTGCTGTTCCATCCCAGCGTACTTCAAGCATTGTTTTCAGCGGAGCCGCCACATCGTTTACATAATATGCAGCCATCATGGTAAAGGCCACAATAGCCAAAGCCCCCCAACGCATACCCCAGGAGTCATTCAGCTTTTTCTGATTTGA
>ENA-OQAN01000816-OQAN01000816.1-human-gut-metagenome-genome-assembly--contig:-NODE-816-length-15173-cov-1.890203_pt1 | contig 15173 bp, 20 predicted proteins | sample MGYA00242735_ERZ504527 | MGnify/ENA primary metagenome ERZ504527 (study PRJEB26092, sample SAMD00036230) | human gut metagenome | host: Homo sapiens | study: EMG produced TPA metagenomics assembly of... | reverse complement strand
GAATACATAAAGGATATTCAGGTGACTATTGCACGAAGGTTCCACCTCTTCCCATTCCGAACAGAGAAGTTAAGCTTCGTCACGCCGATGGTACTGCGCAAGTGGGAGAGTAGGTAGTCGCCGTCTTGATAGAAGCCCTGCAGCATCACAAGTGCCGCGGGGCTTTCTTTTTTTGCATGAGGGCAGAAAAACGCCGCCGGCTCCGGGAGCACGGCGGCGGAAGCGTCTCAATGTACCAGGGTGTTCATTCCTTCCACGATCCTGCCGCAGGAGAAGACGCACCTGATGCTGATGTCCTTGTCTATGATGAGAATGTCCGCATCCTTGCCCTTCTGGAGAGTGCCCTTCGACGAGTCGATGCCGATAAGCTTTGACAATCCTTTGCTTAATTTTATGTTGAAGAACATGTTACATATTCGATATATTACATTCTTATTATTCTTTATTTAAAATCTTTGCTTATTGGTGGAAATATTTCTTTCGAAATAGTAGGTGATTAAGGCTTATTTAGTATATTTGACTCAGAAATTGTAATAATTACAATTGATAAAATTGTAAGTCTTATAACTAAGTTAAAGTTTAATAATCATTATGGAAAACAAGATTCAGGAGCTCACTGATAAGATTTATCGTGAAGGGGTGGAAAAGGGTAATGAAGAAGCACAACGACTTATCGATGAAGCTCAGAAAAAGGCTCAAAAGTTGATTGCAGATGCCCAGAAAGAGGCGGAAGGAATTATAGCCAATGCCCGTAAATCGGCAGATGAATTAACTGAAAATACGAAATCTGAGTTGAAGTTGTTCGCTGGACAGGCCCTGAATGCTCTGAAAACCGAAATTACTAACCTACTGACAAATGAAACAGTTTCGGATGCTGTAAAAGGATTTATCGCTGACAAGGATTTTTTCAACAAGTTTATTGTAACATTGGCTACTCAATGGTCGGCAAACGAACCGATTGTTATTTCTGTGAAGGATGCAGAGTCTCTGAAAAAATATTTTGCCTCAAATGCGAAAAATCTTTTAGATAAAGGTGTAAAGATAGAGGAAGTAAACGGAGCTAAGGCTCTTTTCTCTGTTTCACCTGCTGATGGTTCGTATAAAGTGAATTTTGGTGAAGAGGAATTTGAAAACTATTTCAAGGAATTCCTTCGTCCTCAGCTAGTCAAAATGTTGTTTTAACCAGAAACTATGAGTACGTATTATTGTCTGGTGGCCGGTTTGCCGGATATATCTTTGGATGACGGCAAATTAAGCTATTCTGTGTCTGATTTTAAGGCTGAATTGTATCCGGATTTATCTGCTCAAGATCGAAAATTAATAGATTTATTTTATCTGAAGTTTGATAATACGGCTATCTTGAAGTTACTGAAAAATAAAGATGCAGTAATAGAAGATAAGGGTAATTTTTCAGCAGAAGAGTTACTTCAGTTGATTGAAGCTGTACGTGAAGGAGATACTCCGGATAAAAAATATCCTTCTTACCTGGTTAACTTTGTTTCTCAATATTTGCAACTTTCACAAGATGAATTATATCGTGCCGATGATCTGTTGGCAGCATTGTATTATTCTTATGGAATGTCATCCAATAATGCTTTTATTGCTTCTTGGTTTGAATTTAATCTGAATTTAAATAATATTCTTGCGGCTTTGGCGGCGCGTAAGTATAAACTGGAAGTCTCTAGTGTGATTGTTGGAGCAACGAGTATCTGTGAGCAGTTGCGTACCTCAAATGCACGTGATTTTGGATTGAACGAAACACTTGAGTATTTTGAAGCATTACAGCGTATTGCTGATATTGAAGAACTGGTGGAACGTGAGAAGAAGGTAGATATGCTGAAATGGAAATGGTTGGAAGATGAATCCTTCTTCCACTATTTTACTATCGAGCGTATTTTTGTATTTTTAATGCAGCTGGAAATGATTGAACGTTGGATTTCATTGGATAAGGAAAAAGGTAATGAACTTTTCCGAAAGATGATTCAAGACCTGAAAAATGAAGTTCAAATACCAGAAGAATTTAGAAAATAATAAAAAAAGATAAGAATGGCAACAAAAGGAACTGTTTTGGGCGTTATCGCCAATATGGTTACGCTGACTGTTGACGGTCCTGTAGCACAAAATGAAATCTGCTACATCACTACGGGAGGGGATCGTTTGATGGCCGAAGTTATCAAAGTAGTAGGCAAGAATGTATATGTGCAGGTGTTTGAAAGTACACGTGGACTGAAAGTTGGTGCTGAAGCAGAATTTACAGGTCATATGTTGGAAGTAACCTTAGGCCCAGGTATGCTGTCGAAAAACTATGATGGTTTGCAGAATGACCTGGACAAGATGGAAGGGGTGTTCTTGAAGCGTGGTCAGTATACTTACCCGCTTGAACAAGGAAAGAAAATGGCACTTTAAACCAATTGTAAAGGTTGGAGATGAAGTTGGTCCTTCTGCATGGTTGGGAGAGGTTGAAGAAAATCATCAGCCGCTGAAGATTATGGTACCTTTCCAGCTGACAGGTACATATAAAGTTAAATCAGTTGTACCTGAAGGAGATTATACTATAGAGGATACTGTAGTTGTTTTGTCAGATAAAGGAGGAGAGGATATTAAAGTTAATATGATTCAGAAGTGGCCGGTGAAAAAGGCTATGACGAATTATGTAGAGAAACCTCGTCCTTATAAATTATTGGAAACAGGAGTACGAGTTATTGATACAATGAATCCGATTGTAGAAGGTGGTACAGGATTTATTCCTGGTCCGTTCGGAACGGGTAAGACCGTACTTCAGCACGCTATTTCTAAACAGCAGAAGCCGATATCGTTATTATTGCAGCCTGTGGTGAGCGTGCAAATGAGGTCGTTGAAATCTTTACAGAGTTCCCGGAACTGGTGGACCCTCATACAGGACGTAAATTGATGGAGCGTACCATTATTGTAGCCAATACTTCAAACATGCCGGTTGCAGCACGTGAAGCATCTGTATATACAGCAATGACAATGGCTGAATTTTATCGTGCTATGGGACTGAAGGTATTGCTGATGGCAGACTCTACTTCTCGTTGGGCACAAGCTTTGCGTGAAATGTCTAACCGTATGGAGGAACTTCCTGGTCCTGATGCATTCCCGATGGATATTTCAGCTATTATTTCTAACTTCTATGGACGTGCTGGTTTCGTACATTTGTATAATGGAGCAACAGGTTCTATTACCTTTATCGGAACAGTATCTCCGGCTGGAGGTAACTTAAAAGAACCGGTTACAGAAAATACAAAGAAAGTAGCTCGATGCTTTTATGCTCTAGAACAAGAGCGTGCAGACCGTAAACGTTATCCGGCTGTGAACCCGATTGATTCTTATTCTAAATATCTGGAATATCCGGAATTTGAAGACTACATAACAGAACGTATCAATAACCAGTGGACAGGAAAAGTCAATGAATTGAAGACAAGATTGTTACGTGGTAAGGAAATTGCAGAACAGATCAATATCTTGGGTGATGACGGTGTACCAGTTGAATATCATGTGATATTCTGGAAATCGGAATTGATAGACTTTGTGATTTTGCAGCAAGATGCTTTTGATGAAGTTGATTCAGTAACTCCGATGGAGCGTCAGGAAGATATCGTAAATATGGTTATTGATATTTGTCATACAAACTTCAAGTTTGAAACCTTTGTGGAAGTTATGGATTACTTCAAGAAAATGATTAATATTTGTAAGCAGATGAACTACTCTAAGTATAAATCTGAACAGTATGAAGATTTCCGTAAGCAGCTTGCTACACTGGTTGCCGAAAGAAGCGTGAAGTAATAAAATACTTATAAAGTAATTGGAAGAAAATGGCAACAAAAGCTTTTCAAAAAATATATACTAAGATTAGCCAGATAACTAAAGCTACTTGCTCGTTGAAAGCAACAGAAGTAGGTTACGATGAGTTGGCTATGGTAAACGGCAAACTTGCACAGGTCGTGAAGATTGCCGGAGATGAAGTGACACTTCAGGTATTTGAAGGTACGGAAGGTATTCCTACTAATGCTGAAGTTGTATTCTTGGGAAAATCTCCTACACTGAAGGTTAGCGAACAACTTGCTGGTCGCTTCTTTAATGCCTTTGGTGATCCTATTGACGGAGGACCTGAAATAGAAGGGTAGAAGTGGAAATTGGTGGTCCGTCTGTAAACCCTGTTCGTCGTAAACAGCCGTCTGAACTTATTGCTACAGGTATTGCAGGTATTGACTTGAATAATACATTGGTTTCTGGACAGAAAATCCCGTTTTTTGCTGATCCTGACCAGCCTTTCAACCAGGTAATGGCGAATGTTGCGTTACGTGCGGAAACAGACAAGATTATCTTGGGTGGTATGGGTATGACAAATGATGACTACTTGTATTTTAAGAATGTGTTCTCGAATGCAGGTGCGTTGGATCGTATCATCAGTTTTGTAAATACTACAGAAAATCCTCCGGTAGAACGTTTGCTTATTCCTGATATGGCACTGACTGCTGCTGAATATTTTGCAGTGGAACATAATCAGAAGGTTTTGGTTCTGTTGACTGATATGACTTCTTACGCAGATGCTCTTGCCATCGTATCTAACCGTATGGACCAGATTCCGTCTAAAGATTCTATGCCTGGATCTCTGTATTCAGATTTGGCTAAGATTTATGAAAAAGCGGTACAGTTCCCAAGTGGTGGTTCTATTACGATTATTGCCGTAACTACTTTGTCGGGTGGTGATATTACTCATGCAGTGCCCGATAATACGGGTTATATTACTGAGGGACAGTTGTTCTTACGTCGTGATAGCGATATTGGTAAAGTTATTGTAGACCCGTTCCGTTCTTTGTCACGTTTGAAACAGCTTGTTAGTGGTAAGAAGACTCGTAAAGACCATCCTCAGGTGATGAATGCAGCTGTCCGTTTGTATGCTGATGCTGCTAATGCCAAAACGAAGATGGAAAATGGTTTCGATCTGACTAATTACGATGAACGTGCATTAGCTTTTGCAAAAGATTACGCAAATCAGTTATTGGCTATTGATGTAAACTTGAATACCACAGAAATGCTTGATGTAACATGGGGATTATTCAGTAAATACTTTAAACCTGAAGAAGTAAACATCAAGAAAGAGTTTGTAGACCAGTACTGGAGAAAGTAATTTATTAATTCACAGAGAAATGGCTATAAAGTTTCAATATAATAAAACTTCGTTGCAACAGCTTGAGAAACAGCTCAAGATTCGTGTGCGCACCTTGCCTATTATAAAAAATAAGGAGAGTGCGTTGCGACTGGAAGTGAAGCGCTGTAAAACTGAAGCTGTGGAACTGGAAGGAAGTCTGGAAAAACAAATTCAGGCTTATGAAGCCATGTTCGCACTCTGGAATGAATTTGATGCTTCATTGATTAAAGTGAAGGATGTTCATTTGGGCGTACGTAAAATAGCTGGTGTACGTGTACCACTCTTAGAAGATGTTGATTTCGATGTTCGTCCGTTTAGCTTGTTTTGTAGTCCTAAATGGTATGCAGATGGAATACATCTATTAAAGAATTTAGCTCGTACCGCTATTGAAAGAGAATTTACGCTCGCTAAATTGAGTTTGTTGGAACATGCGCGTAAAAAGACCACTCAAAAGGTTAATCTTTTTGAGAAGGTGCAGATACCCGGTTATCAGGATGCTTTGAGAAAGATTAAGCGCTTTATGGAAGATGAAGAAAACTTGTCTAAATCTTCGCAGAAAATCCTGAAATCGATTCAAGAAAAAAGAAAGGAGGCTGAAGTATGATTGCTAAGATGAAGAAACTTACGTTTCTAGTTTATCATAAAGAGTATGATGCCTTTTTAAAGAGTATACGTGATTTAGGAGTAGTTCATGTGGCCACCAAGGCACAGGGAAGTGCTGAGGATGCAGGCTTACAAGAAAGTATTCGCTTATCTACACGCTATGCAGCAGCTATCAAATTGCTGCAAGGTATGAATGTTCAGCCTGTAGACAATCATGCGGGAAGTGCTGATAGAGGAATGGATGTTCTGACAGAAATGGAAAATTTACAGCAGCAAATACAACAAGTTGCTCATAAACTCCAATCTGTTGAGAAGGAAGTTGCTCAATTGGAACCATGGGAGATTTTGATCCTCATAGCTTGGAGCGTCTGCATGATGCAGGATATCAGATTGATTTTTATATTTGTTCTGATAAACAGTTTAAGGATGAATGGGTAGACTTGTATAATGCAACAGTCATAAATCGCGTTGGATCGAAGTTGTATTTTGTAACAGTTATTCCAAATCATGTTTGTGCTGATTTGGAAGTGGAATCTGCAAAATTACCTGAAATTTCTTTATCAGATCTTCAGGTTAAGAGAGAAGGTTTGATAAAGCAGAATGAAACATTGCAGAAACAGATGGAGGATCTGGCTGCTTCAGCAATCCCTGATTTACAGGCTGCTCAAGCAAAAGTTCATTCTCAAATAGAATTTTCTAAGGTAGTGCTGAATACAAATTCGCTGGCAGATAATAAATTGATGTTGCTGCAAGGCTGGACACCGGTAGAGCGTATAGATGAGATTAAACATTTTCTGGAAACAGAGGAGGTCTATTATGAAATATCCGATCCGTCTCCGGAAGACGATGTACCTATATTGTTGAATAATAAAGGTTTCTTCCGATTGTTTGAGCCGATTATGCGCCTGTATATGTTGCCGAAATATAATGAATTGGATTTAACCCCGTTCTTTGCTCCATTCTTTATGTTATTTTTCGGACTATGTTTAGGTGACTCCGGATATGGATTGTTTATGCTTCTTGCTGTTACGGTATATCGCTTGGTAGCAAAAAACATAGCTGCATCGATGAAGTCTATTCTTACGTTGGTACAGTTATTGGGAGCTTCTACGATGGTGTGTGGTTTGTTGACTGGTACTTGTTTTGGCTTTAATTTGTATGACATTCAAGTTCCTTTCTTCCAAAGCTTGAAAGAGGCTATATCTTTAGATAATCAGCAGATGTTCAACCTGTCTCTGATTTTAGGTGGAGTACAGATTATCTTTGGTATGATTCTGAAAGCTGTAAACCAGACCATTCAATTTGGTTTCAAATATGCAGTAGCAACAATCGGATGGATACTTGTTTTAGTCAGTTCAGCTATAGCATTCGCTGCTCCGGGTGTAATGCCAATGGGTGGAACCGTTCATCTGGTATTTCTTGTAGCTGGTTTGTTGATGGCTTATTTATACAATAGTCCTGATAAAAATATCTTTGTAAATATAGGATTAGGACTTTGGGATAGTTATAATATGGCTACAGGATTACTGGGAGATATCCTTTCGTATGTACGTTTGTTTGCGTTAGGATTATCAGGAGGTATATTGGCTAGTGTGTTTAATAGTCTGGCTGTAGGTATGAGTCCTGATAATGTGATTGCCGGCCCGATAGTTATGGTTTTGATTTTTGTAATCGGACATGCTATCAATATGTTTATGAACGTGCTGGGAGCTATGGTGCATCCTATGCGTTTGACCTTCGTAGAGTTCTTTAAGAATTCGGGATATGAAGGCGGAGGAAAGGAATATAAACCTTTTAAAAACTAATAAAATTAAAGTAAAAACTAAAAATTAAATCTTATAAAATTATGGAAATGAATCTTTTGATTGCCTACATTGGCATCGCAATTATGGTTGGTTTATCTGGAATTGGTAGTGCTTATGGTGTAACAATCGCAGGTAATGCATCAATTGGTGCTTTGAAGAAAAACGATGGTGCTTTCGGTAACTTCTTGGTTCTTACAGCGCTTCCTGGTACTCAGGTTTGTACGGTTTTGCAGGCTACTTTATGTTCCAGAGTATTTTTAATGTATTGACTCCTGAAATTTCAGCAATTCAAGCTTGTGCTGTGTTAGGTTCAGGAATTGGTTTGGGACTGGTTGCATTATTCTCTGCTATTCGTCAGGGACAAGTTTGTGCAAACGGTATTGCAGCTATCGGACAAGGACATAATGTATTTGGTAATACTTTGATTTTGGCTGTATTCCCTGAATTGTATGCAATCGTTGCTCTTGCTGCAACATTCTTGATGGGATCTGCACTTGCTGCATAATTGGCGAATGAAAACGGCTTAATATCAGATTGTTTTAAGAGAAATTCCTGATATTTTCATAAGATACCTTGGTGTTACTGAATAATACCAAGGTATTTTTTTGTCTGTAGGATATGAAAAAGGAATAAAAAACTTTTATTTCTTCGCCCAATTAAATGTTTTTTGTAACTTCGTGCCTGATTTAGAAAATATTAAAGATGATGATGAAACAGCTATTAACACCTGATTACATTTTCGAATCGAGTTGGGAGGTGTGCAATAAAGTAGGAGGTATTTATACCGTACTTTCTACGAGGGCAAAAACCCTTCAGGGTGTATTTCCCGACCGGATTTTCTTTATTGGTCCGGATGTTTGGCTAGGGAAAGAGAATCCTTTGTTTACCGAAGATGAAAAAATGTTACAAGCATGGCGTAAGCATGCTTTAGAAAAAGATGACTTAAAAATACGTATAGGACGTTGGAATATACCGGGAAATCCTATTGCTATTTTAGTCGATTTTACTCCGTTTTATACTCAAAAGAATGATATTTATACTCAGGCATGGATTGATTTTCAAGTAGATTCGCTTCACGCTTATGGAGACTATGATGAAGCTTCCATGTTTTCTTACGCTGCAGGGAAAGTAGTAGAAAGCTATTATCGTTATAATTTGACTGCTAGTGATAAGGTCGTTATCAAGCACATGAGTGATGACTGGATTGGGAGCTTTGTATATACAGAAAGCCGTTCCTGAAATAGCAACAATTTTTACTACTCATGCAACTTCTATCGGACGTTCGATTGCCGGAAATAATAAACCTCTTTACGATTATTTATTTGCTTATAATGGCGATCAGATGGCTCAGGAGCTTAATATGGAGTCAAAACATTCTATTGAAAAGCAGACTGCACATCATTGTGGACTGTTTTACAACAGTAAGTGAAATCACAAATCATGAATGTTGTGAATTATTGAATAAATCTGCGGATGTAGTTCTGATGAATGGCTTTGAAGATGATTTTGTTCCTAAAGGTGCTGCATTTACTCGGAAACGTAAACATGCACGTGCTGTATTACTGAATATGGCAAATAAATTAATGGGCACTCAACTTGATGATGATACGATGATTATCGGAACAAGTGGACGATATGAGTTTAAGAATAAAGGAATAAACGTTTATCTGGAGGCTCTTAACAGATTAACTCGTGATAAGAATCTGAAAAAAGACGTACTGGCTTTCATCAATGTCCCTGGATGGGTAGGTGAAGCCCGTGAGGATTTACGCGAACGTTTGGATAGCGGTAAAGATTATGATACTCCATTAGAATGTCCTTTCATTACTCATTGGTTACATAATATGAGTCATGATCAAGTTCTGGATATGTTGAAGTATCTTAATATGTCAAATTCCGTTGATACAAAGGTGAAGGTTGTATTTGTGCCTTGCTATTTGGATGGAAAAGATGGCATATTAAATGAACTTTATTATGATTTGCTGATAGGAACTGATTTAAGTGTATATCCATCATACTACGAACCATGGGGATACACTCCATTGGAGAGTATTGCATTTAAAGTACCTACGATTACAACAGATTTGGCTGGGTTTGGATTGTGGGTTAACTCTTTGACAGGTAAGAATGCCACTTTACAGGATGGAGTAAAGGTTATCCATCGTACAGATTATAATTATTCGGAAGTTGCAGATACTATAAAAGATACAATTTCTGAATTCTCATCATTGACAAGTACAGAAATCAATAAAATACGGAAGAATGCGGCAAATATTGCTGAAAAGGCACTGTGGAAACATTTTATACAGTACTATTATGAAGCTTACGACATTGCTTTGCGTAATGCCGCCAAGCGTCTTTCTTTAAATTAACTTGAATTCTTATACTAATTTTAAACAATATGAAAGTCAAAACGAATTATGCTAACGCTCCGGTGTGGAGAGAAGTAAATGTAAAATCTCGTATTCCCGAGCCATTGAAAATGCTGGGAAAAATGGCTCGTAATATTTGGTGGGCATGGAATGATGAGGCAACTGAAATGTTCAGAGAACTGGATCCTGAATTATGGCAGGTTGTTGGACAGAACCCGGTCGCTTTACTGGAACGTTTAAGCTACGAAAAATTGGAGGCTTTGTCTGCAGATAGCAATGTCCTGAAGAAAATTAATGATATTTATAATAAGTTTGAAGCATACATGAACGAGAGCCAGATTCTTCTCGTCCTTCTGTAGCTTATTTCTGTATGGAATATGGTCTGACTCACGTATTGAAGATCTATTCCGGAGGTTTGGGTATCTTGGCTGGTGATTATCTGAAAGAAGCATCAGATAGTAACGTAGACATGTGCGGTATCGGATTCTTGTATCGTTATGGCTATTTTAGCCAGAGCTTGTCTATGGATGGTCAGCAGATCGCTAATTATGAAGCACAAAACTTTGGTAGCTTGCCATTGGAACGTGTAACAGATGAAGATGGTCATCCTATGGTACTTGATGTTCCATACCTGAACTATTATGTACACGCTTATGTATGGAGAGTAAATGTCGGTCGTGTTCCTTTGTATTTGCTGGATACAGATAATGAAATGAATAGTGAATTTGACCGTCCTATTACTTATCAGCTTTATGGTGGGTGACTGGGAAAACCGTTTGAAGCAAGAAATCTTGTTAGGTATCGGTGGGCGTTTTGCTGTTGAAGAAACTGGGTATCAAAAAGGATGTATATCATTGCAATGAAGGACATGCTGCTTTGTGTAATGTTCAGCGTTTGTGTGATTATGTAGAAGGCGGAATGTCATTCAATGAAGCATTGGAAGTTGTTCGTGCATCTTCTTTGTATACAGTTCATACTCCGGTTCCTGCAGGTCACGACTATTTCGATGAAGGTCTGTTTGGAAAATATATGGGAGGTTACCCTCAACGTATGGGTATCTCTTGGGATGACTTGATGGACTTGGGACGTATTAATCCGGGTGATCACAATGAACGCTTCTGCATGTCTACATTTGCATGTAATACTTGCCAGGAAGTAAACGGTGTAAGCTGGTTGCACGGAAAAGTTTCTCAGGAAATGTTCTCTGGTATTTGGAAAGGCTATTTCCCAGAAGAAAATCATGTTGGTTATGTAACTAATGGTGTTCACTTCCCAACTTGGTGTGCTTCTGAATGGAAACAGTTGTATGCTAAATATTTTGACAAAAACTTCTTGAAGGATCAGTCAAATCCGCAAATCTGGGAGAAAATCTACAGTGTACCTGATGAAGAGGTTTGGAAAACTCGTTTAGCACTGAAGAATAAACTGATCAATTATATTCGTAATCAGTTCCGTGATACATGGTTGAAGAACCAGGGTGATCCTTCTCGTGTTGTATCATTGATGGATAAGATTAATCCGAATGCATTGTTGATCGGTTTTGCTCGTCGTTTCGCAACTTATAAACGTGCACATTTGCTGTTTACTGATTTGGATCGTTTGTCTAAGATTGTCAATAATCCTGACTATCCAGTACAGTTCCTGTTTGCAGGAAAAGCTCACCCGCACGATGGCGCAGGACAAGGATTGATCAAGAAAATTGTAGAAATTTCTCAGCGTCCTGAATTCTTGGGTAAGATTATCTTCCTCGAAAATTATGATATGAAGCTGGCACGTCGCCTTGTTTCTGGTGTTGATATTTGGATGAATACTCCGACTCGTCCATTGGAAGCATCTGGTACTTCTGGTGAAAAGGCTTTGATGAATGGTGTTGTAAACTTCTCTGTTCTTGATGGATGGTGGCTTGAAGGCTATCGTGAAGGTGCTGGTTGGGCTTTGACTGAAAAACGTACTTATCAGAATCAGGAATATCAAGATAAGTTGGATGCTGCAACTATCTATAGTATCCTTGAAACAGAAATTCTGCCATTGTATTATGCTCGTAACAAGAAGGGATATTCTGAAGGTTGGGTTAAGACTATCAAGAACTCTATCGCACAGATTGCTCCTCACTATACAATGAAGCGTCAGTTGGATGACTATTTCAGCAAGTTCTATGGTAAAGAAGCTAAGCGTTTCCATGCTTTAGCTGAAAATAACTATGCTAAGGTTAAGGAAATAGCTAAATGGAAAGAAGAAGTAGCTGAAAAATGGGATTCTATCCAGATCGTATCAATGGATAAGTGTGCAGAACTTCGTCAAGGTAATGTAGAAAGCGGTAAAGATTACACTATTACATGCGTAGTTGACGAAAAGGGACTGAACGATGCTATCGGCATTGAAATGGTAGTAACTTATACAAATGTAGAAGGAAAAGAATACATTTATTGCGTTGCTCCTATGGAAATGGTTAAACGTGAAGGTGATTTATATACGTTCCAGGTAACTCATAGCTTGTCTAATGCAGGAAGCTTTAAAGTTGCTTACCGTATGTTCCCTAAACATCCAGAATTGCCATATCGTCAGGACTTCTGCTATGTTCGTTGGTTCAATGAATAAAATGACTTATTTTATTTCTTAATATGAGAGGCTGTGGAATTTTTCACAGCCTCTTAATTTTTATTAATACATGCAGTATTTCTCGTGTTTTTAATTTCTAATAATAGAAACAAAAAGATTTATCTATGAAGAAATTGAAAAAATATTGGATAGCTGCATTCTTTGTTTTTGCCGGATTGCTACAATCCTGTGATGACGATGAAGGATATTCCATTGGTGATATAGCTAATGACTGGGTAACTATACGGGTTGAAGGAGAAGGAGTATACAGTTTCACAGGTGACACTTGGGGAACAATGTATCCTGCTGCTAATGCTGTCTGGAACTATTCTCTTGTAGAAGGACAGCGTGCTTTTCTTGTTTTTAATCCGTTGTTCGATAACTATTATGGTTATGATGTAGGTATAAAACCTGAACGGATATATCCGTTTCTAACAAAATCTGTTGAGGAATTAACAGATGAGAATGAAGAAGAATTTGCAGATCATCCGGCTTATTTGGAAAATATGTGGATTGCCGGAGGTTATCTGAATGTTATTTTTAACCAAAAGTTACCTACTACTCATAAACATCGAGTTAGTTTGGTAAAGAAAGCAGGAGAGCCGGATATTGCAGATGACGGATACATACATTTAGAATATCGCTATAATACCTATGGTGATACATTAGATGTTTTCAATCCTAGTGTTGGAGTTGTATGCTATAACTTGAATACTCTTCCGCTTGAAGAGGCAAAAGGCATTAAATTGAAGATTAATGAGGCATATTACGGAGAAAGAATTCTGAGTTTTGAAAATATGAATGAGCCGACTCCTGACGATGCAAAAGAATTGCATTCTATAGCTAGATTGGAAGTAGAGTAAATTATATTTCTTATAGAGGAAGCATGTTTTTATTCTGTTTTTTATGGGATGAAGACATGCTTTTTTATTTGTCGATATTTTCAGATTTAGGTAAATGATTTACTTGCATATATCTCTTAAAGTCTTATTTTTGCCGTAAAAACTAATTATTTATGAAAATATTAATAGTAGAAGACGATAACGATTTAAGAGAAATAACAACTCATTCTCTTGAAAAAGAACGATATGTAGTGTCCCAAGCTCCTGATTACCGTACTGCATTACAGAAAATTGAGGATTATGACTACGATTGTATTTTGCTTGATATAATGCTTCCGGATGGAAACGGACTTGATTTGTTGGCAGAACTTCATGCACTAGGAAAACATACAAACGTTATCATTCTTTCAGCTAAAGACTCTTTAGAGGATAAGGTAAATGGTCTGGATTTAGGTGCAGATGATTATTTGCCCAAACCATTCCATCTGGCAGAACTTCATGCACGTATTAAGAGCTTGTTCCGTCGTAAGTTACGTGAAGGGGAACGCAAATTACAAGTAGGAAATGTTGAACTTTTTCCCTGATGATTTTTCGTGTTATGGTTCAAGGAAAAGAAATTTGAACTAAACCGGAAAGAGTATGATATAATTGAATTATTTTATGTCGCGTCCTGGCAGGTTGGTAAATAAAAATACGCTGGCCGAATCTGTGTGGGGAGATCATATCGATCAGGTTGATAATTTTGATTTTATATATGCTCAGATAAAAAATCTTCGTAAACGTTTGAAAGATGCAGGAGCTACTCCCGAGTTGAAATCAGTTTATGGTTTTGGATATAAATTTGTTGTAGAATGAAACTTTTTCATTTAGTTCTGTGGCGTATCTCTTTAGCATTGATCGTTGTTCTGACGGTATGGGCTGGATTTTTTTATATGGCAGTCGTAGAGGAAGTGAACGATGAGGTAGATGATACGCTTGAAGATTACTCGGAAGGACTTATAATTCGTGCTCTGTCTGGAGAGGATATGCCAACAGCCAGTAACGGTTCGAATAATCAATATTATTTATATGAAGTGAGCGAATCATATGCAGCTTCTCATCCTCAGATTACGTATCGTGATGAATGGTATTTATCACAGAAAAGAGTGAAACAGAGCCGGCTCGCGTTTGATAACAATTTTCCGAACAGAAGATGAACGCTATATGGAGTTGGTCGTTTATACGCCAACTATTGAAAAGCTTGATTTGCTTAGAGCTATCTTAGGCTGGATTATCTTTTTATATGTTTTGTTGTTGCTGATTATTCTATCAATAATATATGGGTATTCCGTAAAAATATGAAGCCATTGTACGTATTGCTCAAATGGCTGGATAGTAGTCAGCTGGGAAAGAAAAATGAGCCATTGGAGAATACTACTAAAATTACGGAGTTTCGTAAGCTGAATGCGGCAACCATGGCATTTGCTGAGCGAGGTGAGAAACTTTTTTGAGCAGCAAAAAACATTTATAGGTAACGCTTCCCACGAGATGCAGACTCCTCTTGCCATTTGTCGTAATCGATTGGAAATGCTGATGGAAGATGAAACTTTGACTGAACATCAACTGAATGAATTGATAAAGACTCATCAGACACTGGAAAATCTGACTCGTATGAATCGTTCTTTATTACTGCTGTGTAAAATAGAGAACGGGCAGTTTGCAGATACACGTTCTGTTTGTCTGAATGATATTCTTACTCATTATTTGGACGACTATAAGGAGGTATATGCTTATCGTAACA
>ENA-OQAN01000814-OQAN01000814.1-human-gut-metagenome-genome-assembly--contig:-NODE-814-length-15202-cov-1.907396_pt1 | contig 15202 bp, 19 predicted proteins | sample MGYA00242735_ERZ504527 | MGnify/ENA primary metagenome ERZ504527 (study PRJEB26092, sample SAMD00036230) | human gut metagenome | host: Homo sapiens | study: EMG produced TPA metagenomics assembly of... | reverse complement strand
GAGAAGTCAGACCTAGAAGATGATATCATTAGTAATGGAACAGTTGCAAGAGGAACAGCTCCAAGTGGTGCATCTACAGGAGAATTTGAAGCACTAGAATTAAGAGACGGAGATAAAGAAAGATATTTAGGAAAAGGTGTTACAAAAGCCGTAGAAAATATCAATACAAAGATCAGTGAAGCAATCATCGGATTAGATGCTTCTGATACATATGCAGTAGACAAAGCAATGATCGATGCAGACGGAACAGCTGATAAATCAAACTTTGGAGCAAATGCAATCTTAGCTGTATCGATCGCAGCAGCAAGAGCAGCAGCTACATCTCTTGAAGTACCTCTATACAGATTCTTAGGTGGAGTATCAGGAAACAGACTTCCAGTACCAATGATGAATATCGTAAATGGTGGATGTCATGCATTATCATCAGGACTTGATGTACAGGAATTCATGATCATGCCAGTTGGAGCTCCATCATTCAAAGAATGTTTAAGATGGTGTGCTGAAGTATTCCATGCATTAGCAGCAATCTTAAAAGAAAGAGGACTTGCTACATCCGTAGGTGATGAAGGTGGATTTGCGCCAGCATTAAAATCAGATGAAGAAGCCATCGAAACAATCTTAGAAGCAGTGAAAAAAAGCAGGATACGAAACCAGGAAAAGACTTCAAGATCGCTATGGACGCTGCATCTTCAGAATGGAAGAGTGAAAAAGGTAAAGGATATTACAAACTGCCAAAAGCAGGAACAGAATATACAGCAGAAGAACTGATCGAGCACTGGGCTGCATTATGTGAGAAATATCCAATCATCTCGATCGAAGATGGATTAGATGAAGAAGACTGGGAAGGATGGAAGAAACTGACAGAAAGACTTGGAGATAAAGTACAGTTAGTAGGAGATGACTTATTTGTAACAAATACAGAAAGACTTTCCAAAGGTATCGAAATGGGAGCAGGAAACTCTATCCTGATCAAATTAAACCAGATTGGATCTATCTCTGAAACATTAGAAGCGATCAAGATGGCACACAAAGCAGGATACACAGCTGTAACATCTCATCGTTCCGGAGAAACAGCAGATACAACGATCGCAGACTTAGCCGTCGCATTAAATACATGCCAGATCAAGACAGGAGCACCTTCAAGATCAGAACGTGTTGCGAAATACAACCAGTTATTAAGAATCGAAGAAGCTTTAGGAGACAGTGCCGTATATCCTGGAATTAAAGCTTCAACGTAAAATAAGAAGAACGCAATTATAAAAAACGTAAATAATGCCCTTTTAAGTCTCTGGATTTAGTCTCCAGAGGCTTTTTTCTTTGATTTTTATAAGAAAATATAAGAGAGTATGTTATAATAGAAAGCACTTATTTGGATAGAAATGTAACACATTCTTATAATCAGAATATTGCATTATCAATTATTTCACAGGCAAAAGAAAAATTTTATGATATGTTTTGCCAGTTGAAAAAAGAAATAGATGAAAATTGGATATAAAGAAATCCGGCAAACACAAAAATGTAATGCCGGATTCTTTTATTTACTATATTATTATGAAATATGTATCACGGATATCCTATCCCCAAACTTCCTCAGCAATCTCCTTAATCAGAGACATCTTCTTCCACTGATCTTCATCGGTTAAGATATTTCCTTCTTCTGTAGAAGAGAAACCACACTGAGACTTAAGCAAAGCTGGTCAAGTGCAACATACTGAGCAGCCTCTTTAATACGTTCTTTAATCTCAGTTTTATCTTCAAGTTCTGGATTTTTAGAAGTAACAAGACCTAACACAACTTTCTGATCTTTGATAAAACGTAATGGTTTGAAATCACCGGAACGGTCACTATCATACTCTAAGAAGAAACCATCGATCTTACATCCACCGAATAAAGTCTCAGCTACTGGTTCATATCCACCAGAAGAGAACCATGTAGAACGGAAGTTACCACGGCAGATATGCATTGTAATTGTCATATCCTCAGGTTTAGTTTCTAAAGCTTCGTTGATCATTTTCACATAATTCTTAGCAATCTGGTCAAGGTCAAGACCACGGCTTGCGTAATCGTCGCGTTTATTCTGATCACAGAATTCACCCCAAGATGTATCATCAAACTGTAAGTAACGGCATCCACGAGCGTAGAATGCTTTGATCGCTTTCTGATAAGCAAGAGCAATCTCATGATACAGATCATCTTCATTTTTATAACGATCGATCGCTTTGTAAGTTTCGCTTCCACGAACACAACAGATCAGATGAAGCATTGCAGGAGAAGGAATTGTCATCTTGCAGTCAACATCCCCAGCAATTTCTTTCAAGTAAGAGAAATGATCTAAGAATTCACTGTTTTCATCAAAATCAATTTTGTCAACAATCTCAAGCGTTGCGGCTTTTGGCTGATGTCCCTTAAAAGCAACAGACCAGTGATCAGCTTGATCTCCTCGACTCCGACTAAAGAAGCAAGGAAATCAAGATGCCAATAGCGACGTCTTAACTCTCCGTCAGTAACTGCTTTTAATCCAACAGCTTTCTCTTTTTCAACTAACTCTTTGATCGCTTTATCTTCAACTTCACGCAACTGGTCTGCAGATAAAGTTCCTTCTGCATATTCAGCACGTGCATCTTTTAAATAATCTGGTCTTAAAAAACTACCAACAATATCATATCTGTATGGTCTCATAAATCTATCCTTTCTATTTATATAAGTCTAATAATTTTCTATCGATAAGCTATACAATAACAGATAGAATAAGGCTTGTGAAATACATAAAAATAATAGTTTGCCATAACTTCAAGTTATAATGATAAAAATTTTCAGACAATTGTGTCTTTCTTTTAACAATAATTGTATGCAATATACGGACAAAGTCATCGTTAAGAAAATGTTAATTGTACAATTTTAAAAAAAATTGCATATTTTTTTGTACTTTTCTTTTAAGCATTGTAGAGAAAAAAAGAAAAATATTTGTTATAATGCACATAGATAAAAAAATAACAATATCTAGGGTGTTTTAGTTAAGTGTTTTTTAAGGAAGGGTAAACTATTATGTATGATGTAACAAGCATTCAGAATCTGAAAAAAGATGTACTGTATTTCGTAGCAAAGGCATCGTTTGAAGGGACTTTAGAAGAAGAAAGAGATCTGATCCCAGAGAAGATGATCGAAGGACCAGAACCAACATTCCGTTGCTGCATCTACAAAGAAAGAGAAATCGTAAGACAGAGAATTCGTTTAGCAGAAGGTAAAGCTCCAGGAGCAGAAGATGATGGAAATATCGTGCAGGTAATTAAATCAGCATGTGCTGACTGTCCGATCTCAAGCTATGTTGTAACAAACAACTGTCAGAATTGTCTTGGAAAAGACTGTATCAAAGCATGTCGTTTCGGAGCGATCGAACCAGGACATACAAGATCAAGAATCGATCCTCAGAAATGTAAGGAATGTGGTATGTGCGCAAAAGCCTGTCCATACAATGCGATCGCTCATGTATCAAGACCATGTAAAGACAGCTGTCCAGTAGATGCAATTTCTTATGATGAGTATGGAGTATCAGTGATCGATGAAGAAAAATGTATCCGTTGTGGACAGTGTGCAGCAAAATGTCCATTCGGTGCGATCGGAACAAAGACATGGATCACAAACGTTATCGCAGACTTGAAAGCAGGTAAGAAAGTCTACGCGATCCTTGCCCCAGCAACAGAAGGACAGTTTGGTAAAGATATTACAATGGAAAGCTGGAGACAGGCAGTAAAGAAAGTTGGATTTGAAGATCTGATCGAAGCAGGTTTAGGTGGAGATATGACAACATGCAGCGAAGCAGAAGAATGGTTAGAAGCTTACAGAAACGGTGAGAAGAAAACAACTTCATGCTGTCCAGGATTCGTAAACATGATTCGCAAACATTATCCAGATCTTGCAGATATGATTTCTACAACAGTATCTCCAATGTGTGCAGTATCAAGAATGATTAAAGCAAAAGATCCAGATGCAGTTACAGTATTTGTTGGACCATGTGTAGCCAAGAAATCAGAAGTGGCAGACCAGAAGATCGAAGGAAATGCAGATTATGCATTAAACTACAACGAGATCTTAGCAATTATGAAAGCAAAAGACGTAGAATTAGAACCAGCAGAGAATACATATCAGGATTCTACGATCTTCGGTAAATTCTATGGAAACTCTGGTGGAGTAACAGATTCTGTATTAGAATACATGAAAGAGACAGAACAGAACGAAGATATCAAAGTATGCAAAGCTAACGGTGCAGCAGAATGTAAGAAAGCTTTAATGTTCTTACAGAGAGGAAGATTACCAGAAGACTTCATCGAAGGTATGGCATGCGAAGGCGGATGCGTTGGTGGACCAAGCCGTAACGAAGAGATCATCAAAGCTCGTAAAGTCAGAGAAACAATGATCAAATCCGCAGATGATCGCAAGATCACAGACAACTTAAAACGTTATGATATGGATAGCTTCTCAATGCATAGATAATCAGAGTTGCATGAAGCATCCAAAGAGATGATAAAGAATCCCTGGAGCAAGATTGAAGTTTTGTTTTGGGGATTTTTGTATCTGAAAAGAAATTGTATTAAAAATAGTAACTATTACTACTAGATATTTTGGCAAAACTATGTTATAGTAAGAAAAGTTGAAAAAGCAAAATGAATTTAATTTTGGAGGTAAGACAATGAAGGATATTAAAGTTACAGATTCAGTAAAATATATTGGTGTAGACGATCATGACATTGACTTATTTGAGAGCCAGTATGTAGTACCAAATGGTGTTTCTTATAACTCTTATGTGATCTTAGATGAGAAAGTAGCCGTTATGGATACTGTGGATGCATGCAAGACAGATGAATGGCTTGTAAACTTAGAAGAAGCATTAGATGGAAGAAACGTAGATTACATTGTAGTATCTCATATGGAACCAGACCATGCTGCAAGCTTACAGGTATTAGCAGAAAAATATCCAGAAGCTAAGGTTGTAGGTAATGCCAAGACATTTAATATGATCCCTCAGTTCTTTACATTTGATCTAGAAGGACGTAAAGTCGTAGTAAAAGAAGGAGATACATTATCTCTTGGATCTCATACATTACAGTTCGTTATGGCACCAATGGTTCACTGGCCAGAAGTTATGGTAGCATATGAAACATCAGAGAAAATCTTATTCTCAGCAGATGGATTTGGTAAATTCGGAGCTTAGATGCAGATGAAGATTGGGCATGTGAAGCAAGACGTTATTATTTCAATATCTGTGGTAAATACGGAGTACAGGTACAGAATCTCTTAAAGAAAGCCGCAGGATTAGATATTGAGATCATCTGTCCATTACACGGACCAATTTTAAAAGAAAACCTTGGATATTATATTGGATTATACGACACATGGAGCAAATATGAGCCAGAGAACGAAGGAATCCTGATCGCATACGCATCTATCCATGGAAATACAGCAGCTGCAGCAAAGAAATTAGCAGAAATCTTAGAAGCAAAAGGAGCTCCAAAAGTTGTAGTAGCAGACCTTTCCAGAGATGATATGGCAGAAGTGATCGAAGATGCATTCCGCTATGACAGACTGGTACTGGCAGCAGCAACATACGATGCAGGAATCTTCCCATGCATGGAAGACTTTTACATCACTTAAAAGCTAAGAACTATCAGAAACGTAAAGTTGCATTTATGGAAAATGGATCATGGGCACCAATGGCAGCAAAAATCATGAAAGGTATCGTAGAAGGATTTAAGAATATCGAGATGGTAGATCCAGTTGTAACGATCAAATCTACGATGAATGATGAGAATATTAAGACTATGGAAGAATTAGCTGATAATTTACTGTAAATTTTAATTTTGTAAGTTGGCCAACTGTAGTCTTTCAGTATATGATAAAAAATAAATAAGCAACCGAAAACGCAGCGGTGGAATTTTGCTCACATTTTGAACAAATCGCTTATCCGCCCAATTTCCTACGAGAACTCGCTCTGAAGTTTTGTTTCAGACAAAAGTCTTTGAAGCTCAGACACTCGTCCAATTGGGCTGCGAATTTGTTCAAAATATGGCAAAATTCCAATGCTGCGTTTTCGGTTGCTTATTTATTTTTTATCATATACCAGAAGTCTAAAGTGTGGACAATTACAAGATTGGAAAACTTAAGTGGTGTGTATGTTGAGTGTTATCGTTTTTAAATTTTTGTAGTGTCACCCTTTATTCTTATAAATATTTCTTCTCTTGTTCTTTCTGACTCATACATGCAACACTATCAACAAATCACAATTTTATCTTGGTGTTAATTCTACATACATATCTTTGTACTGTCTTGCACTTGTCTCCCATGATACATCTTTATTCATATCACGAATCACCATATCATCCCAGCTTGCTCTATTCTCAAAGTAGCATGTCTTTGCTCTATTGATCGTATCATACAGAAGTCCGCTTTCATATCGATCAAAATGTAAAGCCGTTACCTGTATTATCAAACATGTTATATGGCCAAACAGTATCTCTAAGTCCTCCTGTCTCTCTGACAATTGGAATCGCGCCATATCTCATAGCAATCAATTGTGTTAGTCCGCATGGCTCGAATCTTGATGGAACTAAAAGTGCATCACATCCAGAATAGATATTGTGGGCAACATTTTCATCGTAAGCAATATAGGCACAAAAACTTCCTTTATATTGATTCTCGTAAGAACGGAAAGCTTCTTCATACCAGGAATCACCTGTACCAAGAACAACTACCTGTGTATTTCCATCCATAACGCCTGGAATTACGTCATTGACCAGATCAAGTCCTTTTTGGTTCGTAAGACGAGAAATCAATCCGATCACCATCTTGTGTTCGTCGACCTCTAATCCTAAAGATTCCTGTAGTGCTTTCTTATTCTTCTTTTTATTTTCGATTGCTGTCTTTGCATCATAATTTGCTTTTAACAACTTGTCTGTAGATGGATTCCAGATGTTGATATCAATACCATTTACAATTCCTCTGATCTTATTCTGGTGATATCTTAAGTGCTCTGCAAGTCCTTCTCCATATTCTTCTGTCTGAATCTCTCCAGCGTATGTGTTACTTACCGTTGTAAGTCTATTGCAATAAGTGATTCCACCTTTTAACATATTCGCATCCAACCAGTTCTGAGTCAGGCAGTCTTTGTTGAATACATAATCCGGAAGTCCTGACCAGTATTGGATCATTTTTCTGTCGTAGATACCTTGGAATTTTAGGTTATGTATCGTAAGTACTGCACTTGCACGTCCTACATTTGTATCTGCAAAACATGTTCTTAGATAAAGTGGTACCAACGCTGCCTGCCAGTCGTGGCAGTGTACTACATCAGGAACCCAGTCCAGATAATTCAGTGCGCCAATGCTGCCTTGGAAAAATAACAGAACTTTGGAATATCATCAATCAGATTTGTATACGGATTACCCCAAGAGAAAAATTCCTCATTGTCGATAAAATCATAAACTACACCGTCTTCCTGATACTCCATAATACCTACATAATATTGTCTTCCATCAGAACAAAGATCCATATAGAAAGAGCCTTTGTATTCCATCTTTTCTTGATATTCCCACGGAATGCACTTGTATCTTGGAAGGATCACTTTCACATCAACATTTAATTTTGCAAGGCTCTTTGGAAGTGCAGACATAACATCTCCAAGCCCTCCTGTTTTCACAAATGGATAGCATTCTGAGCCAATAAAAACGACACTTCTTCTTGGTCCAAGATCAGGCTGTTCAATAACCTGATTTTCTTCTACTGGCGTTTCTATTTTGATTTCTTCTTTTGGTTCTGGTTGTGCAACTTCCTCTTTTATTATTGCAGGTTCTGCTGTTGGAATAACAGTCTCTTCTGTATCTGTACTTTTCACTGTTGAAACAGTTGCTTTTTTTTGCCCTGCTTTTTTGCATTATTTCTTGTCTTACTTTTTGTTCTTGTTTTTCTGCTCATATTTGCCTCCAATCTGCAACATACATCATGCGATCTGCAATGAATTTTTATGATATTCTTATTATACCATAAATATTTTCAAATAACAAATGCCCAAAACATCGTATTTAAGCCATTTGTTGAATGTTTTAATACTTCTAAACTGCCTCTAAAATGCTATATTTAGTAACAAATTAGTAACATAGAAATATTATTTTTCTTTACCCTATGATACCATCAGCAATCGCTTTTGCAATCTTTTTTGTATCCAGTTTTCTTATATAGATCATAGTCATCTTTATCATCGACAAAACATACCTCGATTAGGATTGCTTTATTGATCGTATGATTAAGATAATACAGATTTCCTGTTGTTTTAATTCCTCTGTTTGTAAATCCTAGCTTTTTCATGTTTGCTAAGATTCTGTTACCAACAGTTTTCTTAATCCCTACACTCTGAGTGCACCAGATTTCTGTACCTGCAATTTTCTTGTCTCCCTTGTGATCGTTTCGACCCGAATTAAGATGAATCGAAACATCTAATGCTGCTTGTCTTTTGTTGCACTTAGTACAGATCTTTCTGAGAACGTCCGTCTGACTGGTTCCATTGCTGACTGTACAATTATATGCCTTATGTCCCTTTTTCTTCAATAACCTTACAACCTCTTTGCAGATTTTTCTATCTTCTCTACTCTCGTCTAATAAGTCACTTGCTCCACAGGCAATCTTACCTGCGGGGTTGTGACCACCATGAATATTATATACTGCCATTATTCTTCCTCCTGATCTTTATTAACTACTTTGTCTGCTACTTCCAATCCTTTTACCAGAACTGCTGGTACATTGAATCCTGCTTCTACAAAATTCTCTACAATAGATCTAATTTCATTAATCAGTAACGATGCCAACACAAACCATCCAAGCAATGTTGTAACTCCAAGATCTACTCCAATTACCTTTCCAATTTCTACAAATACCGCAGATGCTCCAAATGCAACCATGATCATAATCCAATAGCCCAATTTTTTTTAAAACACCTTTCCAACCTGCTCCAGAATTTTCTTTGCCTGCCATACTTGCTTTCATCCACCCTGTTAACCAATCTGCAAATGTTTAACGCAAGAAAAGCAACAAATAAAATCCAGTGTTCACCTAAAATGTAACTCAGTACGGCCACAATTGATCCTGTCACTGCATTATATGTGTCAATTACATTGTTTGTCATTTTCTTCATTTCCCTCACTTTCCTTTCTTTACAGAAAATATTATTTTGTTGCATAAAAATAAGACCTTTATTGGTCTCAGACTGTAGACAAAGTCCCGGTATTTGCCGGGACTTTTACTATGAGCACTGTCTTCTGGTATAATAGAATTATCAGAAAGGCGGTGTTTTTTATGATGACGAAAAATGCAGACAAGAAACGAGAACAGATGATGATGTTCTCAATGGATTCCATGGTTCCGCAGGATCATATGCTAAGATTGATTGATAAAGCAATCAACTGGAACTTTATTTACGATCTTGTAGAAGATAAATATTGTCAAAACAATGGTCGTCCAAGTATGGATCCTGTTATGCTCATTAAAATTCCATTTATTCAATATCTTTATGGAATCAAAAGTATGCGTCAGACGATCCGAGAGATTGAAGTAAATGTTGCCTACCGTTGGTTTCTTGGTCTGGATATGCTGGATCCTGTACCGCATTTTTCAACGTTTGGAAAGAATTATTCCCGCCGATTTAAAGACACGGATCTTTTTGAACAGATATTTTCAAAGATTCTGGAAGAATGTATGAAGTATAAGTTGATCAATACGGACGAGATCTTTGTTGATGCAACTCATGTAAAAGCATGTGCCAACAGTAAAAAAATGCGAAAAAGAGTTGCTCATGAACAGGCACTCTGGTATGAAGATGAATTACAAAAAGAGATCAATGAAGACCGACAGGCACATGGGAAAAAACCTCTAAAAGATAAAAATAAGAAGAATCCGCCAACACCTCCCACATCTAGGATGATCAACATAATGAGCTTGAACAGATACCAGACGATATAAAAACCAAAAAGAGCAGTATTACAGATCCAGAAAGCGGATGGTTTCGCAAAGGAGAACATAAACATGTTTTTGCATATGCAGTAGAAACGGCATGTGATGAACACGGATGGGTCCTTGGATATAGTGTTCATCCTGGAAATGAACATGACAGCCGAACATTTCAAACAATCTATGAAAAGGTGAAAAGTTTTGAACCAGAAATGATCGTGCAGATGCAGGATACAAGACACCAGCGATTGCCAGACAACTTCTGAAAGATAGGATTGAACCATTGTTTCCATATAAACGACCTATGACAAAAAAGGGATTTTTTAAGAAATATGAATATGTTTATGATGAATACTATGATTGTTACATCTGTCCAGAAAATCAGATTCTAAGATACAGTACAACAAACAGGGATGGATACAGAGAATATAAAAGCTGTGGATATCAATGTGAAAAATGTCCACAGATATCCAAATGTACAGAAAGCAAGAATCATGTAAAAGTGATAACACGTCATGTTTGGGAAAAATATATAGAAAAAGCAGAAGATATCCGACATGTAAGAGGGAATAAAGCAATCTATCAGAAACGAAAAGAAACGATAGAAAGAATCTTTGGAACAGCAAAAGAACACCATGGATTTCGATATACACAATACATAGGAAAAGCACGGATGGAAATGAAAGCCGGGCTTACTTTTGCATGTATGAATCTAAAAAAACTGGCAAGATTTCTTGGTAAGAACGGATTGCTAAATGAACAAAAGCGAAGATTTCTAAGAAATTTTTGGATACAATTTAACTTTAAAGGAAAAATGGTGCTGGGATGATCCAGCACCTAGTTTGTCTACAGTCTGAGACCTTTATTGGTCTTTCTCTGATTCTCATATTTGCTTGTCTCCTTTCTTGACTTTATTGTAAAAAATTGTTATAATTTTAAGAAAGTTTTTTCATACTTGATGTATAAACCCCTATACATCGAATTTCTTCAAAAGGACGCTCAAAAAACGTCCTTTTTTATTGCGTAAAATTATTAGTTACCCATAAGCCTGTTTTAACAGCCAGACGATATATCCCAAGATAATTGGAAGTATCAGAGCATACGTCTGCAATAATAGTTCTTTCACTACTCTTACCTCTTTCTTATTCTATGCAATAAAATAAGACCTGGTTAAGGTCTTGCTCTGATTTTCATGTATGCCTCCATAAAAAGAGCTGGTCTATACGACCAGCCCCGGATATTTTTTATTCTTCTATTTTTATTTTTCTTGCACCGATCAAGATAGTATCGCCATCATGAGCCAATTCTGCAACTTTAACATAATTGTACTCTCTGCAATAGCTTGTAAAAACAGATTTCATATCGTTTACATTCTTATTGCCTGTAAATACCACATATTCGTGGTTCTCGCTCTTGAATGTTTCCACGTCATATCCCCCTTTGCTATTAGATTTTTATTCATTTGCCTTCCATAATTAATTTTCTTCTTTGCTTTCCTCTATTCTATAACATATATCTTTTTTCCGCAACCTTCTTTTCGAGATATCCTAATCTCCCAGGAGCAGTGCCAGCTTCTTGGCTCTTAATGTGTCTCCACCACCGGCAGAGACTTCCATGTAGCAGTCTGCATCATTCTCCACAATCGTTGTTCCGGCATAAGTAGTTAATTCTTGGTAGGCTTGGATTTCGGATGGTGTTAAGTCTCGTTCAATTGGCTTGTGCTTTATTTAATACCATTCCTAACGTAAAGGTATTTTTATTCATCTATACTTTATCAAATAATATTTTCCATCCTATCTTCCGTTCCAAAGATCGGAAAAGAACTTATAAATCCCATACAGAATAGCAACAAATGCTATAACCATTAAAATTCCATAGCCACCACCTAAGATAGCTCCTAACATATATTCCAAAGTGTCCTCTGGAACGATAAATATAATTATTAATAATAAAACCAACGGCATAATTTATTCTCCTTTGCTCTGTTCTTGAAGTTTCTCTGATCATCTGGCACATCAACTAATATGTATATATTACCACCTTCTCTGACTGTAGTAAACAGTCCATAAAAATTACACTTCGCTTTCCTCTACCTCACTTGCGAATAACTCATACTCATAGTCGTAACCAACCGCCATCACAAGGAATATCAATATCCCATGTATTGATCTTTTCTGCTACAATATTTCTTGCTTCATCCTCTGTTTCTGCTTTCGAATTCTCAACATAGAGGCAATTTTAGTTTTCTTTTTAACTCCCGCTTTTTTATAATTTTTCATGATTCTCTTTTATATTATTTAGAACTATTTCCATTGCTCTTGTATAATTTACATTTTTTTCTATTGATATCTTTTCTGCAGCAATCTTGCATATTGCAATTGCAAAGAGCGACATATCCAAACTGTCACCTCCGCCTATCACTCTTACTTTTTCTTTTGTTTCAAAACATATTACAGATTTCAACATATTCTTCTCCTTTTTCTTGAAATTCTTTTATTTTTTGCGTATAATATAATCAAAAAAACAAAAAAGGATGTGATTAAAATGAACAACGCACTCGATGATCTTTCCAAAGGTGTCGCAAAAGCTCTTGATACTGTTCCCGAGTTATATCACGATACTCTTCAACCAGCAGCACAAGAAACTGGCAAAGTTATTGCCCGAATACCTCGTGCTATTAACGCAGCATTCTCTGGGTTGATAGATGGATTTTAAATAAAGAGTATAGCATCGAAGAAACTAAGAAACTTCTTGCTAAAAACTTGATAATGTCGAATCCCGAAAAAATTGTTGAACCAGAACCATATGTCGCTGTTCCTGCAATTCAAGCAATTTCCTATGCAATGAATAGTGATGAATTGCGTAATCTATATGCCAATCTTCTTGCCAAATCTATGATTAAAGATACAAAAGATACTGTTCATCCTCTTTTGTTGAAATAATCAAGCAGATGTCTCCTATAGATGCACGTATATTTCAATTAATAATGAATGCTGGGTCTCGACCTCTTATTAATCTAAGAGTAAAAGGGAACATGGTGGTTCATATCCAATTCAATATCACTGCTCATGGATACAAGATTTTTCAATTAAACAATGTGCAACATCGCTTGATAGTTTATTGCGCTTAGGTTTAATTGAAATCCCATTCGACGGATATTACACCGACGAAAAAATATATAATCATGTAAAACAAAATCCTCTATTTAAAAAATTAGAACAATCCCATAAAAATTCTCTACCACCTGGAGAAACACTGGATTATGAAAAGTCTTACATAAAACTTCCTGATCTTTCTTTATTATTCTATGAAGTATGTGTCCTTAATCCTTAATAACTGCAAATCATTTAATTTGGTGCATGATATCATGCACCTTTTTCTGCTATTTTGAAATTATGCTGCTTAACTATATAATTTTTTAATTAACCAGATACTTTTTCTTCAAGTGCTTTAATTCTGTTTTCAAGCACTGTACTTCGGAATTGATCATATACATCTTTGTAAGTAGTACATTCGCAATTATCTTTGTTCAAAATATAATCAAGGATTTCATCCATGTTATCATTAACTGATTCTGATCCGTGTGTACATATTGGATAAAAACCTGGCTTTTCACAGCACTTGTCTATCCATTTTTTGAAATCTTCGACTGTCGAAAAATTATGTACAAACATTCTTGTCAATGTATACTGTGGCGATGTTCCTAATCCGTCTGAATAATCATAATATTCTCTGCAATATTGCTCCCCTGTTTTCGTTCGACTGCTTGTATAATCTGCTCTGATAACACCTCTTATCTTATATCCCATATCTTCCAGTGCTTTTTTTGTTACTACAATGCGTGAATCCCAATCCTCTACAGTGTTTAGATAGGTACGATCTGTGTCTGGTGCTTGCTCACCTATATCAATAAGGTTTCCATAGTAATGTACTAACACCTCACCACCATCTGCAACAATTAAATCTAATACGTCTTTATTTGTTCCGATGCCCTCTACAGCTATATTCAAATTGCCTGGGATAGTTGCACTTGATAATTTTACGCCCTTGTCGTGAAATTTTTTGTAAATAGGATATAAAGTTTTATTAGAATCATCGATTACAAAACGCAAAATAAGTTTTGTCAAACTCTTTGAATGCAAAATCATTATATTTTCCTGTGTCAAATAATCTTCTGTTGATAATTTTTTAATTTGAAATCTTTTAAATCATCGCTATTGTTCAGATCCGTTAAAGTTTTCTCTGTTTCTGACTTAAAATCTTTATACCCTGTTATTTTTTCAATTTTAATCGTGGATGATCGATGCGAATTAAGAACCATACGCACACAACCAGGCGGAATTTTTACAACGTAGTCCTGAATTTTTAAACCAGTATAATGTTTTTTATCAGCATCGACCATATCTTTACTTGGATAATATTGTATTCCCTTAACTTCTTCCATTGAATTGAATAAGTTTATCAAAGAAAATGAATTATTTATATTAGTTCCTGTAATCCGATATTGTTCACCCTTTGCAACAGAATAAGAAACACTGCAATAATCTGTATCAAACGTTTGCCAACGATCAGATTCAAGTAAACACATTTTGTTGAGTATATTCGGATTGTCTCCTGCACGTCCGTTATAAACACTGTCAGTCATCATTTTCATTTTTCACACATGATTGATCCAATTCACTTGTTTTTTTAGTTACATCAATACTTGCTTTTTCTAAATCATTTAAAGACTGCTCTATTTCTGACTTAAAATCTTTATATCCTGTCACTTTTCCTACAGTAATTGTACTATCTTGATGTGTATTAAGTACCATATAATTAGCATTTTTAGGCACTGTCAACAGCTCCATTACAACTTTCAAGCTACTATATGTATCACTTACCTTCGGATAAAAATCTAACACCCTATCTGTTTCAAGAGTATCAAAAAATTCACAAGCTGAAATCGTTCGTTCAAAGAAGTTCCGCTAATAACATATTGCTCGCCCTCTTTAACCTCGTATACTATTCCTAATATCAACTATCAATTGTTGAGAAATATGTCTCATTAGATAAGCTGCGTTTATAAATGCTTACAATATTGTTTTATAATCCTTATAAAACAGCATGAATTTTCATGTTTTGAAGCAATTAGCTATTGTTTTTTGTAATAAAATCTGCTTAACTTATAAGTAGGCGATATAAACCACGCCAGGATAACCCGAATAAAATT
>ENA-OQAN01000813-OQAN01000813.1-human-gut-metagenome-genome-assembly--contig:-NODE-813-length-15202-cov-2.388259_pt1 | contig 15202 bp, 18 predicted proteins | sample MGYA00242735_ERZ504527 | MGnify/ENA primary metagenome ERZ504527 (study PRJEB26092, sample SAMD00036230) | human gut metagenome | host: Homo sapiens | study: EMG produced TPA metagenomics assembly of... | reverse complement strand
TTACATCATATTATTTGATATATAAAAGCCAAAAAAATTTTTGGTGCTAAAAAGCACCAAATTTTAATTATTGTCAATTAATAATTCTTTTGGATTCTTTCTTAATATATTGAATGAAGAAATAATCAATGATACAAGAAGTACTAAACTCATAAATATAACTACATAAATTATGAATTTAGGTAATACATTTATATCTAAACTTGATAATGTCTTGTTAAATCCTTCAGCTTCTGCCCCACCACCTAATTGGCTAGATGCAGATTGTCTAGCTATTTGTTTAGCTATATCACCAGTAACCTTATTCAATATATTATTCCCAAGCTTATCAGCTGTATAGTGAGCTAAGAAATAAGAACCAACGAATGCGGGGATTGATATAAATACCATCTCAATTAGGAATTGACCAAAAATTTCTAATTTTGATATACCTAATGATAGTAATACTGCTATTTCTTTCTTTCTAGCATTCATCCATAAGAATAATAATAATGAAACTACAACTCCTGCAAATATTAATGAGCCAACAAATAATTTATTTGAAATTGAGTAGATACCTGATATAGATTGTTGTAATGCAGGGTAATTTGATGAACTTTTAATCAAATTATATTCTCTCCAATTTATATCTAATTTCCCAAGATCTTTTATTACACTATCAAGATTCTTATCACCTTTTACAAAGAATGTTGCATCTTGGTATACAGCTGTATCTTCTGTATTACCATAAACTTTAGCAGCTGTATGAACATCAGTGATTAATGTATTTTCGTATAGTTCTTGTGCTGCACTTACTCCACCGCTATTATGCCCATCGAATAGACCTTTAATTTCTACTTCTACTGTTTCATCTGCACCTTTCTCATTATCAGCATCAAATAAATTAGATTTTATTTTTATCTTATCTCCAACTTTAAGATTATTTTTTTCAGCTAAATCTTTATGCATTAAGATTTTATTTTTATCTTCATTTTCTAAATGCTTTCCTTCTACTAATTTATATGCTTCTGATACAAATTTTGTTTCTTTTGATGAGTCGTTAACCCCAGTTAACATAACTGTTCTTTTAAAATTCTTCGCTCTTTCAGGTGATTGATTCGCAAGAGTCTCTTGAGTTTCAATAATATCATAATCAACTAAATCTGCAACACTGTTTATTCTTTTTACATAGGAGTCTATACTATCTGTTTGAGATATCTTTTTAATATCTTCACCTTTTACATTTCCCCCACCTCTTGGTGTTCCTGGATTTACTTGTCTATTTATCTCCATAGAAAAACTATTTGTTATATTAGCAAAAGTTTCTTTTGAAGCTCTGTCCGTAGCATCTTTAATAGATAAACTGATGAGACTTAAAGTTGACATAGATAAAATAACTAATATAATAATTAATGATTTTAAGCTTTTTCTAGTTACATAAGCAAATGCATTTTTTATCATTATTCAACCTCCAAATTCATTTTATTTACTTTTTTCAACTTTTTACCACTTAGTTCTAAAATGATATCCGCAGAATCTGCTACTTCCTTACTATGTGTTACAACTATTATACATTTATTTCTATCTTTAGCTAATGTCTTTAATATATTAATTATTTCTCCAGCAGTAACACTGTCTAGATTACCAGTAGGCTCATCAGCTAGTATTATTGGAGCATCTGATACCAATGCTCTAGCAATAGCTACTCTTTGTTGCTGTCCACCAGATAATTTCATAACATTTCTTTTTATTTGTTTTTTATCTAAACCTAGTTCAAACAAGATACTTTCATCTGCTGATTTATTTACTAATCTAATATTTTCAATTGGTGATAAATAATCTATTAAATTATAGTTTTGAAATACTAAAGATATATTGTTTTTTCTATGATTACTATATCCTTTCTTTTGTATATCTTCATTCTTAAACAATATTTTTCCTGTTTTAGGTTTATCAAGTCCAGCAAGTAAGGAAAGAAGTGTAGATTTTCCTGTTCCTGACTTTCCTACTATCGCATAAAACTTCCCAAGTTCAAATTTTTGATTTACTCCTGACAAAACTTTTTCTTTAGAGTTTGCATAACTATATGCTACATTCTTTATTTCTAATATATCCATTATTTTCTCCTAACTTATTTTTGATAATATTTCTTTAGGCTTCTTGATTAATATTAATGAAGAAGCAAATACAACTGATAAAACAATAATACTTATTAATATTAAATAACTTTGTCCAAGTGTTGTTATATTTAACGTAAAACTACTATTATTTATTAAACTTCCACCGGAAATCATTGAGTCCTCTGAGTTAACGAATCCATCTACAATTACTTTTAGTAATACATTTCCTAAAAATAAGGAAGATATTATACTTGGTATCGATATGAATATTAACTCGAATATAAATTGCATTATAATTTGTATCTTAGATGTTCCAATAGATAAAAATATACCTATTTCATAAATTCTTTCTCTTAACCATAGAATCAAGATTAATGAAAGAACAACCATCCCACCTAACATAATAGAATAAGTCATTATTTTTATTATATGTTTTATTCCACTCACTGACTCTAAAGACTCTTCAAACGCATTAGAATCTTTTTCAACAAAATACTTTGACTCATCAATTTTAAGCTCTTTCAATTTGTTTAAGGCTAAGTCTGTAGATTCTGCACTACCAGAATACATTAAAATTTTATTTGCGATTTTATTATTTTCTGATTTATTTAATATCTCTTGGCTTGTTGAATAATCTACAAACACCATATTTTCACTAAAATCAGAAGATAATCCTGTATATGTTTCCTGTTTTTTACCAGAAAAGATCCCTATAATTTTAAATTTATGACTTTTTATTTTTCCACTTTTTTCGATATCTAGTAATTCAAGATCGACTTCATCACCTAATTTTAGATTGTTTTGTTTAGCAAATTCTTCATGAACAATAATCGAATTCTTATCATTTTCTCCTATATTTTTACCTTCTTTAATTGTAAATACTCCACTACTAAATAAAATATTTCTTTTAGTATTATTTGTAGCTTCGAGTGAAACAACATTCTTAAATTCGTCAGATAAATCTTCTCTATTTATTCTTTGTTCTCCGCTAACTACTTTAGCATCTTTTAGTTTTGCTAATCCATCATATTGAATTATTTTTTCTTCAATTTCTTTTAATTTTTCAATATCTTTAAATTGATTAACATTAAAAATATTTACCATCTTTTTTTTGTTATTGATATTGAAGAATTAGAACTTTCATATAAAGCCTTTTCTATTTCATTGCTTGATTTCATTATTGTTAAACAAGAATACAAGCAAGAAAAGAACTATAGTTAATATGATAAAAAATTATTAAAGTTCTATTTCTCTTTCTTGTAATATATGCTATGGCATTTTTTATCACTTTCCTAATTACTCCTCTCTATTTTCTTACTCCATAACTAATTGCATCCACTGGACAAGCATTTTTACATCGTCCACATCTGATACACTCCAGATGATTGCAATTCTCAACTGGATCTATATTCATTTGGCAAACTTTTTTACATTTTCCACAATTAATACACTTATCCTTATCCAATCTATATCTAAATATTGAAATAGGGTTAAAAATTGAGTAAATAGCTCCAAGTGGACATATATATTTACAAAAAGGTCTATATATAATTATAGAAAGTAACAAAGTAACTATTAGAATGATTCCTTTCCAATAATACAAGAAACCTATCGCATTTCTCATACTTTTATTTAATAAAACAAGTGGTAATCCTCCTTCCAGCATACCAATCGGACAAATAAGTTTACAAAAATACGGAGAACCCTGACCTAAAATATCAACCAAAAATAAAGGTAATATTATTACAAATACAAGTAATATTATGTATTTCAATTTTCTCAAATGTTTATCAAACTTAAATGTTTCAACTTTTTTAAAAAAGGGAATCTTATGTAGCAAATCTTGAATCAATCCAAATGGACACAGCCATCCACAAACAAATCTTCCCACCAATGCTCCTATAAAAAACAAAATCCCAACTATATAATAACTAATCTTATATTTTGAATTTCCAATCACTGCCTGTAGTGATCCTATTGGACAAGAACCTTTTGCTCCCGGGCATGAATAACAATTCATACCTGGAACACAAATTTTCTTTAAATTCCCACCGTAGATTTTACCAGTCTTAAACCCTTCAAAGTAGGAATTAGTAATTAAAAACCAAACGGATTGAAATAAATGCCTAAAACGATCTCTTATTTTATATCTATCTTTTTTTGTACTACCATTTATAATATTTTTAATTCTATCCAATTCCAATACACTCCATACAAATTCTTATCGCCTTATCCAAGACAACTTTAGTTTCTCCATTACTATGACCATAGTAAATCATCGCCATACTAATAAAGATAATTAATAAAGACAAGGCACGGCTTTTTAAAAATTTATTAACCATATACCAATCACCGCTTTACTTTTATTTATTTTTTATTTTTTCCAATTCTTTTTCAATTACCTGCTTCCATTCCTTTGCACTCTTTGCCCCAGAATAAGTATCACCTACAATATTTCCATTACTATCAACAAAGAAAGTCTCTGGCATAGCCTGTATACCATTCAATCTACCATTAAAGTTTGTCTTATCTGGCATTAAGAAAGGATATGAAGCCTTTGTCTTTTCATGTATTAACTTTGACTTTTCAATTGCTTCCTTGTTTTCACCGGTATCATCAACAGTATCTGTAACAACTCCAACGATATTTACACCCTTGCTTTTCATTTCATTCTGAACCTCAACCAAATCAGGAATTTCATTTACACAAGCTGTACACCAAGTTGCAAATACATTTACCATAGTAAGATCATACTTCTCAAAATCTTTACTTGTAAAATCCTTGCCATTTATGTCCTTTGTTGATAGTTTACGTAAATCTTTAACCGATTCTTTGTTAAATGCTTCTGTATTTTCTAAATCAGTTTTTTCTGATAGCACAAAACCATTTTCAGGACGTTCTTTTTTATCTATAATTTGAATCTCAGTTCTTTTCAATTCATCCAGAAGATTACTTTCAGCTCCGCTATTTGTGCTTAAATAGCAATCGTATTTTCCATCACTTGAAACTCCTATTTTAGTATGAGTATCACATTTTGTAATTTTAGATATTTTTTCTTCTGATGTATTTTTTTCGAATATACCAATAGTCCCAATTCTTTCAAGCTCATTTTGCCAATTTTTATATCCATCGCCCATCTTTTCTATAACTGCATTCTTTTTGTTCTTCTGTCATTTTTTCAAATGTCAAAATAGCATACTTTAGTTCTTTATCTATAGGACTTTGATCATCTACATCGCTATCTTTTTATCAGCTATATAATTTCTAAATTTGTCTGAGAGTTTAAATTTAAGTCCTAAATATTCATAAACATATTCTTTCTTTGCCTCCAATGTATAATCTGATGGCTTAAATGTTTCATTTTTATCCTTCTCATTAGTTGACATACCTGCCTCTTCAGAACTTATAGATTGTCCTTCTTTAATTTTATTGCTTTCATTACTTTTTTTACACCCAACTGTACTTAAGCTCAAACATAACGTAAGTAATAGGCATGCTCCTCTTGATACTATTTTTTTCATAAATTTTTCCTCCTTTATTTTTACACAATAGCAGTTTATAATTACTTTCAATAATATTCTACACACCTTTTATGAAACGTTGATGAAATATAATTTTTTATTTTTCCAAACTATGGTATAATAATGATGTTGGGGTCAAAACCATAAAGAACTTTGCTCCTATTTCTATAGCACCTTGAAAAATTCATATTTTGTAGTGTGATGCCGGGTTTCTCGTGGATTTATGCGAGTATTCCCTTCCTTGATTTTATACAATTACCGGATTTTGAGCATAATATCCTAAATCCTTCACATAATTCAAGAGTTTTCGGAAATTCAATGCTGCTATCTTAGAACCAAAAAAGAACTTGCCTCGCTGTTTCCCACGAGGTATCTTTTCCAAATGGTAATTTCTGCGTATATTTGATGGAACAGTTTCCACCCCATTACGAAGCCTTGCATAATTTTTGAATTCTTCGCTGTTCATGTTCCGTTGGATTTTCGCGCGTTCATGTGCTGCTTTGGATGTTACTATTTTTGCAACCTGCTTAAAGATCTTCGGCTTGCATTGATCCCGATATGGACAGCTGACACACTGCTCATGCCGAAAGGAAACGGCACACTGATTGCTTTGGTTCATATAAGAACAGCTTTTCGGTTCATGACCTGCAGTACACCGGAGGACTTTTGTTCCCTCTTCGTTGAATTCAAAATCCGCAAGGATATCCGGAGCCGGCTTCCCTGTCAGACTTGTGGTAATCAGTTCTACATTTTTATCAGCTGCAAGTTGTGTGTTTTCTATCCCACTATATGCCCCATCCGTGGCTATAACAGTCCGTTCTTTCTGTTTATCCATTTGCTCAAGGTGCTCCTGGATAAATTGACTGTCACTATGGTTGTTTTGCTCATACTGGTACTCTGTTACAACAGAACCATTAGTTCCAACAGATTCTTCAAGATTGGCAGCATATCCTCGATGCTCTTTTCCTGCTTTATTCCTGAAAGTTGCTTCAGGGTCAGGAGGATTCTGTAGCATGGTTGATTTCATGCCGCCGTCTTCTTTCATGCGAAGTCTTCGGCTTTCATTTTCAACAATAGTCTGTTCCGATAGACATCTGACAAACAGATCATACTCTGTTCAATCATTGTAAGCAGACTCACACAAGGCAAGAAGTTTATCTGCATCCGTTAAGAACTGCTTCATGCGCTCATCTGTATCAGTACTTCGCTGATGATAGATCACTTTGTTAAAGTCATTCGGATCAATATAATGTTTTCAATCGTCAGGCAGAGCAGAGACATTGATTTTATTCACGTACATCGCCAGCTTTGCGATACAGGTGTATATCAGCTCCATCCGGCTAAGTTTGCGGATGTTGGATTCGATCATCATGGAATCCATACGTCTGACTTTACCGCTGATCCCCATCAGTTTTGCAATAGAAGTACTTAACTCCTTCACACAATCGTGGTAGAGATCCTTGTTGTGAAGCGTTTCGTAATCGTAACACCGTTTACGGAAACGGCTCAATGTTTTGTCACTCAAAGGCTGTTCTTCAAAACTTGTTGTGTGCAGTGCGTACTGAATCCGAAAATCCAACATAAGATTTTCAACCATCTCATCATCGGAATAATCAAAAAGCTCTTTAATAATGAGTGCACCAACAATCACGTTAACCGGAGTATTCGGTCTGGATGCCTTATCACTGTATAAGACAGAAAAACGCTTTTCATCAATGGCAGGAAATATTTCATCGGCAAAGACTTTTGCCCAGGATTTTTCCAGTGCTTTTTGTTCTCTGGCAGTTAATCCAGAACAACTATCTGTAAATGACATTTGCTGGTAAGCGTTTTCTTTGAATGACATAGAGATTACCTTCTTTCCTGCTAAGATATCTCTATTATACAGCAAGTAAACCATTTAGGCTTGTATTTACTACAAAATATATGAACTTTTCAAGGTACTATAGAGGGGCTTTTGACCCCAACATCATAACTATTGCAAAATTATATCTTGTTTAAGAAAATATTTTAATTTTAAAGATAAAAAATTCTTCATCCTGCAATGCTTTATATTCTATATTGTAATTATTCAGAATATTACTTACAATATATAAACCTAATCCATTACTATTTTCCTTATTTAAATCAAATTTAACATCAAATATTTTATCCATATTCGAAATTTTATTGTTACCGTATGAATTCTCTATATATAACCAATCATTAACTATCCCAATATTAATTACCCCATTTACATCAGTATATTTTACCGCATTACTAATCAAATTAGATAGAATAATCTTTAAAGCTGTTTTTCCTATATAAACATTCTCATCTAATATATAATTATTGACAGTTATTTTCTTTTGATTTGCTAATATTTCATACTTTTTTAATATATCTTCTAATGTATCATTTATTTTCAAATATTCTTCATCATTATTCAAATTTTCTATAGAATGAACTGATAATATTTGAGAAATATTTTTTGTTAAACTATCAACGATTTCAATACATTCATTAATATAAATATCTCTTTCTTTATATTTTCCAATATTGTATTTCATGTTTTCCAGTATTATTTTAAGACTAGCAAGAGGAGTTTTAAGTTCATGGGATGCACCTTTAAAAAAGTCATATTTTAACTTTTCTAATTTTAAAATTTCTTTATTTTTAAATTCCAAATCGTGAATTGTTCTTAATAAAGTAGAATACAAATCATTAATTTGTTGTTTTAATTCTCCAACTTCATCATTAGAGCTAACTTTTAAACGCGTTTTTTTTATCAAGTTTCATCATTTTATCAGTAACAATTTTTATTTCTTGTATATTATTTTTTATTGATTTTGCATAAATTAAAGAAATAATAGCAGAAAATAAAATTGATATTAATAAAGAATATGGTAAAAATTTAAGGCTTAAATCTTTCGCATCTTTTTGCATATCAGCTGTAGAAACAAATTGTAGATTTGTTTTTTTACCATCATTAAGCTTTATTTCTCTTTCTTCAATTATCAAAGAATTACTATCACTTTCTAAATTAACATTTATATTATCTTTGATTTGTATTTCATTCTTATTATTTTTTTCTTTTATAAATGCTTTTATTTCACTACTCTTAGAATAAAGCTCCAAAGTTTGTTCTATATATTTTATTTCTTTTCCATTCATATTACTAGAAATTTCATTTGCCATATTATGAATCTTTTCTTTTCTCGTCTCCAAATATGTTTTAGGAAAGATAAAAAAAACTAATGAATGAACTAATATAATTATTATTCCAAGAACAGAAAATATTTGTATGAACATTTTTGGAAATATCTTTAATTTTTTCATTTTCTCTCCAATTTATATCCTACATTTCTTATAGTAGATATACAGTCTAATTGTAATTTTTTTCTAAGTTCTTTTATATATACATCTATTACTCGATCATAAGGAGTTTCTTCGCTATCTTTCCATACATAATCAATAATTTGCATTCTTGTTAACACTTGTCCATTATTATCCAATAAACATTTTAATACTTCTAGTTCTTTTGCATTTACATCTATTTCTTCACCATTTATTTTAGCTGTATAGCTATTAAAATTAACCGATAGATCCTTATATTCAAACTTCTCTAAATGTCCATAATTCTTCTTAATTAAAGAATCTATTCTAGCCTTTAAGACCGGCAATGAAAATGGCTTTTCTACATATCCGTCTACTAAATTAGTAAATGCATCAATTTTATATTCTTCATCACTAAATGCAGTCAAGATTAGAATTGGTAAATTGCTTTTCTTTCTAATTTCTTTCAACACTTCTAAACCATTTATAAAAGGTATCTGAATGTCTAAGATAACCAAATTTATATCGCTATTAAATTTTGACAAGGCTTCTCTGCCATCTTTAGCTTGAATAACAGTATATCCAAATTCTGAAAGATATTCACTTATTCCCTCTCTTATCATATTATCATCTTCAACAGTTAATATTTTCATATATACCTCCACTTAAGCCTATACACTGTAAACGCCTAGTTTTAGGGTGTACCCAAAATATTTCCAGAATCCCATTGCTAGATAGGATTCTGGAAGACTAACATTTTACTCTATTTAATGCTACATAGTTCCTGAACTTCTGTACTCCATGGAGCTAGATGATCAAGTTCTTTGTCCGACATATTTTCGTTCGGTCGGTGTTCCAACAGGAACTTTAAATATTCATACAGATTCAATTCGTATGCTTTTGCCATTTCAACAATCATAAGATACATCGTGTTCGCGATTGCTCCTGCAGGCGTATCTGAGAATAGCCAGTTTTTGCGAACCAACTGTTACAGGACGGATGCTGTTTTCGCTCAAATTGTTTTCTATTGATTATTATGGAATGATTTTTAGGGCAACACAATCCGTCGAATTATTTTGCGCTTACTGAAGTTCTGCAGCAAGATTACTATTGCTAGAGTTTTGAGAAAAGCTAACATTTTGCTCTGCTTCAGGAATAGAATCAATCAAATCAACTTTTACGACTTCCTGAACAGCCGGTTTCATTTCAGATCTCTTAGAAGCATCTGGCAATGAGTATCCGCTTTTCCTGAGTTTACTTACCCAATTATAAAATGTACCAGGATGAATGCCATTCTGTTCACACCATTGGTAATCGGAAAGTTCACTTTGGCGGCATTCCATGATAAGTTTTATTTGATCGTCTTTACAAACTCGTTTATTCATAATGATGGGGCTCCTTTTAGAAATCGAGTAAAATGCTAGCATTCCTGCATTTCCTACCAATCATTATAGAATGAATATCTGGTGGATGCCATCCACCCTAAAATTAGGCGCTTACCCTGTTTTGGGTATAAAAAATGGGCCTGATGTTTCATCAGACCCGGTCGCATGGTTCCTCCTTTCCCTGCCTGGATACAAAAATACCGCCCATAGTCTCGATAGGGCGGTATCATATGTAAGATCGGCGGTCCATTATTAAGTTTTTATTATGTTCCCTTTGTACACTGTTGCAAGGATACTTATACAATATTTTAAATGTTTTTTTATCTCCAAATTGGGGAATTCGGATTTGCATAATAATCAAAATACCAGCAATGACGTCATTCTTTTTACTCGGAAGCTATATGAGTTCATTCTCATTTGGAATTATGCCTTATCGTATAAAGTACGGGAAGTTTTTTTCTATATCAATACTATGATTTTCATTTGCAAATAACCTTTCTATTTCCAGTTTTTCCCAAAACTTCAGATTTAAAATGTAAAAATTCTCGAAATCTGTAGCATAATATATCTTTTTACCTATTTTTTCTTTATAAGAACTACACTTGTTTCCTAAAATAGGTGCGCCTTTAACAAACATAATCGGTGGAGAGACATATACTACTATCCCCATTAGTATTATAGCAACCAAGATTCTAACTTTTCTTTTCTTCATTTTTTACTCTCTCCCCCTTTCTTATCATTTAACTATTTTTTATAATTCTCTCTATGTAAAGTCTAGCTGATAAACTATGTTCCCTTTGAATGAACTTTCTGTATATCTACTATTTAATCGCTTATTATAATAAGGCATAGAATGTTGTGAACAATAAACCTCACCATTAGTCTTAGACTGTACAAATTGTGTATGCTCATATTCCAAAGTTGCCTGATTTCTCCATACAAGAAAATCTCCCGGTTCAGCATATTGATTTACTTTTGCTAATGTACTACAAGTATTACCAATATTTCCTCTCACCTCTCCCCAATATGTACAAAATGCTCCAACATTTACCCAAGACTTCCATGCCAACGTTCCAGTGCCTGCCCATATATTCCATTGAGATGTCGTAGGCAAACCACCACCTTCATGTATAATCTGGGAAGCATAATTTGTACAATCAGAACCATACTCTGGATACTTGTAATTATTAACCATTGCATAATCTGCTGCGTATTTTTGTGCCCCAGCCACATTGTACGTCACTTTTGCCGGCTCAACTCCTACTATCTGCAAGAGCTCTTTCTTCATTTGAATCTCTTCCTGAATATTCTCATTTCTAATATCATTTATCGTTTTGTCCAACTCTAATTTTATATCTTCAGTAGATCTATAAACTGATGCATATGCGCTATAATATTTTATCATATAGTCATCAAGATTATCTGCTGGATAAAATGTAAATTCGTTTAATAATTCAAGATATTGGTCACTTCCATAAACTACATCCAATTTATTAAATGCAATATAATTCAAAATATCTTCTTCTATTTCACCTAACGTAATATCATACGTCACTTCTAAGGGCAATCTACTTTCATATGTATTCTGGCATGTATACACACTGTTAACTTCCGATATATTTTCTTCTGCCATTACTGTAGATGTTCCCGAAACCCAAATTCGTTAAAGCCTAAAATAAGAGCTATTCCTTTTCTTCATAATCATTTCTCCTCTTATAAAATCAAAAATCGGCATAGAATGCTATTCCTTTATTTTAAAAAATTTTTACCATGCTGCATCTCTATTTCAATATTTTGACTTTTAAGTGCAAATTTTTGACCTTAAAAGTCAAATAAATCAAATTGATTCGTAACTACTCGATAACGCTTACCTTGAAAAATTAAGCACCGCCAATCCTGACAATCACTGGTTCCCTAGCTTTCGAATTTCTTCCGGTAGTTTTACAAGTCATGGCAACAGATTTTTCAGGAAAGCGTGATCTGTATTTAATATAATTTAGTGTACTGTATTGTTGACATTTAACTAAATATTTATAGCTATTATAGCCGCTTCATGTTAAAATAAAAGAAAACGGCGGTGATTTATATGGCAAGACCAAGAAAATATGTCATTAAACTTACAGATGATGAATTGAAGACATTAAAATCTATAATTCGCAAAAGTAATACATCTAAAACTATTCGAAGCAGATGCCAGATTATTATTGATTTGGATGAGGCTCATGGGAAAGTATTAACCCATGAGCAATCCGCAAGATCAAATGGTGTTTGCCTGACAACTGTAACGAATACAGTGACCAAATATTTTTCCGGTGGCATTGAAGCGGTTACCGAGTTCAAAAGAAATATCAATTCCGACAATGCAAGGCGTATCCTTGATGGACGTGCAGAAGCACGTATTATTGAACTTGCCTGCGGTCCTGTTCCAGAAGGTCATTCCAGATGGACTTTGCGTCTGCTGGAAAAAGAAGCCAAAGTAGTGCTTGATACACCGGTTAGCAAAGATGCTATCCGTAGAGCCTTAAAAAAAACAAACTTCGACCTCACAAAAATGAATACTGGTGCATTCCCTCAAGAGAGGACGCAGAATTTATAGCTTGTATGGAGGATGTTCTCGATGTATACGAACTTCCATATAACCCACAACGCCCCGTTGTTTGTATGGACGAAAAACCATATCAGTTACTTGGCGAGGCAAGATCCCCACTTCCTATGCGCCCCGGCAATGACCAGAAAGTAGATTCTGAGTATGTCAGAAATGGTACATGCAGCATTTTTGCATTCGTAGAACCGCTTGGTGGAGCTCATCATGTAAGTGTTCGGGAACATCGGACTGCAATTGACTGGGCAGAAGAAATCAAATATCTTGCCGATGTCATGTATCCAGATGTAGAAAAAATAATTCTTGTAATGGATAATCTTAATACACATAAACCAGCATCATTGTACAAACGTTACCCTGCTGATGAAGCCAGAAGAATCATGAAACGGTTGGAGATTCACTACACACCAAAACATGGCAGCTGGCTTGATATTGCAGAAATCGAACTTAACGTCATGACCAGACAATGTTTGAACAGAAGGATTGATAATATTTCAAATCTTCGTAAGGAATTATCAGCATGGGAAGTTGAACGAAATACCGTAGCCGCAAAGGTAAACTGGCAATTTCGAACGGAGGATGCAAGAATTAAATTGAATTCCTTGTATCCGACATTTACTACTGCATCTGAATAAGATGCAGTAGTAATGTTAAATATCAACGATACAACGCATTAGTTTCATCATAAATGTATAATATTTCAAATCTTTTTCAGACTCTACAATAAGAAATCTTTCTTTTGGACAAATTGCTTTTCAATCAAGACCATCCCACATATAAGAAACAGAGACATTCCCATGCCAATCCACGCATTTACTCCTGTAGACATGATTTCTTCATGACGTATCAGCATCAAATAATTGTATACTAAAAAAGGCGTTTTCAAAAAATACCGAACCGACCAGTATGATTACCATAATTAAGAAACTAATTACCACATTGATTTCCATCGCCATCACATACTGAACACATGCCATTGCAACCATAACAAGATACGGCAATATAACTAAATAGATAAGCAATTGATATCGCAGAAACCTTCTTGCAACTTTAATCCGTTATATTGAAACTGTAATTCTCTAGAAAGTCCCCCTATCTTAGCATCTGTACAGATTCCATAGATACCCATTGTTACATAAGTAATTACAAGATATATTGCCGTTTCCTTCAAAATCTGAAAAAACTTCAGATACCACCAATGTTTTCTCTTACCCTGACGAATAAGTTTCTGCTGTTCAAATTTCGAAAAAATCTGACTACTTTCATATCCTGTAATTGCGAAAAAGTAAATAAAATAGAAATGACCACAATGAAGGAATATTAAATACTTCCTGTTCTGATGGCGGTATCGTTCCTTTAAAAAAACTGATTGCATAATCCGATAAGAAAAGGGAATATTCTGTTTGCCGGATTTCTCCAAATATTTCCACATTTACTTGTAACCATCTACAATGAATACAAACCAAAATTATAAGAGGCAAATATTTTTTTTATCTGTTCTATTCGAAAAAAGTTTCGGTATTTTTTCATTTTTCAATCTGCTCCTTCCGAATTACTCGAATTGCATCATCACTTTTTCCGGATAAGAAGCAAACGTAATCCACTTTTCCCGGTTTTCTATATCATTCCATTGCTCTTTTGTAAAATAGTCCGACAATAGTTCGTATGGACATATCACTTCTTTTCTTTCTCCTGGCTTTATGATTCCATGCCCCTGCAAACTTTCTCCATCTTCCGCCTTAAGGATACTCAAAATAATGCAGAAATTCCTGTCGATCCTCCTTGTGTTTCTAAGTTTAAACTTGTCATCTCATAATTCTTATCTTCATTCGTCCGATTTTCCAATATAAAGTGTACATTCCAAATTTTCGATTCACAAATCGGCGTTTCTTCTGTCTTGTTATAGAGTTCCTCTCTCTCTTGATCTGTCAGCAGATCTACACGATCAATTTTCAGATAAATTCCTTCCTGAAATTCTACAAATTCTCCCATTTTTATTTTTTTCTCACTGCTTCTTGGAAACTGATGGTTGATCCGAACATAACCTGCCGTGATAATTCCCACCACCAATAACAAAATTCCTGTCGTCCATATCCATTTCTTTTTCATAGCCTCACCTTATCTAACATACAATATGTTCTTTCACCCGTCCGCAATCCATTCGATAGATTTCATCAGCCACAGACTCTAACACTTCTGCCGTATGACATGAAACGATCACCAGCGCTCCCCTCTCTTTTTCTTCTCTCACAATATTCCAAAGCTGTTCTTCACTCTTCT
>ENA-OQAN01000812-OQAN01000812.1-human-gut-metagenome-genome-assembly--contig:-NODE-812-length-15213-cov-2.037651_pt1 | contig 15213 bp, 20 predicted proteins | sample MGYA00242735_ERZ504527 | MGnify/ENA primary metagenome ERZ504527 (study PRJEB26092, sample SAMD00036230) | human gut metagenome | host: Homo sapiens | study: EMG produced TPA metagenomics assembly of... | reverse complement strand
TCTTGGCAGCGGTCTTTGCCGGAGCCTTGGCGGACGGCTTGACCTCTGCGACCTCGGCCTTTACCCCGGGAGCGGCCTCGACCTCGGCGCCTTCTTGGCAGCGGCGGTCGTGCGCTTGCGCGTGGTCGTTGCTTGGCAGTAGTTGCTTGGCAGCGGTGGCCTTGCTCGCAGTCGCAGCCTTGCTCGCAGCGGTCTTCGTGGTCGTGGTCTTCTTAGCCGTCGTCTTGCGGGTCGCGGTCTTCTTAGCTGCGGGCTTTACAGCAGGCTTGACCTCGACCTCTGCCTTGGGAGCAACCTTAGCCTTCACCTCAGGCTCGGCCTTTGCGGGCTCTGCCTCAACCGGCTTCTCCTCGGTCTTGGGCTCCTCAGCGGCCACCGGCTCAGCAACAGCTTCAGGCTCGTCGACAACCGACGCCGGGCGCTCAATTTCCGGATGCATAAAGAAGTACAGGTCCAGATACTTGTCGGCCGAGCGCGTCCAGCTAAAGTCCTGGCTCATGGCCTGCGTGACCAGCTTGTTCCATGCCTCACGGTTATCCCAGAACAGGCGCGCCGCGCGGAAGACCGCGTCGCCCATCTCGTCGCCATTAAAGTTGCTAAACGAGAAGCCCGTGCCCTCGCCGGTGAACTCGTTATACGGGATCACGGTGTCCTTCAAGCCACCGGTCTCGCGCACGATGGGTAGGGTGCCGTAGCGCATGGCGATGATCTGCGACAGACCGCAAGGCTCAAACTTCGAAGGCATCAGGAACATATCGGCGGCGGCGTACATGCGCTGCGACAGCGCCGGGTCAAATTCGATGCGTGCGGCCATGGTGCCGGGGTACTTGTCCTGGAAGTAGCGCAGGCCGTCCTCGTAGTCGCGGTCGCCGGTGCCCAGCACCGCCACCTGCACGCCGCCGGACAGGATGCGGTCGAGCGCGTACATGACCAGATCCATGCCCTTCTGGCGCGGTCAGGCCGCGTGACCATCACCATAAGCGGGCGGTCGTCGCGAACCTCGAGGCCCAGCTCCTCCTGCAGCTTGGCCTTGCACACGGCCTTGCCGGAACGGTCGTCAACCGTGTAGTTGGCGGCAATGCGCTTGTCGGTTGCCGGGTCAAAGGCCGCCACGTCAATGCCGTTGAGGATGCCCTGCAGCGCATAGGAGCGCTCGCGCAGCACGCCGTCCAGGCCCTCGCCAAACTCGGGCGTCTGGATCTCGCCCGCATAGGTGGGGCTCACCGTGGTGATGGCATCGGCATAGTGCAGCGCGCCCAGCATGTAGTTGATACTGCAGGCGTCGCAACGCAACTGCGTAGCTGCCGCCGGAATATGCGCCACACCTAGGATGTCCTCCATCACGGTGTCGCTAAACTGGCCCTGGAACGCTACGTTGTGGATCGAGAACACGGTCTTGACGCGGTCGTACAGCGGCAGGCCTGGTAGAACTCGCGCAAGAACACGGGCGCCAGCGCCGTCTGCCAGTCGTTGCAGTGCAGGATGTCGCACTCAAAACCGGCCGGCAGGTGCTGCAGGCTTTCGGTGATGGCCTTGGAGAAGAACGCAAAGCGTTCGCCGTCGTCAAAGAAGCCGTACGGATAGTCGCGCGCAAAGTAGCGCTCGTTGTCCACGAACATATAGGTGACGCCGTCGCGCTCGAGCTTCTCCAGCCCGCAGTACTCATTGCGCCAGCCCAGGCTCACGTAAAAGTCGGCAAAGTGCTCCATTTGCGCCTTGTATTCGTCCTTGATGGTGGCGTACTTGGGCACCATCACGATGACCTCGGCGCCGGCGCGCACAAGTGCCGCAGGCAGCGAGCCCGCCACGTCACCCAGGCCACCGGTCTTTACAAACGGTGCGCACTCGGCCGAGGCAAACACGATCTGCATCTTTTTGCTGGAATCTGCCATATTGTCTCCCATGTTGCAATTCGAGAATAGCCGCCTGGCGCTAACCGGGCGGCTATTCTACATGTTACGAGCGATGTTGCGGTGCCAACGTTAACGTACGATGGTGGTGTCGGAAGTTAACGGAGCCTTGCCCAGCACCAGGATGTTCTCGGGCGTGCCGCGAAGCTCGGTGTTGGTGGGAACACGTTGTTCTTGTCCAGGATGGCGTTCTCAACGCGGGCGCCGCTCTTGATGATGCAGCTCTGGTTGATGATCGAGTTGGTGACCGACGCACCTTCCTCAACCACAACGCCGCGAGACAGGATCGAGTTGCGCACGGTGCCCTTGATGATGCAGCCGGCCGAGATGATCGAGTTGCATGCGTGGCTGCCGGTCGCATAGCGCGAAGGCGGCACGTCGTGGGCCTTGGTCAGGATCGGGCGCTCGGGATCGAAGAGCTGGTCGCCACGGTCTGGTCGAGCAGGTCCATGCTGCGACGATACAGCGACTTCTCGCTAAACACGCCCACGACCTCGCCCTTGTACTCGTAGCTGCACACGTCGATGTTGCCAAAGTCGCCTGTAGTGCCTCGAGCAGATCCAGATAGTCGGCGGCCTGGTGGTGGTCGATGATCTCGAGCAGCGTCTCGCGGTTGACGATGCAGCAGTCCATAGAGGCGTTGTCGCCGTACACGACGCCAGCGCTCACGCCCGTCAGGCGACCGTTCTCGTTAATCTCGAGCTTGGTCTCGTCATCGACGTTGCGCGTGGCCTTGCAGTACACCACGGTCATCTGGGCACCGGAGTTCTCGTGCGCGTCGATGATGGTGTTGAGGTCCATGTTAAAGATGATGTTGGTGCCCATCATCACAACATAGGGCTTGTCCGAGCGCTGGAACAGCGTCTTGTTGGAAATGATGTCGCGCAGCAGGAAGCGCATGCCGCCCTTGGTGGTGCCATACGCGTTGCCGGGCACCATGAACAGGCCGCCCTTCTTGCGGTCCAGGCCCCAGTCCTTGCCCGAACCCACGTGGTCGATCAGCGAGCGGTAATTGCCCGGCATGACGACGCCGACGGTCTTAATGCCGGCATTCATCATGTTGGACAGCGGGAAGTCGATCAGGCGGTAGCGGCCCAAAAACGGAACGGACGCGATGGGGCGGTCCTTGAGCAGCACGCTGCCGTAGGTCGAAGAGTAGTTAGCGGTGATATAACCGATGGCCTTGCGATTGATCATCGGATCATTCCCCCTTCCCGATAACGACGTCATTTCCAACGACGGCCGTATCCTTGGTGGTATCGACAGAGCCGAGCTTCACGCCCTCTTCGACCGTGGAGTTCTCGCCCAAAATAGCGCGGCAGATGTGCGCACCGCTCTTAACGTGCGCACCCGGCAGCAGCACGGAGTCCTCGACCACGGCGCGCTCCTCGATGATGACATCGGTCGAAAGGATCGAGTGGCGCGCGGTGCCGTAGATCTTGCAGCCGTTGGAGACCAGGCAGTCGTCCAGGCGGCCGTCCGGGCCAATGTAGTGCGGCGGACGCGTGGTGATGTTGGACATGATGGGGAAGTGCTTGTCGAACAGATCGAACTCGGGGTTGTTGCCCAGCAGGTCCATCGAGGTCTCGTGGAAGCTGGCGATGGTGCCAACGTCCTTCCAAAAGCCGTGGAACTCGTAGCTGTACAGGCGCTTGCCCTCGCCGAGCAGCTTGGGATGATGTCCTTGCCAAAGTCGTGGCTCGAGCGCTGGTCCAGAGCGTCTTCCTCGAGCGCCTCGATCAGCACGTCTGCGAGAAGATGTAGATGCCCATGGACGCGAGATTCGAATCGGGCTTATCGGGCTTCTCGGTGAACTTGGTGATGCGGCCGTCCTCGGGGTCGGTGGTCAGGATGCCAAAGCGGCTGGCCTCCTCCCACGGCACGGGCATAACGCTCACCGTGAGGTCGGCGTTGTTCTCAATGTGCGTCTTGAGCATCTTGCGGTAGTCCATGCGATACAGGTGATCGCCCGAAAGAATCAGGACGTACTTGGGGTCGTTGGCCTTGATGTAGTCCAGGTTCTGCGTAATGGCGTCGGCCGTGCCCGCATACCATGCGCCGCCGGTCTGCGTCTCGTACGGCGGCAGGATCGAAACGCCGCCGTCGCGGCTGTCTAGATCCCATGCCTCGCCGGAGCCCACGTAGCATGCAGCAGGTAGGGGCGATACTGCGTCAGAACGCCCACCGTGTCGATGCCCGAGTTAGAGCAGTTGGACAGTGAAAAGTCGATAATGCGGAACTTGCCACCAAAGCTAACCGCCGGCTTGGCGATCTTTTGGGTGAGTGCCCCCAATCGGCTGCCCTGTCCTCCTGCGAGGAGCATCGCGATGCATTCTTTCTTACTCATCGATTTCTCCTTCTGTCATCGATGTTCCTAAACCCATTAGCGACGGGCGCGGCGCAACGTCACGCCCGTCGAGTAATGCCGTGCTGGCATAGGGGAGCTCGCGCGCCTTTACGCGTGCCAGATCTCGTCGCGGTACTCGCGAATGGTGCGGTCGCTCGAGAACCAGCCGCTCGAGGCGGTGTTGAGCAGGGCCTTGCGGTTCCAGGTTTCTTGGTCGCCATAGCTGCCCGTGAGTTTCTCCCACGCATCCACGTAGCTGCGGAAGTCTGCCATGACCAGGTCGGGGTCGTTGTTGTTTATGAGCTCGTTGTAGATGCTTTCGAAGTTGCCCGAAAGACCCGCAAAGGTGTTGTCCTTGAGCTCGTCCATCACGCGGCCCAGACGCTCGCGATCGTTGTTGAGCGTATCCCACGCAAAGTAGCTGTTGGATGCCCAGAGCTGCTCGACCTCGGGGGCGGTCAGGCCAAAGATGGCCTCGTTCTCGCGGCCGGCCAGGTCGGCGATCTCGATGTTAGCGCCGTCGAGGGTGCCCAGCGTAATGGCGCCGTTCATCATGAGCTTCATGTTGGACGTACCCGAGGCCTCCTTGCCGGCGTGGAGATCTGCTCCGAGATCTCGGCGGCGGGTAGATGAGCTGGGCGTTGCTCACGCGGAAGTTGGGGATAAAGCAGACCTTCATGACCTCGTTGACGCGCGGGTCGTTGTTGATGACGTCGGCCACGGAGTTAATGAGGCGGATGGTCTCCTTGGCGAAGGTGTAGCTCGAGGCAGCCTTGCCGCTAAAGATGAAGGTCGTCGGCGTCACGTGGAAGTTGGGATCGGCGATACGACGGTTGTAGATGTCCATCACCTTCATGATGTTCATGAGCTGGCGCTTGTAGGCGTGGAAGCGCTTAACCTGAACATCGAAGACGGTGTTGGGATCGATGACCAGACCGGTCTCGGCCTTAACGTAGGCAGCAAGGCGCTCCTTGTTGGCGCGCTTGGAGGCACCCACGGCCTTCAGGAACTCGGTGTCGTCCTTAAACTCCTTGAGCTTTTCAAGCTCAAAGGCGTCCTTCAGCCAGCCATCGCCAATGGCCTCGGTTACGAGCTTGCGTAGGTGGGGTTGGCCTCGGCAAAGAAGCGACGGTGCGAGATGCCGTTGGTCTTGTTGTTGAACTTCTCGGGCGTCAGGGCATAGAAGTCCTTGAGCACGATGTTCTTGATGATGTCGGAGTGGATCTTGGCCACGCCGTTGACGCTATGACTGCAGATCACAGACAGGTTGGCCATGCGAATCTCGCCGTCCCACAGAATGGCGGTCTGGCGCAGACGCTCCTGCCATCCCTCCTGTGTGGTGTCGAACGACTCGTGCCAACGACGGCTGATTTCGTCGATGATCTGGTACACGCGGGGAGGAGCTTGGAGAACGTGCCGATGGGCCACTTCTCCAGGGCCTCGGGCAGGATGGTGTGGTTGGTGTAGCTCACGACCTGCGTCACGATATTCCAGGCGTCATCCCACTCGAGCTTCTTCTCGTCGATGAGGATGCGCATGAGCTCGGGGCCGCACATGGCGGGGTGCGTGTCGTTGGTGTGGATGGCCACAAACTGCGGCAGCAGCTCCCAGTTCTCGCCGTGCTCCTTCTCAAAGGTGTCGAGCAGGCTGTAGATGCCGGCCGAAACAAACAGGTACTCCTGCTTCAGGCGCAGCAGACGGCCGTGCTCGCCGGCGTCGTTGGGGTAGAGGATGGCGCTGATGGCCTCGGCCTCGGCGCGCTCGGCATCGGCCAGGGCATAGTCCCCGCGGTTGAAGGCCTCCAGATCGAAGTGTTCCTCGACCGGCTCGGCGGCCCAGACGCGCAGCTTGTTGACGGTCTCGCCGGCATAACCACAATGGGGATGTCATAAGGGACGGCCAGGATGTCCTGCGTGTCCACCGTGCGGTAGAACGTGCGGCCGTTCTCTCAAAGCCCTCAACATGGCCACCAAACTTAATGGTCACGGCCTTGTCCTGACGACGAACCTCCCAGGGATAGCCGTGGGTGAGCCACTCGTCGGTGGCCTCAACCTGGCTGCCGTTGACGATCTCCTGCTTAAACAGGCCGTAGCGGTAGCGCATGCCGTTGCCGTAGCCGGCAATGCCCTCGGCTGCCATGGAATCCAGGAAGCACGCGGCCAGACGGCCCAGGCCACCGTTGCCCAGTGCCGGATCGGGCTCCTGGTTCTCGATGACGGACAGGTCAAAGCCCATGTCGTCGAGTGCCTCGGCGACCATGTCGCGCACGCCAAAGTTGAGCAGGTAGTTGTCAAGCAGGCGGCCGATCAAAAACTCGATCGAGAAGTAGTACACGCGCTTCTTGCCCTCGGCGGTGACGCGGGCGTCACTCTTGGTGGCAACGGTGCGTGCCTTCTCGGCCACGAGCTTGGCCAGGGCGTTAAAGCGGTCCAGGTCGCTGGCGGCCTCGACGCTCTTGCCGCTGATGCTCATGACGGCATCGCGATAGAGCTCGGTAAACTCCTGCTTGTTGTCGAAGATCTTATTCATACGTTCCTTTCCCCCGGGGATGTTTCTCCCGGAACGGTTATGACTTGTATCCTACGCCTCGGCGAGGCGGGTAATTACAGCTGTAACGGCTTTGTTACGCATCCTTGGCAGACGGCTTAACAGAAGCAGACTTGGTCTTGGTAGCGGCCTTTTTGGCAGCCGGTTTCTTGGCTGCGGCCTTAGCAGCGGGCTTTGCGGCAGCTTGGCCTTGGTCGTCGTAGCCTTGGCCTTAGCCGGAGCCTTCTTAGCAACCGCAGGCTTGGGCTTCACCGAAGACATACGCTTTTTGGGCGCAGCCTTGGGCTCCTCGACCACGGGCGGCTTATAGCTGCTGGGACCGCGGCGCTTAAGCACCACGCCTGCCAGGCTGGAACCTTGATCTCGATGGAGTCCATCTGCCCGTTCCAGGGATAGGGCTCGCTCGAGCAGGTGTAGGGTTCCTCGCCGGCATAGCCGCTGCCACCGAACTCGGGACGGTCGGAATCGAAGATGACCTCCCAGTCGCCCTCGCGCGGCACGCCCACGCGGAAGCTCTCGTAGCTCGCCGGGTCAAAGTTGATCAGGATCACCAGGTCGTCATCGATGTCCTCGCCCTGGCGCACAAAGCTCACGATGGACTGCTTGGGGTTGTCCGCGTCGATCCAGGTAAAGCCGTCGTCGGTGTAGCCGCGCTCGTACAGTGCGGGCTCGGCGGTGTACAGGTGGTTGAGCGCCTTGATAAACGCCTGATGATGACGGTGTGTCTCGTACTGCTCGGTCAGGAACCACTGAATGGACTCGTAGTAGCGCCACTCAATAAACTGGCCGATCTCGTTGCCCATAAAGTTGAGCTTGGCACCGGGATGCGTCATCTGATAGAAGGCCAGCGTGCGCAGGCCGGCAAACTGGCGCCACCAGTCGCCCGGCATGCGGCCGATGAGCGAGCACTTGCCGTGCACGACCTCGTCATGGCTGAGCGGGCAAATGAAGTTCTCGGTAAAGGCGTACATGATAGAGAACGTGAGCAGGCCGTGGTTGCGGGGCGCCACGGAAAATCGGTCTGCATGTAGTGCAGGGTGTCGTTCATCCAGCCATGTCCCACTTGTAGTGGAAGCCCAGGCCGCCGTCCTGCGGCGGATAGGTCACGAGCGGCCACGCGGTGGATTCCTCGGCCATCATCATCACGTCGGGGTAGTGCGCCTCCACGGCGCAGTTGACCTGACGGATAAACGCGCTGGCGTCTAGGTCTTCCTCGGTACCGTACTTGTTGAACTTCTTTTGGCCGGGATCGTCGATGCCAAAGTTGAGGTACAGCATACTGGACACGCCGTCCATGCGAATGCCGTCCACGTGGAAGTTCTCGAGCCAGTACAGAACGTTGGAGACCAGGAAGGAGCGTACCTCGCCGCGGGCGAAGTCGAACTTGTGCGTGCCCCAGTTGGGGTGAATCTCGTGCTCAAACAGCATGTGGCCGTTAAAGGTGGCAAGGCCGTGGGAGTCGGCGCAAAAACCGCCGGGCACCCAGTCCATGATCACGCCATGCCTGCCTCGTGGCATGCATCGATAAAGTGCATGAGCTGCTGCGGGTTGCCGTAGCGCGACGTGGCGGCGTAGTAGCCGGTCGTCTGGTAGCCCCAGGAGCCATCGAAGGGATGCTCCATAAGCGGCATGACCTCGATATGCGTGTAGCCCATGTCGCGCACGTAGTCCACGAGCTCCACCGACAGGTCGTCGTAGGTGTAAAAACTCGCCGCGTTGCGCGGGGAAGGGATCCATGGGGCCGGGGTAGTTGCCGTACTCGTCCGGCTCGCCCTGCGGCGCGTCGCCGTGGCGCCTTCCACGAGCCAATATGCACCTCGTAGATGTTAAGGGCTGCGTCATGTGGTTATGGCTGGCGCGGCGCTTGAGCCATGCAGCGTCGTTCCACTGGTAGCCATCGAGGGTCCACAGCACGCTCGCCGTTCCCGGAGGGCACTCGGCCTTGAAGGCGTACGGATCGGCCTTGTACAGTTTTTCGCCCTCGTTGGTCTCGATTAAATATTTATAGAGCTGGCCTTGTTCTGCGCCAGGAATAAAGCCTTCCCAAATAGCACTCGTATGCACGGGCACCAGCGGGTTGGCTTCTTCATCCCAGTCGTTAAATTCGCCAATGACATGCACGCTCTTTACATCGGGCGCCCAAACGCAAAAGCGCCAGCCGCGCGTACGGTTCTGCGTGTCGGGGTGCGCGCCCATCTTTTCCCAGCTGCGCTCCCACGTGCCGATGCCAAATAGATAGACATCGTCCTTGGTGAGCTCCGGTGCGTGCGGGGCGGCTTTACGGGTTGCGGGCTTTTTAGCCGTTGGCTTTAGCTTTGTATCGCTCACGTTTGATCCCATCATGACGCGGCAGCGTGTTGCCTTGGTGACTAGATGCGAAAGGTCCAAGGCTGCACGAATCGAAGGGACGGCGATAGTTCTATGATTCGTTCCACCTCGCGTGCTCGGTGGAACTTTCGGCAAAAACTACGATAACACCTGTTCGTTACTTATATGAACGAAAGTGTTTTTGCGGTGGCGTTTAATCGGTAAGCGCCATGTTTATGCCACTGGCAGAATTGCGATGGTAAAACTCTTGACAGTTTTACCAATTAGGGTTTCAAGATAGTTGGGTTGACGTTTGGTAAAACGTTTTTAGCAGGTTGTTTACTCTTTGACATTGAAAGGCTCGTTTATGGACCATATTGCTGCCCCAAGTGTTGCTTTTATTTTCGATTGCGACGGCACACTGGTTAATAGCACCCCCGTTTGGGCCTATGCCCAGCCGAGTTATTGTGCCGTCATGGAGTTGACGTAACGGTCGACGATTTTGCCCAGTTTGAGCATTTGTCGCTCGAGGATGAGTGCCAGCCTACCACGACACCTGGGGCATTGGCACAAATGGCGAGGAGCTCTACCGAGAGCTGAGCGACATCCTGATCGATGGCTACTCTAAGGTACCGCCGCGCGAGGGCCTGCTTGCATTTTTGAAGCAGGCGAAGGAGGCGGGCATTGCTATGTGCGTTGCCACGTCCACGCCGGCCGAGCTGGTTACGTCTGCGCTTGCGGGCGCCGGGCTCGATGCTACATGGAGTTTGTGACCACCACGGGCGAGGCAGGGCGCTCCAAGCAGTTCCCCGACGTATACGAGCTGGCGCTGCGCCGCCTAGAGGAGCGTCACGGGCACAAGTTTGAGCGCGCGTGGGTGTTTGAGGACGCCGTCTTTGGCCTTAAGAGCTCTGGCACCGTCGGCTTTAAGCGTGTGGGCATTTATGACCCGCACGGTCGCATGGAGCGCGATGAGGTGTGTGCCAACTGCGACATCTTTATCGATAGCTATGAGGACCTGGATTTGGCCCGCGTGCTTGCGTTTGAGGGTTAGGCGAGAGCTGTGGCTTGTAAGGTATTAGTGGTCTGTGGCTCGCCCGTGGTGGCGAGCGCGAATTTGTTGCGTCGGCTAGCGGGGGAGTGCGATCACGTTGTCGCCGTGGACCGCGGGCTCGACGCGCTTTTGGGCGCGGGACTGGGCTGCGACGTGTATGTGGGAGATGCTGACACGGTGAGTGATGCCGGTCGCGTGTTGGTTGATGCCGCCACCGACTTTGAAGTTGAGCGTCACGACCCCTACAAGGACTATACCGATCTGGCGCTGGCGCTCGATTCCGTTCGCCGTCGCTGGCCGGGTGCCGAAGTGGTTGCGACCTGCGCTACCGGCGGCCGCCCGGATATGGCGCTTTCTGTACTGGGGCTGCTCGCAGGTTACGAGGATGCCCCAGTCTGGATCGCCGAGGACAAGGTGATCGCCCGCATCCTTCACACAGGCGAGTCGTGGACCATCGAAGGCGCTGACGGCAAGACGTTCTCCATCATCGCCATAGCCCCCAACACCAAGGTAAGCGAACATGGCCTAGAGTGGGGGCTGGATCACGCTTCGTTAGGTCTACTAGCCGACACGGGCATCAGCAACGTCGTCAGGTCAACAGCCACGATCCAAGCCCACACCGGCACCGCCATCGCTTACCTCTACAAGTAAAGGCCATCGCATCAGGTTTTATCGGGACGGGCAGAAATAATCGCTCGAAGAGTGATTATTCTGCCCCGTCCCAGGAAAACCCGTAAGTGCGAAGATCAATTGCAAAAAACTTCTTGCACTACCAAGAATCTTCCCCTATAGTATCTCCTCGTCACGGGGGCGTAGCTCAGCTGGGAGAGCGCTTGACTGGCAGTCAAGAGGTCAGGGGTTCGATCCCCCTCGTCTCCACCTTCGTGAATGCAAAGCCTCCGGGAAACCGGAGGCTTTTTTCATATGTAGCCACCGCGCAAACCAATCTGACACCATGTCAACACCCACACCGCAAAAGTTGCGCAATTTTCTTCCCACTTCTGTACTTAGTTTGTTAACCCAACATAATTCCTTTTTGCATTTCCCACCGTCATCGTTGTAGCTCGGTCGGTGCGTGCCAACAACCACACCCGCCGAAACCTGCGTCAATGTGAACAAGTTTGCAAAATAACCCCCTTAAGCACTGCAAATGAACGATATGTTGCCGCGCGCGGCCTAAATCGGTTTCTAGTCGGCTTGTGCTAGCATATCTATCGTTACATGGGTTCAACTGCGCTCACGGCTTAACCGGTCGCGAAGCACAGGGCAGATCAGCATCCGGCCGTAACGGCGGTGCTAGAAAAACCACGAGCTCCAATAGCGTCGTCATGCGTATCGGATTGAATGACTTTGTTTTTGTCTTTGTGCAAGTTGTTCATTTAAATCGATATTTCATGACAAATCGCAGCAGTCCTACAGCTGTTTGCGTGCGGTCCAGTTTTGTACCCGCTTGACTGGGCCGCACGCAGCTAGCTGGGAAAGTGGTCATTTTTGCGATACACGTTCGCGTTCCCAGCAGCTGCGTTTATACATACCGTTCACGGTGGGGCAGAGCCACGTGCTTGTCTAACTGGGCTCAGGGTTTGAATATGGAGCGCCTTCGCGCACTAGCGCCCTGGCGAAGCCATACACAAACCCCGTGAGCCACACGTAAGACAGTAAGGGGGTGGTGCTCGTGTGGTATGTGATCCAGGTCATTAACGGTCGCGAAGACGTAATGCGCGAGCGCATCGAGCACATGGTGCCGGCTGGCGCCATGCAGGAGCTCTTTTATCCCCAATTTCAAACCGAGATTAAAGTGCACGGCGAATGGGTCAATACGACCAAGCCACTTTTTTCCCGGCTACCTTATCTGCGACACGGCAGATCCCCGCACCGTGCAACAGTATCTGCTGCGCATGGACGACTTTGCCCGGGTGCTTTCCCAGGACGGTCAGTTTGTGCCGCTGGCAAAAGAAGAGGTCCAGCTTATTGGCAGCTTTACGCCATCGAAAGGCTCGACTGCTTTTTGAAGTAACCAATAAGGGCGTATTGAAGGTTGAGCCGAAGATTGATGGTGACGACTCAAAAGGAATTAAAGAGGTTTCTATTTTTGCTTTTGATCTAGCGTGCGTCATCATCGGTAGCGAAGGGGGATATATACCAGGATTTCTGATTCACGATAGCCATTTATTCGACGCCATGGATGATAGGCAGTTGTGCTCGTGCTTGAATATAGGCGCTAGGCTTTCTGACGAGCATGGGCTTCAATACATTGTGTTATTGAATACAGATAGACTTGAGGCGGTCGAACTAATCGGGTTTGACAGGGCAAATTATCCCATTGAAACCATTTTGACGGACAAGGGCGATGACAGCGGTCTTTTTGGGTTCAGATTCAACTAAATGGCCTAGTCTCATTTTTGAAACAACCCAGCTGCGCCTGTAAGGACTTTGCCTTCGACGAAGTACCTTAGATGGTGTGGGACCGCGTCTACGCCGGCAAGGAGAGGCCGGTCGTGGGCGTGTACCGCCTGACGATGAAGTCCAACTCCGACAACTTCCGCGCGAGCTTCATCCAGGGCGTCATGAAGCGCGTGAAGGCCAAGGTCGTGCCCGTGGTGGTCTACGAGCCACGCTGGACGCGCCGGAGTTCTTCGGCTCCGAGGTGACCCACGACCTGGACGCCTTCAAGGCCGGCTGCGACGTGATCGTGGCCAACCGATGGAGCGACGAGCTCGCGGACGTGGCGGACAAGGTGTACACGAGGGATCTGTTTAAGCGGGACTAGGGGAGAGCGGTTGCCCAAGCAGCGACTCTAGCCTTGCTTAATAATCTCAATGTCAAGAATGATCCCGTATCAGCTAGCGCCGATACAGGATCATTTGATATACGTCTGGACTCCTTGCACCTGACAGGCAATGCGATTTTTATAGCATGTTAGCCCACGAACACCATTGTCTCAGCTTCTACTCCCTCGCTAACCCTAAGTCTCGGTGTATCGAATTCTTCTGGCGAAGCAAGCGCGATCGCGGCACGAGCCTGATTGAAGGCGGTTTGCAGGTCGAGGCCGAATCCGATGCTCGAATACAGCTGGGCGGCGAACGCCTTCGCAGCGGCGTCCGATATGGAATTCGTCATGCCTATCGTCGCATCGACATGGCGCAGTATCTTATCAGCTCCTCATCAGAGTAGCAGGCGTTGAAAACGATCAGTCTAACGTGTTTGGCGGCAGCGCCGACAACCACCGATAGACGCTCTTTATCGAGAAGAACTGAATTACCAAACTGATCTTCGAGCACAATACTTCCGTCAGCGCTCCGTGACCACTGAAGTGGACGATGTCGGGGTTAGTTTCATTGAGCACTTGAAGCAGGTCGCTCTGTCGCGCCGCCCATCGGTCGTTGAAAGCGACGCATTGGGGATTGTCCGACTTGCGTATAGCCTCGTGGATGTCTCGTGCTTCTGCCTCGATCCTGAGACGCACCTCGTCCTCGGGAGACGTGCCGAGATATAACACCGTAACCTTCTCAGGCATGTTTTCTAGTGTTTCAAGCCTTGTCGCATGATCTTCGATTGTGCGGTTCATTGAGCCCATGGCTCTGTTGAGCTGGAGAGCGTCCTTCTTGCGTTTCTTCGCAGCGACGTTTTCTATACGCTGCCTTTCACGTCCGACCTTTGCGGTTGCCGTGTTCACTTCTTTCTGCTTTACTGCGATTTTACCCTGAAGGCTCGCAATCTCCTTCTGCGCGCGCTCCTTGTCGCGCAAGGCGGATTGGTAGGATCGTAGTTTGCTACTACGGGTCGATTCCGTACGCGCCTTCGTTGCCGCCGTCTGTGCGGCGTTCGCTTTTGTTTCAGCCGCGGTGAGCTTTGACTGTTCCCTCGCAAGCTTCTTTTGGAGGTCTGTCAATTCGCGCTGCCTTCTATCAAGGGTGCGCTGTTCCTGTTCTAGACTCATGTTGTTACCTTTCTCTATCGCTTCGCATGGGGCTATTGTACTAATCGAAACGTATGACCTGAGGAGTCTTGATTCTGCATTGAAAACTCGACGTGATCGCCGTTTCCGTTCACCGACTGGCAAAACGATTTACGCCTAATTTTGGTAATCGATCGCAGGGTTTCTTCTTTGCCCGTTGTCTGATCTCGCTAAACTAATAACTGCTGCTACCAGGGCATTTCCTGGTGCGGTTTCCATTGGCTCTTGCGAAGATCGGAGCGGTTATGTTTGCTGCCGCATTCCACACTAGCCGACACTATATCCTGCTTACCGTCATGGCCTGCCTATGCGTTTTGCTGGGCGGGCCTTCTTATGCCGCGGGCGCGGACAGCCTGTTCATTGCGGGCGCCACATACTACGAGCCGGGCGTTTCGGGCTCCGGTTGGACTTGGACCGATGCCGACCATCTGGAGCTAACCGGCTATGCGGGCGAGGCCATCGCGCCGACGGCGACCTAGTGGTGACGCTTGTGGGGCAAAACTCTGTGTCGAGACGCATGCGCCCGATGCGGACATTTCCATGAGCGGCATGGAGGTGTGGGGAAACCTTACGCTTTGCGGCCCCGGCTCGCTCACGGCGACGGGTTCGCAATGCGGGATCATGTGGCCCAGGCGCTGGTGGTGGACGGCTGCACGGTCGATGCCAGGGCCGACGGAGCAGGCGTTCTTGACCAGACTGTTGCCGGCGTTGCCGCAGGCAGCTTGACAGTACGTGGCGGAGGCACGTTGTTGCCGCGGGCGCGGGATCCGATGCGGGCTTGCGCTTTTATGGCGTGCGCTTGCTCGACGAGGGATTTGGGACAGACGCAGCGAGCAAGACACTTGCTGTGGATGCGTCCCGGCTGGATGCAACCGGTACGGACGCCGGCGTTGCCTGCGATCGTGGATCGCTCGTTGCCGCGCACTTTGTGACGCCCGTAGCGGGGCCTTTGGCGCTGCCAGCGTGGTGGATGCTGACGGGACCGTGGACTGCACGTGGTTATTGAGCCGATGGCGCTACCGCTCCGGCGGGGGAGACCGTTACACCCGGCGGCGAGGTGCCGAGGGATGGCACGGGCGAGCCTACTGGT
>ENA-OQAN01000809-OQAN01000809.1-human-gut-metagenome-genome-assembly--contig:-NODE-809-length-15238-cov-2.704057_pt1 | contig 15238 bp, 15 predicted proteins | sample MGYA00242735_ERZ504527 | MGnify/ENA primary metagenome ERZ504527 (study PRJEB26092, sample SAMD00036230) | human gut metagenome | host: Homo sapiens | study: EMG produced TPA metagenomics assembly of... | reverse complement strand
ATAATAGCCGCATTTGTGTTTTCATGAATGCTAATCTTTCTTTTGTCAAACCACTCGGTTTTATATCAATTTTAGTATAAACCTGTCCTACTTTATGTGTAGGACGCTTAATATTTACGTATGAAAAGAATCTTTTTAATAGGTTATATGGGATCGGGCAAAACTACGCTAGGAAAAGCGTTTGCCCGTGCCATGCAACTCCAGTTCATCGATTTGGACTGGTATATCGAAGAACGTTTTCATAAAACAGTACAGGAGTTGTTTGCCGAACGTGGAGAGAACGGCTTCCGTGAGATAGAAAGAAATATGCTCCATGAAGTTGGAGATTTTGAAGATGTATTGATTGCTGCTGGAGGAGGTACTCCGTGCTTTTTCGATAATATGGATTATATGAATAGTGTGGGAGATACTGTATTTCTGGATGTCAATCCGGAAGTTTTGTTCCGGCGCTTGAAAATAGCAAGGCGAAGCGTCCGCTGCTGGCAGATAAGACAGATGATGAACTAATGAATGTTATCACAAGTGCTTTGCAGAAGCGCATGGACTTCTACCGGCAGGCTAAGTATACATTCAATGCCGAAAGACTGGAAAGCTATGAGCAAATCGGTGAATCGGTGAAAAAGCTGAAATTATTATTAGATAAATAGATTATAAACGTAGACTTTATGTTGTGAAATGAGAAAATGGCGTATTGAAGATTCTGAAGAACTCTACAACATTACTGGGTGGGGTGTTTCATACTTTGGTATTAATGACAAAGGTCATGTAGTAGTAACTCCGCGTAAAAACGGTGTGGCAGTCGATTTGAAAGAATTAGTCGACGAACTTCAATTACGGGATGTCACAGCACCTATGCTAGTGCGTTTCCCCGATATTCTGGATAACCGTATCGAAAAAATATCCAATTGCTTTACTCTTGCTTCCGAAGAGTATGGATATCAGGCTCAGAATTTTATTATTTATCCTATTAAGGTAAATCAAGATGCGGCCGGTTGTCGAAGAATCATCAGTCATGGAAAGAAATTCAATCTGGGACTGGAGGCTGGTTCAAAACCCGAACTTCATGCTGTGATTGCCATTAATACGGATTCTGATTCGCTGATCATTTGTAACGGCTATAAGGATGAAAGCTATATAGAACTGGCTTTGCTGGCGCAGAAGATGGGTAAGCGTATTTTTCTGGTTGTTGAAAAGCTGAATGAACTTCGTCTGATTGCCAAGATTGCCAAGCAACTGAATGTACGTCCCAATATCGGAATCCGAATAAAGTTGGCTTCTTCGGGCAGTGGTAAATGGGAAGAAAGTGGAGGAGATGCAAGTAAATTCGGATTGACCTCCAGTGAACTGCTTGAGGCTCTCGATTTTATCGAGAAAAAGGAAATGAAAGACTGTTTGAAGCTTATCCATTTCCACATCGGAAGTCAGGTTACTAAAATACGTCGTATTAAGACGGCATTGCGTGAAGCTTCTCAATTTTACGTACAGTTACATCAGTTAGGATTCCCGGTAGAATTTGTTGATATAGGTGGAGGATTGGGAGTCGATTACGACGGAACTCGTTCTTCATACAGTGAAAGTAGTGTGAACTATTCTATTCAGGAGTATGTAAACGATTCTATCTCTATCATGGTGGATGCTAGTAACAAGAACAATATTCCGCATCCTAATATCATTACAGAGAGTGGTCTTCGCTCACTGCTCACCTTCTGTCCTAATTTTTGAAGTTCTTGAAACAGCTTCTTTGCCGGAAATGGAAGAAGAGTTTGAGGTCAGCCTGAAGATCATGAACTGGTACAGGAATTATATCAGATATGGGATAATCTGAATCAGAGCCGTATGCTTGAAGCATGGCATGATGCTCAGCAGATTCGTGAGGAAACGTTGGATCTGTTTAGCCATGGTATTGTGGATTTGAAAACTCGTGCACAGATAGAACGTTTGTACTGGTCGGTTTGTCGTGAAATTAATCACATCGTTTCAGGCTTGAAGCACGCTCCCGATGAGTTCCGCAATCTGGATAAATTACTAGCTGATAAATATTTCTGTAATTTCTCTTTGTTCCAGTCACTGCCGGATTCATGGGCTATCGACCAGATTTTCCCTATTATGCCTATTCAGCGTCTGGATGAACGTCCGGATCGTACGGCTACATTACAAGATATAACTTGTGACTCGGATGGTAAGATAGCAAACTTTGTGTCGACAAGAAATGTATCGCATGATTTACCAGTACACACCATCAAGGCTAAAGAGTCTTACTATATAGGTGTATTCCTGGTAGGAGCTATCAGGAAATCTTGGGAGATATGCATAACTTGTTTGGAGATACGAATGCTGTGCATGTAACAGTTAACGAAAAAGGCTATACCATCGATCAGGTTATCGACGGTGAAACTGTAGCAGAGGTGTTAGATTATGTACAGTATAGTCCGAAGAAACTGGTGCGTACACTCGAAACATGGGTGACAAAATCGGTAAAAGAAGGAAAAATCTCTTTGGAAGAAGGAAAGGAATTCCTGGCAAATTACCGTTCGGGATTATATGGATATACATATTTGGAGTAATACAAAATAAACATACGATGAAAGAGAAGTTGACTATTGTAAAAGTTGGTGGAAAAATTGTTGAAGAAGCTGATACATTGAGTCAGTTACTTGCTGATTTTTCTGCAATTCCTGGCTATAAGCTGTTGGTACATGGTGGTGGACGCTCTGCAACAAAAATTGCTGCCCAACTGGGTATAGAGAGTAAAATGGTAGATGGACGCCGTATTACTGATGCTGAAACCCTGAAGGTGGTAACGATGGTCTATGGAGGATTGGTAAATAAGAATATTGTAGCCGGCCTTCAGGCGAAGGGAGTGAATGCCGTTGGATTAACTGGTGCTGATATGAATGTGATCCGTTCGGTAAAACGTCCTGTAAAGGAAATAGACTATGGTTATGTGGGAGATGTGAAGCATGTAGATGCCGAAGTGCTTGTTTCGTTGATTAGCCGTGGAGTAGTTCCGGTTATGGCTCCGCTAACTCATGATGGTGAAGGCAATATGCTTAATACAAATGCCGATACGATAGCAGGAGAAACGGCTAAAGCTCTGGCTGAAGCTTTTGATGTCACTCTTATTTATTGTTTCGAAAAGAAGGAGTCTTGCGTGACGCCGAAGATGAAGATAGTGTAATACCTGTCATAACTCCCGACTTATTTAAGAAATATGTCGATGAAGGAGTGATACAAGGCGGTATGATTCCTAAGCTTGAGAACTCTTTTTCGGCAGTTGAAGCCGGAGTTTCCCAAGTTGTAATAACCTTAGCCTCAGCGATAGACGGTAAGTCTGGTACGATAATAAAAAAATAATTCAAAAAAAATAGGCGGGTGAGTGTAACTTTTGTGAAACTCACCGTCATTAGTATAGAGAGCAATGCGAGAGATTAGTTTCCGAAATGATATATTGCCTTTGAAAGACAAACTTTACAGGTTGGCACTGCGGATAACATTCGACAGTGCTGAGGCAGAAGATATCGTGCAGGATACTATGATTCGAGTATGGAATAAGAGGGACGAATGGACACAATTCGATTCAATTGAAGCTTATTGTCTGACTGTTGCAAGGAATCTTGCTATTGATCGAAGCCAAAAGCTGGAATCGCAGAATGTTGAATTGACTCCCGAAACACAAGAAATGCCCGATACATTGACTCCCGACAGAGCGTACGAACAGGATGAGCAACTAAGGCTGGTGCATCATTTAATTAATGAACTGCCAGAAAAGCAACGCACTATCGTACAACTTCGGGATATAGAGGGAAAGAGTTATAAGGAAATAGCCGATGTCTTGCAACTGACTGAGGAGCAGGTAAAAGTGAATTTGTTCAGAGCGAGACAACGGATAAAGTTAAAATACAGCGAGATAGATAACTATGGACTATAAGTACATTGAACAACTTTTAGAGAAATACTGGAATTGCGAAACTTCGGTGGAGGAAGAACAGATATTGCGTTCTTTTTTTCGCCAGAAAGAGCTTCCGGAACATTTACTCCGCTATAAATCTTTGTTTGCCTATCAGGAGGCTGAGAAAGATATAAAGTTGGGCGATGACTTTGATTCACGTATTCTGGCGGAAATAGAACGACCGGTAGTCAAGGCAAGACGCCTTACTTTACATACGCGTTTTATGCCTTTGTTCAAGGCGGCAGCTGTAATGGCCTTGCTGTTTTCTATAGGAGGAGTCGTGAAGCACTCTATGGTAGGGAATAAAGCAGGAGTAGTATATGTTTACGATCAGTTCGAGAACGATACTCATGATCCGCAAGTGGCTTATAAAGCCGATTCGGTAAAATCACCGATGAAAGTTTCGGAACAATCTGCTTTGAAAAAACAATAAAGTTGACATTTTCATTTGCTTTTATATAAATAGTTAGTGCTTATTTAAGAAAAATCATTGATGAGGCTGTGAAGTTTCAATTCTCTCAAATTAGAAATTACTAACTCAATAAAAAGGATTACCGCGTGAGCAGTAATCCTTTTCTCTTTTTGTGTTACTGTTAGTAAGTATGAAACGGGGCTTTTTTATTCGATAATTTCTCCTTTTTCAGTGAAAAAGATGTTGGCTTCTGTACCTTCTTCATCTACCACTGTTACCTGATAAATCTTCACGCCATCTTCGTCTTCCTGATAAGCTGCACTCTTTACTGTATATTCACTAAAGTTTTTGGTCAGAGCGTCCTGTATAGCTTGAGGCAAGTCTTTTACTTCGATAGGAGTGTAATCGGCTACATTCAGTTGAATACTGATTTCATTTGTTGTTTTTGCATTTGCAAATGCTACTGATGATGTGCCTAATCCTGCTATTAATGCTATTGCTACAAAAATCTTTTTCATAATCGTAATTTTTTAAGTTTGACAATTGTTTCTGTAAATAGAAAGACAATGGCTGTACCAAACTTTTGTTCTGCGTTGTAAATTCTTGATTATTAATATTGTAATTAATTTCATACTTTCCTGTATATTGAAAAAGTGAGGATTTCTTCCTCGAACCTGTAGAGTTGAAAATGTGAAAGCCACGGAAAATCTACATGGAAAAAGTTAATTTTGTATGACCTTCTAATCGTTTGGCTTTATATGCCGGAATATAAATAGAAGATGAAAAAATGAAGTTTTTTCCGTAAGTTTGCTGTATGATAAGTAAGAAACAAATTATTTCAGATAAAGATTTTGGAAAGATACATTTCGTAGTACGTCGTTCAGCTCGTAATATAACGATGCGTGTAAAAGAAGACGGCTTGCATGTTACTACTCCTCCTTACCGGAGTATAACAGCATTACTTGAAGCAATTGCTCCTTTCCGTGAACGTTTGCGCAATGTCTGTTCAGAAGTAAAGCCGAAACCTTTCGATTTAAATTTCTCTATCGAAGCAGAATGTTTTCGATTAAAACTCGAAACTTCTCCATTGAAAAATTTTACAGTCAGTATGAGGGATGAAACGGTAGTGATAGCCTGTCCAGCTCATGCCGATTTTACAACAGACAGAGTCCAGACTTTAGTAAAAAATGCTGTTATGCGGGCGATGAGGAAAAAAGCAGAAGAATACTTGCCTCCTTTAGTACAGTACTGGTCGAGCTTGTTTGATTTACCTTATAATAAAGTAACGATATCAAAGGCTCGTTCTCGTTGGGGAAGTTGCTCTTCCAAACGGGATATAAGTCTGTCGTTTTACCTGATGCTTTTGCCGGCACATTTAATGGATTATGTGATTCTGCATGAGCTGGCACATACCCGCGAAATGAATCATGGTCCTAAGTTTTGGGAGTTGTTGAATCAGTTGACGGATGGCAAGGCTTTAGCATTGCGTAAAGAACTACGCATGCATCGTCCTGTATTTTAAGAATGGAGCAAATATGATTGACAGGGAACTGTCGTCATAAAAAATCTGCTGTTGACGATGATAACGGATAAGAAAAGTCAGTATATTCGCTGCCGATAAAGGAAAGATGCCAGAGTGACCGAATGGGCCGGACTCGAAATCCGGTGAACGGCTTGTCCGTTCCGTGGGTTTGAATCCCACTCTTTCCGCTTTTAAATTCGAAATATATTACCCATTCATTTTTTTCGTGAACTAAGTTAGCATCAAAAATAATACTTTGATGGCTGAACTAATTGACTCTATTTGCGCATAACAGCATTAATAAGGGAAAGCCTTTTATGAAGCAAAGAGGTTGCTTCATCCTTTAGTTGAATGAAAGCAAGCCTCTTTGTTTCATAAAAAACACGAGTATCAACTATTCTGTCCTTAAGTTGTTGATCGGGTTGCTATGTGCTGCTTTAAGTATCATACTACAACTGATTGCAAATATGATTATCAGTACAGCGAGTACGCATCCTCCAAACAGATACCATGTAAGAGAAATTTTAGTTGCAAACAACTCCAGTAATCGGGTACTGATAATTATTGCGAATATGCTTCCGGTTAGAACAGCAGGAATAGCTATTTTCAGGATATCTTTCAGGAAGATGAGTTGTACATCCTTTACTTGTGCTCCGTGAATGATACGGATAGCTATTTCCGAACGTCGGCGGTTTACTTCATCACGGATATAGGCTATCAGTCCGATAAGTGCAATTACCAGAATACATAGTCCGACAAAAAGTATACTGTTTCTCACGTGTAACAGCATGTTGTATTGATTAGTCATTTCCAGGTCGAGGCTATATACGTGTTTCTCCTGGCTGGGCATGGTACGGCTGACTATGTCTTGTACCTCCTTGATTTGTGCTGGACCCATTTCTTTCAAACGAATGTAAAGAAGATGGTTGGGATGTCTGTTATAGAACATCACTGTCGGACGCTCGTCGAAATCTTCCGCAACTTGAGAACCTAGATGAATTTCTTCGTAGATACCACAGATAGTGTACGGGCCTTGATGTTCTGTGATAAAAACTTGCTTACCAACAGGAGAGCCCGTCCACCCGGCAAGTTTTTCCATTTGTTTGATAAAGTTACGGCTTACCATTACTTCCTGGCTGGCACTATCTCCCAGTTCAGTAGTAAAAGTACTTCCTTCTAGTACAGGAATACTGAAAACCTTATGATAGTCGGAACCCACGTCGTACATGTCGGCTATGTTCATATACTCTTTACCGCTTTGTGGGTCGTATACATTGTTTCCGCTGCATTTCATAAACATTTCCTGATATCCCCAGGTTACTCCGCTTACGTTGGGAAGTCTTTTTAACTCCTGTATGCAACGTTCACGTTCTACTGTTTGGGTTCCGGGCAGAGAAACGTAGAGCACATTTTTGTATTCGAAGCCAGTGCGGTAGTTTGTCAATGCCTGATACTGGAGGCCGATAACGGTAAGCAGACAGACAAAGAAAGTTGTCAGCATGAACTGTACGAATAAAAGTCCTAATTTCCACTGTCGTTTGTTTTCTGTGTATCGGCGGTAAGCGTAGGTGACAGGTATACGTGTATATATGTAGCCGGGCATTACACCGCAAATTATAGCAATGGCAATAACGACTATTAAACACAGAACTAAAGCTGTGGGAGAAAATAAGGCTTGCAAACTATGTCCCATTTGCTCCTGTAAAAAATCTTGCAGCCCGAAGATGATGAGTATGGCAAGTATCAGAGCGATGAAGCAGTGTAATACCGATTCAGCCAGTATCATGCGATAAATATCCTTACTTTCTGCTCCGTAACAGCGGTAAGTAGCAATGCTTTTAGCTCGTTTGACTACCGATGAAACAACCAGCAGGATATAATTCAGGACTGCTACTGCCAGCATAATAAAGGCAAAGGCCAGAAAAACGATATTCATGATACGATTGTATTCCGAAGACAGGAAGATCGTGTTTACAGGTTTCAGGTTCAGGTAAAACTGGCTGCCCGAGCGTTCTAGTTCTTCCATTGGAGCATTGGTATACAGCATATGCTTGATGTTGGGCTCCAATGTTTTCGGATCAGTACCCGGGTGTAGGCGGACATAGCCCGAATAACGGTCATTTCCTAGCCAGTTATCTCTTCCGTCCCCCATAATTTGTCCGATAGTAGGAAGAGCTACGGCAATGTCTATTTTCGGCAGATGAGTGTTTTCCGGGAAATCCTCAAAGACCCTGCTACCGTAATGTGAAAGTTTGGGAAAACTTTCCATGTCAGCTGTTTGCCTAAAATATCATTACCCAGTACTTTCAGCAGTTTGGCTGAGATATAAGCATTGTTGGCTTTTTCCAGTCCGCTGTGTGGCTCTTCTCCCATTAAGATTTTTCGTGGAAAGACATCGAAGAATGAACTGTCACACAAATAAGCATTTCCTTTTATGATGCGTTGATCCTCAGTTGTTAACAACAGATCTTCATTCAGTATAGTAAAACGGGTTGCGGCTTCTACTTCTGGACAATATCGTTTGATACCCGGAGCAATGGCTCCCGATACACTGCTGTGGTTTAACCAATCACTACCTTGCTGCTTGTAATTTTCCTGTATGATATAAGTGTCTTCCAGATGGGGAATAAAGTTATCATACGACCGTTCGAAAATTACTTCGGCAAGCATTACCAGTCCGATAGCCATTCCTACACCCAGACAGAGAATTTTTATCAAGTTTCCTTCTCCTTTTCGAAAAAGATTCTGTAAAGCTCTTTTCATTGTTTGGCATGGATTGAAAGAAAGTAAGAAGGCACATCCGGACACACTTTCGGTGTACCTTCTTTTCATTGTATAAACTTAAGAGAGATTACATTTCACTGATGGATGATACGATCTGTCCATCGAACAGGTTGATGACACGGCTGGCAAATCCTGCATCACGCTGGCTATGGGTTACCATGACGATGGTAGTACCTTCTTTATTCAGTTCGGTAAGCAGCTCCATCACCTCCAGTCCGTTTTTAGAATCCAGGTTACCAGTCGGCTCGTCGGCAAGGATAATTTTCGGATTGGAAACTACGGCACGGGCGATAGCCACACGCTGTTGCTGACCACCGGATAGCTGTTGTGGATAATGTTTGGCACGATGACTGATATTCATGCGCGATAAAATTTCAGTTACTCGTTTCTTGCGCTCTTCCGCAGGAATATTCAGGTAAGTAAGAGGTAGCTCAACGTTTTCGAATACATTCAGTTCGTCTATCAGGTTGAAGCTTTGGAATACAAAACCAATACTTCCTTTACGTACATTGGTACGATCTTTTTCTTTCAGATGCCCTACCTCTTTATTGTCCAGATAATAGTTGCCCGAAGTCGGATTGTCCAGTAAGCCTAGGATGTTCAGTAAGGTTGATTTTCCGCATCCGGATGGTCCCATGATGGCGACGAATTCTTTTTCATTAACTTCCAGATTTACATTGTTTAAGGCAATTGTTTCTACTTCTGTAGTGCGGAATGTCTTGCAAAGGTTTTCAATTTTGATCATAGTGGTAAGTATTAAATTATTATTATATTATTCTATTTTTAAGTTCTCTGTCGGGTTGCTTGTTGCAGCACGGTAATTCTGTATAGTTACAATCGTAAGTGTAAGTATTATTATAATGGCAAAAGCTATCAGAAAAACCCACGGTGACAGGTTGATTCGGATAATAAGTTTTGTAGCCATTTGTCCATGAAGAACCAGGCAAAGGGACTGGCGATGATTGAACAGATTGTTATGATGCGCAGGTAAGTACGGTTAAAGTTCCATAGAATATCAGAAGTTTTTGCTCCGTATACTTTGCGTATGCCGATTTCCTTACGCCGGTATGCTGTTTCGAAAATGGTCAGGCCAAATACTCCTACCAATGAGATAATGATAGCCAGCAAACTGAAGAGGGTAACCATGTACTGTTGATTGGTTTCTTTTTCATACAGTTGTTGGTAGTAGGTATTGAAGAAATTGACTTCTACCGGATATCCGGGGAAGATTTTCTCAGCGGTTTCGTGAATATGACGGAGAGCAGTAGAAACATCACTTCCTGCCTTAATACGGATATAGGCATAAGGCAGCTTGGTGAGTTGGGATTCTACTGTGAATAAAAATGGGCTATAGGCAAATGCATTGACCCGGCTTGAAGTAAAGATTACATCATCGATATATCCCACGATATAGTTACTCTTTGAGTGGTTTCCTCTAAAAGGAGTATCAGTAGGGATATGTTGTTCATCTTTGATGCGTTTAGTACCTAGGCAATAAGTGTATTTGTTGCTGGATATTGTATCCGAAGCTAGAAAGAAACGTCCTTCTAATAACTTAAATCCCATAACTTCACCAAAATCGGGTGAAACACGAATTTCATAATGATAAAACTCTTCTCCTTCATATTTTGATCCGGTCATACTATACACATCGCTAGCGCCTAGTTTGGTAGAAACATATGCAGTACCTTTAAATTCCGGGAATTTCTCAAGTTCATGTTTGAAAGTGGTGAATTGTGATAGTTCTTGTCCTTTGTGGGGAAGTCCGGCTATCACAATTTCGTCACGTGCAAATCCGGTATCTTGAATTTTCATGTATTGGTTTTGTTGCCAAATGAATGTGGAGCATACTAATAGAGCAAATGATATGATATATTGGAAGCTCGTAAGCAAGGTGCGGAATAATCTGCCTTTGGCCGAGAGAGCATAATTACCTTTCAGCATCAGAGCCGGAGGAAATGAAGTCATATACCATGCAGGGTATAGACCTGCTATTATACCGGTAAGCAAAGCAATGCCTCCTGATATCAGAATTACAGGTAGATAAGTAAAAAAAGAAGGCGTAAATCCTATCAGACTGAGTAGTTTCATGTGTGTTAGAATCCACACGATAAATAGTGAAAGTAACCATCCGATAAGGACGATGGCGATAGTTTCTGATATTAGTCCTATGCGGAGTTGGTTGACAGGGCTGCCCAATACTTTTGAGTATTGATACTGCGAATACGCATCGGAGTGAGTGCGGTGCTGAAATTAATCAGGTTGATGGCAGCAATGCTGATAGTAAGAATGGCGATGGTAATCAGCAACCAGGTATGTTGGCGATCACCGACTTTATAGAAAATCCAGGGATTCGCTTCATAATAAACGTTGCGGATTGCATTGCACAGACTTCTCGATCTGATTCAGAATAGATGGTCATGTTTTCTGCCAGATGACTGCTTTTAAGCTGTTCGTTTAAAGTTTGGATATTGATACCGGGTTTCATGCGGATGATAGCGTAGTAACTCTGAGTTCCCCAACGGTCTTTATTCTTTTGTTTATCGATATCACGGTAGATAACATTTTTAAACTGACTGTTTTCAGGAAAGTCTTTGTATACTCCAGTGATGAGCAGTTTCTTGTTTTCTGGCATATAGAGATAACTTCCTACGGCATTTCCTTTCGGGAAAAGCTTTCGGGCCTGGCTTTCAGATATAATAGCTCCTCCAGGCTGGCGTAATCCTTCATCATTTCCTGTTATGAATGCCATGCCGAGTGTTCGGGCAAAATCTGGGCTTACTACGGTAACAGGTTCGTAAATGTACTGGGGTTGCTTGGCATCGGTTGAGATAAGTTCTGCATAATTGGGAGAGCAATCAAAAAAAGCTCCACATTCGATTGCAGGTGTTTCTTCTATCACTCCTTCTACAAAAGGTCGGGGCAATACAATCAGTTCATTGGGGTGATGGTCTACACTGAGATTCAGTACAGCAATACGGTCGGAATCCGGATAACAAGTATCAAAGTTGTATTCGTAACTTACCTTCATCATGATCAGGATGAAGGCAGCAAAAGCTGTTGATAATCCCAACAGATTGAGTACGGAAGCTGTCCGAAAACGTTTGAGCGTGTAAAATAAGTTGCGTAATATTGTTTTCATAATGTTGCAATGTTATTCTGTTTTTAAGTTTTTTATCGGGTTACTTGTTGCAGCACGGTAATTCTGTATAGTGATGGTTATCAGTGTGATGAGGCTGATAATGATGCAGGTAAGAATGAACATCCACGGTGTGATGTCTATTCGTTCGGTAAATTGTTCCAGCCACTTGGATACGATATACCAAGCTATCGGGGTTGCAATAATGGAGCTGACTATTGATAGTGTGAGATACGATTGCCCGAATATCCAGAGAATTTGATAGGTGTGAGCTCCATATACTTTTCGGATGCCGATTTCTTTGCGGCGCTGTTCTGCTTCAAAGATGATAAGACCGAAAACTCCTACCAGTGAGATAAGGATGGCAAGCAAGCTGAATAAGGTGATCATCCGTTGCTGCTCAGCTTCTTTCTGATAAAGTTGGCTGTATACCTGATCATAGAATTTTACTTCAACAGGATAGCCGATAAAACATTTGGCTAATGTCTGGCGAATATGCTTCAAGGCTGTCCTCATATTGCTTCCGGCTTTTACGCGAATGTAGGCGAAAGGCAAAATATCACTACTGTATTTCCCGTTTGGACAGATATATAGGGCAGTGCTTCAGAACGGAGCGAGGTGAACTGTACGTTGTTGACGTATCCTTTTAGCTTGACATTCATGCCCCAGACGAAGAAATCCAGTGTTGAGCCAGCCGGAATACCGGTTTTTTGCTGTAAATCCTGAGTTGCGATAAAGTTTAAATCATTATGAAGAATAGAGTCGCTGGGAAGAAAGTCTTCTCCTGATACTATTTTCATACCCATTACCTTACAGAAATTTGTTGTGACATCAATGTAGTAATGTCCGTACATTTTTTCTTTATATAAGAAAGCATATTGAGTATATCCGTTTTCTCCGCCCAGACTTGATTTGGCATAAGCTATGTCGTCTATTTCAGCAAAACTTTTTAGAGTATTTGTAAAATTGCGGTATTCGGAGCTTTGGTAAGGCATTTGTGGAAGAGAGGCAACTAGTATCTGGTCTTTATCGATGCCTGATATATAATTCTGCATAAAGCGGTTTTGTAAGAAAATGAATCCGGCTGTCACAATCAGAACAAATGAAACGATATACTGAAAACCGATAAGGAACATGCGGAGGCGTTTGCCTCTTCCGCTTAGGGCACAGTTTCCTTTCAATACGAGGGCCGGAGGGAAAGAAGTCATGTACCATGCTGGATAGACTCCGGCAATTACGCCTGTCACCAATGCGATGATTCCGGTGTATCCTATAATGTGCCAGTAGGTAATCAATGAAGGGGTGAATCCCATAAAAGTGAGCATCTTCAGGCGTATGAGTATTTCGACAATGCCCAGTGATAAGAACCAGCTGATCAAGATGATGCCGACTGATTCGGTACTTAAGGCACGGCGTAATTCCCAGTTGCTGCTGCCCAATACTTTTTGAGTATTGATACTGCGCATGCGAACTGGTGCTAGGGCGGTACTGAAATTGATAAGATTAATGCAAGCGATAATGATAATCAGTAATCCGATACTTACGAGAAGAATCATTGTATTGCGGTTTCCTGTTTTGAGGTAATAGGATGCCGACATGTCATAATAGAGTTTTTGGATGGGGAATACATAAAGCCGTTGATTTCCTTTGTCTACAATATTCAGTCGTTTATTGGCTCCACTGGCTTCGATTTGTGAGTTGATATCAGTTGCGCTTACTCCCGGTTTCAGTCGGAAAAAGGCAAAAAAGTTCATACTTCCCCAGTCATCTTTCTGGAAATCACTCATCCGGATGAATATGTCATTTTTAAATTGGCAGTTTTCAGGAAGGTCTTTGAAGATTCCACATATTCTGAACTTGTCTATTCCTGCTACCAGTCCAGTATTGCCTTCCGTATAGAGATAGGAGCCCAAAGCGTTACCTTTTGGGAAAAGTTTATGGGCATAGCTTTCCGATATAATGATGCTTTCAGGCTTATCCATATCCTTGTCGCTTCCTTTTACGAACTGTAGTCCGATAACTTTTCCGAAATCAGGGTACACAGCCCACGGAGTTTCATAGAAATATTGCGGATTTTCAGGATTGGTGCAGAACGCTTGTTTCTGCCAGCAGGGAGCGTAGATGGTTCCATATTCGATGCCGGGTACTTGTTGGATGAGGAAATCGATTGGGCCTCTTGGAAGTAAAGTGATCGAATTATCTTTTTCTTCTCCAAAATTTAGCATGACCAGGCGGTCGGAGTCTGGATAACACGTATCAAAGTTGTATTCGTAGCTCGCTTTCATCATAATCAGCATGAAGGCAGCAAAAGCTGTTGATAATCCCAACAAGTTGAGTACGGAAGCTGTCCGAAAACGTTTAAGCGTATAAAATAGATTGCGTAATATTGTTTTCATGATGTTGCTATGTTATTTTTAAGTTTTTATAGGACTCTCATGGGTTACATTCCGTCTGATGAGTGTAAATTTCATCAGACGTTTCACATCTTTTGTTCCTATTTTAAAAAGTAAAATCTGTTTTTTAATTCTTTCATAAATCTATTAGCCGTTTGCTTTTTATGATACAAACAGCGTGCCATTATATTAACTTGTTGTTAATCAGTATGCTATCTTTATGCTAGTTTTAAATGACTGTCTAATAATTTGACACAGGGTGTATGATTTTTAGACACTGTTATAAAAATATCTTCTCCCTTCTAAGTTTCAAGAGACTCTCGTCATGTTTATTTATAGAGTTCCGGTTTAGAGCGACACGAGATTCTTAAATAGCATGTTCATCGGACATGAATGGTATATTTTTACGTGAAGAAACAGTGCCGCTTTGTGTATTTCCGTCGGTACTGATAATCAGTCTGTTCGTTATGCTGAAAAAATATGCTGTAATTTTAAAAAAAGAAGGTGTATTTTAGGTGAAAACATGCCGTTGTTTTGATGAAGAGAAGGCGTTGTTTTTCCATTGTGCCGCTTTTTGCGGATAATGCGGTGTGTTTTCCTTCGCGCACATGCGCCCGCCCGCGCAATAAATATTATTGTGCATGTTTTCCTCCTCCTTCTGCGTCCGGTAAAAAAATATGCCGCGTAACATAGCTGTTTTCCAGTGTCTTAACGAAAAAACTTTGGGAAACGGTCAAAAAAAAGTCGTGTAAAAGTTGGAGTTTGCGAAAAAGTGCGTAATTTTGCACCCGCTTTCGAGAGAGAAACGCGCTGAAGCATTGACAGAGTGAACGTGAGGTTTCCGGTTTTTCGGTTGTTGCCTTGTATCTTACCTTAGCGGTGCTAAGGGAGCGAGAAGGGCTTGCGGTTCCGGTTTCTGACCGCTGAAAAATTTTTTCGAAAAAACTTCGAATTTGGTGGTTAAGAAAAAACCTCTTACCTTTGCAAACGCTTTCGCTAACAAACGGAAGCTTGGAAATAAGAGATAGTTCTTTGAAAG
>ENA-OQAN01000808-OQAN01000808.1-human-gut-metagenome-genome-assembly--contig:-NODE-808-length-15240-cov-2.326739_pt1 | contig 15240 bp, 27 predicted proteins | sample MGYA00242735_ERZ504527 | MGnify/ENA primary metagenome ERZ504527 (study PRJEB26092, sample SAMD00036230) | human gut metagenome | host: Homo sapiens | study: EMG produced TPA metagenomics assembly of... | reverse complement strand
CTCAGTAACAATGAATAGATTGATATTATTAGTAGAAAGCCGGATACGCGGAGACGTGTACGTCCGGTTTGGGGGCGAGCTTCCGAAAACCCACCGTAGTAATACGGCAGGGCGTTGGATGCTTAGCCTACCCCTGAAGTCCGTCAACAATCTGGTGAAGGATGCCCGTAAGGTCAGTGAGATTATCCTGATGGTCGGTGATGTGTCGGAAATCTACGTGACCAATTTCCAGAAGATGCTGGGTGACGAGAACTTTTCTCCCGAAGAGCTGGATGCCATCGCTTTCGGTTATACCAAACTTCTGGAAGAGAGCAACGGGGTGTTGCAGGACCTCAGGCAGGTAATCAACGTCAGCACCCTTTCCATGACCGACAAGGACCGTATGGACGTGGTGGATGACTGTTATGCCAGTATGCGCCGTTACCGCAATCTCGTGAATTACTATACGAACAGGAATATAGCCGTGAGTTTCCTGCGTGCCCGCAAGAAGAATGACCTTGACCGTGTCCTGAAACTCTATGGCAATGACACCTCCAAATACTGGTAGCCTATGGTATTGTTATCTGTGGATTTCTCGAATCTCCATACCATTCTGGAGAGCCTTTACAATGAAATGATGCCCCTTTGCGGGGATATGCTGGAGGTGGCCAAGGGACTTGCCGGACTCGGTGCCCTGTTCTATGTGGCCGTCCGTGTCTGGCAGTCGCTTGCCCGTGCCGAACCGATAGACGTGTATCCGCTTCTGCGCCCGTTTGCGATAGGCATCTGCATCATGCTTTTCCCGACTCTGGTACTCGGAACGATGAATACGGTGCTGAGTCCGATTGTGCAGGGAACCCACAAGATGCTTGAGGGGCAGACGATGGACATGCAGCAGTACCGTGAACAGAAGGACAGGCTGGAACGTGAAGCCATGCTCCGTAATCCGGAAACGGCCTATCTGGTCAGCGATGAGGAGTTTGACCGTCAGCTGGACGAGCTCGGATGGTCGCCCGATCCATGGCAACCCGTATGGGCATGTATATGGAAGTGGGCATGTACAATCTGGAAAAGAATATCCGTGACGCCTTCCGCAGTCTGCTGGAACTGCTTTTTGCCGCCGCATCCTTGCTGATAGATACGGTAAGGACCTTTTTTCTGGTGGTATTGTCCATCCTTGGTCCCATTGCCTTTGCCTTCAGTGTGTGGGACGGTTTCCAGTCCACGCTCAGCCAGTGGTTCACACGTTACATTTCCGTCTATTTGTGGCTTCCCGTGAGTGACCTTTTCAGCTGTATGCTGGCCAAGGTTCAGGTACTTATGCTGCAGAACGACATCCTGGAGCTCCAGAACAATCCGAACTATTCGCTGGACAACTCCAATTCGGTATATGTGATCTTCATGCTGATAGGTATCATCGGATATTTTACCGTGCCGACCGTGGCCGGATGGATTGTGCAGGCAGGCGGTGGCGTAAACTATAACCGCAACATCAACCGTACCGCGACCAAGGCCGGAGGATTTGCAGCCGGTGCCGCAGGTTCCGGACTGGGAAATATCGGAGGGCGTCTGCGTGGAAAATAAACAGAACAGGAACATAAAAATCATGAAAACAGATGGAATTCAAATCACTGACCAATATTGAAAGCAGTTTCAGACGGATACGTCTGATGCTTGCGGTCTTTGTCGGATGCTGTACGCTCGTTACCGTCTTTGCCCTGTGGAACTCATACCGCTTTGCGGAGAAACAGCGTGAGAAAATTTATGTACTCGATGGTGGCAAGTCACTGATGCTTGCCCTTTCACAGGATCTTTCACAGAACCGTCCGGCTGAAGCCAGGGAGCATGTAAGAAGGTTCCATGAGCTATTTTTCGGGCTGTCGCCGCAGAAGGATGCCATAGAGCACAATATCAACCGTGCCTTGCAGCTGGCGGACAAAAGTGCCTATCATTACTATGTGGATTTTGCCGAGAAAGGATATTACAACCGTCTCATTTCCGGCAACATCAACCAGGTGGTACGGGTGGACAGCGTGGTCTGCGACTTTTCCGGCTACCCCTACAGGGCCAGGACGTATGCCCGCCAGATGATTATCCGTGAGAGTAACGTGACGGAACGTTCGCTGGTGACTGACTGCCAGCTTCAGAATACCTCCCGTTCCGATGACAATCCCAACGGCTTTATCATCGAACATCTGATCATACTGGAAAACAAGGACATAAGGAGTGTAGAGCGATGAAAAGGAACCTGACGAGACAGGCGGACCTTCAACTCAGGAGGTTCTGCCACAGACTTACCGTGAAACAGCGCAAGGCCGTTCTCTGGATACTGTTTGTCCCGTTTGCCGCCGCATGTGTCTATACGGCATGCAGACCGTTTATAGGCAGTAAGAACCGGGAGTCCGGAATGGAATTTATGGAAAAGGATTCACTCCGTATGGAGTTCATTCAATCTATTGTAAGAAATGGAGAAAGAAAAAGTCAAGAAAGTAATGGAACGGCTGATGAAACCGTTCAGGCTCCGGTCCTCAAAGGACAGGAAGCCGCTGAGTGAGGAACAGAAACGCAAACGCGCCGGATTTGTGGTGTATCCGCTGATGTTCCTGCTGTGTCTGGGAAGTTTCTATCTGATATTCTCACCTTCCGGGCAGGAACGGGGGCGGCAGGATAAAGGACAGGGATTCAATACGGAAATCCCTTCTCCCGAGGACAGCCGCCTGGAAGGGAACAAGAAGGATGCCTATGAAAAGGCTCTGATGGAACAGGAAAGCAGGAAAAGGAAGACATTCTTTGAAGCTGCGGAGTCCATGTTTGCCAAAGAGGAACGGAAAGACAGTGTCCGTCTTCCCGATAATATTCCACCGGAGAGGAAAACAAACACGGAAACGGAAACAGAAAAAGGCAATGCCGGACCGGTCAGTTCCTCAGCCGGAGCCTACCGTGAGATGAACCGTACGCTGGGAAGCATCTATGAACCGCGGACCGATCCGGAAAAGGAAAGGCTTCTGGAAAGGATTGAGGAACTGGAGCGTATGCAGCAACAGCAGCAGAAACAGGAGCCACTGTCAGGCATGGAGGAAAAGATGGCCCTGATGGAAAAATCCTACGAACTGGCCGCCAAATACAATAACCGTCAGGCAGTGGAGACTCCTTCTCCCGTCAGAAAAGTGGAGGACAAAAAAGCCATGCCGGTGAAACAGGTCCACAATGAGGTGGTATCCTCGCTTTCCAGACCCATGAGCGACGAAGAGTTCATATCCGCCTTTTCGGGAGAACGCAATGCCGGTTTCAATACGGCTGTTGACCGGAAGACCGTAACGGAAGGCAATACCATTGCTGCCTGTGTACACGGAACACAGACCGTATCCGACGGACAGGCCTTGCGCCTGCGGCTTACCGAGCCCATGTCCGTTGCCGGACGTTCATACCGAAAGGGACTGTACTGGTAGGTGGCACACGTATACAGGGTGAACGGCTGGAAATCATGGTCAATGCCGTGGAATACAAGGGAACTATCCTGCCGGTGGAGCTGGAAGTCTATGATCTGGACGGACAGCAGGGAATCCTGGTGCCGGGCTCACTGGAATATGACGCTGCCAGAGAGATTGCCGCCAACATGGGAACCTCGATGAACAGCAGCATCAACATTTCCACCGATGCCGGGGCGCAGATTGCCTCAGATTTGGGAAAAGGTGTGATACAGGGCGTTTCCCAGTACATATCCAAACGGATGCGTACGGTAAAGATTACTTTGAAGGCCGGACACCGGATACTGCTTCATTCACCGGAGAAATGAAATACAGTAAACTATGAAAGAAAAGACAACCATTAAACAAAAGCACATGAAGAAGATTCTGATGATGTTTGCCCTTTTGCTGGGCGTATCGGCTGCCTGGGCGCAGCAGAGTAGCGGTGATTATTATGAGGGGCTGACCCGCAAGATCGGTTTCAGCCAGATGATTCCGCCGCACGGACTGGAAATAACGTATGACAAGACCGTCCATGTCATTTTCCCGGCTCCGGTCAAGTATGTGGATCTCGGTTCTACAAACCTGATAGCCGGCAAGGCCGACGGTGCCGAGAATGTAATCCGAGTAAAGGCCACGACACGCAATTTCAGGGAGGAGACCAATATGTCTGTAATAACCGAAGACGGGAACTTCTATACCTTCAACGTGAAGTATGCCGATGAGCCGCTGCTGCTGAATGTGGAGATGTGTGATTTCATCCATGACGGAGAATCGGTGAACCGTCCCAACAATGCCATGGAAATCTATCTGACCGAGCTGGATAACGAGTCACCCCGTCTGGTACGTCTTATCATGAAATCCGTGTATGAGAATGACAGCGCCGTATCCGTCATATCGGCTGCAAGCGTTTCGGTATCCAGTATCTGCTCAAAGGACTGTACACCCATAATGACCTGCTTTATTTCCATACCCAGGTAAAGAACTCCTCGAATGTGCCCTTTTGACGTGGATTTCATTACGTTCAAGGTGGTGGACAAAAAAGGTGATGAAGCGTACGGCCATGCAGGAGCAGGTGATTTATCCGCTGCGTGCCTATAATTATGTGACACGTGTAAACGGCAGGGACTCGGAATGTACGGTATTCGCCCTTCCCAAGTTTACGATACCGGACGACAAGAAACTGGTTGTGGAGATGTATGAGAAACAGGCGGCCGTCACCAGATGTTTGAGGTGGTACAACGAAGACTTGGTGCATGCGGAAACCATCAATGAACTGAAGGTACGATGAGAACGAAAGTATTGTATATGCTGGCATTGCTGCTTGTCCTTTCCGTGGGACAGGCAGACGCCCAGCGGATTCTGCCAAGGATGCAGGGTGTGGAAATGCGTGGAGGTATGGCTTCCGATAACGGATACTATATGGGAATGATATTTTTAAGCTATGCCAAAGGCGGGAACAATGGTATATGGAGCGGAATACCTGCATATGAAACACGGTTACCGTCATGTGACCATCCCTTTTGCGCAGTTTACGGCAGAAGGCGGTTATTACCTGAATTTCCTTTCCGATGCGGGAAAAGTGTTCTTCCTCAATCTAGGAGGATCGGCACTGGCCGGATATGAGACGATAAACTGGTCCGATAAAAAAACTCTATGACGGAGCCACCCTGAAAAACGGCGATGCCTTTGTGTACGGCTGTGCCCTGACGCTGGAGATGGAACTGTACCTTGCCGACCGTGTGGCATTGACGGCTTCCTTGCGTGAGCGTTTCCTGTGGGGCGGAAGTCTCGGACATTGCCATCCCCAGTATGGAATCGGCATCCGTTTTATGATAAATTAGTGGGTTATGGAACTGGAACAGATTAGACAGATTTCCCTTGTCGGTTTTCTTGAAAATCTGGGGCATATGCCTGTATCCCGTAAAGGAAATGATGTCTGGTTCAGATCGCCTTTCAGAAATGAGAGAACCGCATCCTTCAAGGTGGATACGCAGCGGAATGTCTGGTTTGATTTTGGCCTCGGAAAGGGAGGTGACATCTTCCATCTTGCCGGAGAACTGACCGGAAGTACCGGTTTCATGGAACAGCTGGAGTTCCTTTCAGGGAAATCCGGCATCCTTCCCCTCCGGCCTTTACAGGAACGTAAGAAGATACCCCGCGTTTCCGGATTCGAGGACGTGAAAGTGACGGAACTGAGTCATGAGGCATTGAATAGCTACCTGAAAGAGAGAGGAATTGATCCGGCCATAGCCGGGAGATTCTGCAAGGAAGTGGCTTATGGAATACGGGGCAAACGGTATTTTGCCATAGGCTTCATGAACCGGAGCGGCGGTTATGAACTCCGTAACCCGATGTTCAAGGGATGCATCTCTCCCAAGGACATTTCCTGTGTGTCCCTGTCCGGAAAGAAACAGGATACGTGCTGTGTGTTTGAATGATTTGTGGATTTCCTTTCGGCATTGGTATTGCGGACTGTGGCGGACGAGGACTGCCTGGTGCTGAACTCTGTATCCAATCTGGAACGGTCGTATGCCGTTCTGGAGGGCTATGGCAAAATCCGGTGCTTTTTTGACCGTGACCGGGCCGGGATTACCGCATTGGAGACTTTGAACATACATTTCGGGAACAAGGTTACGGACTGTTCTGGTTTGTATGATGGATTTAAGGACTTGAATGAATATATGACAAAAACAAAGGAAAACAAATGAAGACAGGAAAGAATATAAGAAAAGGATTTGGGTTGGCAGGCAAGATTGCCATGTTCTGCATAGGTCTGGTCAGTCTTGTACTGACTCGTGCGAATCCGAGCTGGAAATCCAGCAGAGTTATCCGTTTACCGTGGAAACAATGCCAGTTCCCAAGGAACTGAACAGGAATGAGACGGCGGAAATACGATGCGAGCTCAAAAGTGAGGGCGATTTTGACGGTACGGTCTATACGATCCGTTATTTCCAGTATGACGGGGAAGGTTCCCTGAAACTGGACAACGGTCTTGAATTCAAGCCGAATGACCGTTATCTGCTGGAGAACCGGAAGTTCAGGCTGTATTATACTTCACTATGTGACGAGGCGCAGAACTTCATTGTCGTTGTCGAGGACAACTGGGGAAACATGACGGAAATGGAATTTGACTTCAACAATGCAGGTGATGAAGAGACGGATGCCGTGGAAGATTCTTTGTCAGTTCAGGAAGGAGGTGCCCTATAATAACCGTTAGACTTCTAAGATCAGCACTGCCATTGGTGGTACTGGCCATGACGGTAACTTCCCTGCGTGCACAGGGGAATTTGGAAGACTCACGTTGGGAAACGGCTGTCAGGTGTATCAAGAAATACGAAGGATGGCATGGTCCGGAACATTATCCGTATGTTGCATACGGTCACCGTATCAGAAAAGGGGAAAAGTTTCCTGCCAGACTGACTGAAAGTGAGGGAGACAGTATTCTGAGAAAAGACCTGAAGGAAATGTGTGCATTGTTCCGACATCTGGGAAAGGATTCGTTGCTGATAGCCTGTCTTGCTTATCAGGTGGGACCATATAGGTTGCTCGGTTATGGTAGGATGCCCAAAAGCACGTTGATAAGGAAACTGGAAGCCGGTAACCGGGACATTTATGCGGACTTCATACGATATTGTCACTATAAAGGAAAGAAGATTCTGTCAATTGAAAGGAGAAGAAAAGAAGAATACAGATTACTGTTTATGCCATAGAGAACAAGACAGCGTGAATTTGTCATGATTCGCGGCTGTCTTGTTATAATATCCTGTCTAAAAAAAAGTGCCAGGGGATAAATGAATCGGTTATACTGTTTCATAGCATCCATATCCAGCTTCATGTTTTTGTAAGGATTTGAATCGTCTGTATAGAAATAGATGTCTGTTGTCTGGTTACCATTTTTTATAATTTTCCCGTTCAATGGTATCGCGTCAACATCCTCGAACTTTTCAAGGGGAAGTCTTTCAATAGAACCGGTTTCCTGTTTGCCGAGACTGTTTGTATAATGATTGAACAGTACAAATCCTTTCCGGGCATAATCAATGTGAATGCCGTATGGACGGTTGCGGTAAAAGTTTTCTCTGGCTTTTTCCTGATAATTTTCCATTATAATACCGGTTTGACAATTTCAATCTTCAATCCGAGCGCATCAATGATACGGCAGAACGTACTGATACCCGGATCTACAATACCTTTTTCAATTCTGGAGATATAGGACTTGTTGGTCCCGATTTTTTCAGCCAGTTCGGACTGGGTCATCTTTTCCTTCTTTCTGGCATCGCATATAATCTGTCCCATGCAGTAGGCGTATGCTCCTTACGAAACTCCTCACGTTCAGGTGTTCCCGGCTTGCCGAATTCCGCATCCATGATAGCATCGATGCTGGTCAGGTTTTCATTTCTTGCTTTCATAATACTCCTCCTTTATCTTTAATGCCTTTTCTATTTCAGAAGGCGGTGTCTTCTGTGTCTTTTTCTGAAATCCGTTGAACAGGATTACGATGTTCCCGTCATCAAATATGAAGAATACCCGGAAGATATTGCCTCCATATTCAGCACGGATTTCATAGAGCTCTTCACGCAGATACTTCACGAACTTGCTGTTTACCCTTTCCTGTACTTTCAGCATATCAAGAATATAGTATATCTTGCGGGCTTCCTCTTTTCTGAGAGATGAGATAAAGTCCATAAAATAATTCTTGTATGCTGATATGGTACGTTCCTGTTTCATGCAGCAAAGATATAAAAAGTTTACATATCAGGCAACCTTGAAAGATAAAAAAGATTTTATGTTTTATTTCCCAAGTCTGTGAAGTTGATGCAACCCGTTACTATGAAATCCTCTTTTCCGTAGTCAGCCAGTGATTTCAAATCAGAGAGCTTTTACAGTAGAAAAATATCGTATTATCATATTCTTCAGGTATATCAGTAATTGCGATGTTTACGTATTCAGTATTAAGACTGTCTTTCCATATAATCTCGCACTCTGCAAGTTCAGGTTTTCTCCCGTATGTTTCGACAAATTTCTTGAAACCGTTTTCAATATCATTTTTTACGGCTTCTATGTCGCAGAGAATGGTATAATTGTCACACTTCTCACACCATCCATATAGGAATGACTCATCATCATAATTATAGAACTGTTTTGTATTCGGATTGATGAAGGCATTGCAGATTACATGATTTGCTCCACATTTGCAACATATAACATTTTCTTCCAGTCCTGTATTTTTTATCTGAAAGATGTTAGTCATGGCTTCCAGTATCTCGTTAAGCCACACCGGATTGGCCAAAGCCGCCTCATGGCGGCTTGTGACCTTGTAATTTTCTCCGGTTATCTTATCATGGACTTCAAGTGTGATTCCTTCTCCGACGGCAGTTACCTTGTGTACGGAGCATTCGCACGGATCACCGGTCTTGTCAAACCAGATTACGTAAACCGGATTGTCATTGTCTGTCAATACGACTTCGGAAACCGAGTTTGCCTGCATCAGTGCAAGTATCCTGCCGATGATTTCATCGCACAGGTTTTCAATTCTTTTTTGGAGAATATTCATATTCAGATAAGATTTAGATGTTGGACTTCTTTTTTGTATTTCTCCAGTGAAGGCTTGTATCCCTGTTCATGGATAACGTCCTTCAGCTCTTTCAGGGTATAGGTCCGGGCTATGTCCAGTCCGTAGTCTTCCGCAAAGGCTTCTATTCCAATCAGACAATACCCCATATTGCGGTGTACCGTTTCTGCATTGATTTCCATAGAGTCATCTGTTCCTTTGGGGAGTACAGCCTGCTCCTTCAATTGACAGATCTTGTATTGCAGGCCGGAGGCGAGCCTTTCCATGTTCCTGTCATGGTAGTCAGTCCGTCCTTGCGGATACAGTATTCCACTGTCTGTCCCATGAAAGAGTTGCGGAATATTTCGCATCCGAGGATGGTACGGATATGTTCCACCTCATAATACCGCATGGCTTGTACATCTTTCAAATCCTTTTGAATCTTCGGAATCCGGAATTGCGGGTCGTTGTCACATATTGTCTTTTCCAGCCATGTCCGGTGGAATGTGGTAATCTGTTTTCTGAACACTGTCTTGGCAGGCATATATCGGTTGGGATGGCGTGTCATGATAAGATAATATTCACTTTCATGCCATCGCGTTTACATTTTTGTAAGGCGATGTAAGCGAGTCCTATACGGCAGTATCGGCGGCTGTCATCACGGTCTCTGATATGCTCGAAATCCGTTTCACATCCATAGAATTCGGCTGGAAGCCCTGTATATTTTTGGAATTCCATGACCCGTTCCTTGAAATACCGGATATTATCCTGGTCTTTTTGACATAACAACCTGGACATTTCAGGTGTGATGAATTCCATCCGCAGATAATGGAAGTATTGAGCTTCTCCTTCAGAACCTTCTCGGCAAGTTTTCTGGTCTGTAGTTTCTTCGGCAGTTGAGGGAGCCAGCGCAGACTATGGCCGTATTCGGTGAAATATTCCACAAGTTCCCTGTTCCAGCGTTCCGATGGAATATCAGTAGAACGAATCCCTTCTGGCCAGTGCCATACAGACCTCTTTCGTCATCAGGTTCGGTTCAAGAATGAAGTTGTAACTGTTGATTTCTCTTTTTACTTCAAGTGTATGAATAAGTCTTTCCGGTGTCCGGAACCGTCCGGGAAGTTTGTTAAACAGGTTAGGTTCCAGCTCCATTGCTTTGTCAGCCATGGCATCATCCGCATGTTTGGAGAACCACTCGTAATGTCCGTATGAATCGAAAATGCCATGCAGGTTGCCTGTCTTGTGACAGATGGCCTTCCATACGGTGTCATAGTCAAGCCAGCGTGTATCCACTTCCTTGATACAGCGTATGGCCCATTCCTTGTAGTATGCTGCCTGTTTGAAACATTTAGGCATCATTTTGTCGATAGTCATGGTTGCGATACGTCCGTCATGGATCAGTTCTTTCCAAAGTCTGAAATCCTTGGCTTGTCGCGGAACGAAAGAAAGCATGACGCTTGTTTCATATAAGAACTGCTGTTCATACCTCTCTGAACAGTACCGGTAACCTCCGTTTTGCTGTACGTCACGGTAAAGGGAGTATATTGCATCACGGACTGTTCCGTTGTTCCATGAGGATGAAGGTATCAGATGCAGGTAGTGCATGAAATTCCTGTGTGCGAACAGCGATTCAAGTATGTCACTGTTCCTGTATTTTTCCGGTATGTCAGGAAAATTACTCTTTTCGGCCTTTATTGCCTTAGACAAATCTGGCGGTTACGTTTTTCTTCAGGTATCTTCGAAAGCTGCCAGGAACGCCATCCGTAATCATCTGTTTTGAATATACTGTCAAGTATTTCAGAAGTAATATATTTCTCCGGCAGATAGTTGACCAGTTCCGGACGGTGTTCGGTCGCGGCCAGTTCAACCATTTCCATTGTGATGAATTTGTCCGGCATACATGATATAGCCGTAAGTATTCGATAAACTCCCTCGTATAATGGGTAACGTATGTTCATAATATCGTTTATTCATTTTATCGTTCTATGATTTATTGTTACATCAATTCAACCAAAAGATGTGCAGGGTTCTATAGAAGTTGATATTTTTCCTACTAATGGAGCGGATAAAAGGGAGTTTCCCCCCTTTTCCCTTATTTTCCTGTGATAAATGGGATAAAGCGGTATTTTTATCCCTGCTTTCCCGCCATAATTGGTATAAAAGGTATTCTTTCCCTTATTTTCCCTATTTATCGGGGATAATGAAGATAAAAACGGCACTTTATTCCCTATTTTCCCGTCTTGATTGGCATAAAACGGTAGTTTCCCGTGTTTAGGCGAGATTTACGAAGGTATCAGGAGTCTTTCTTGGGAGATTCCGGTGGCGTAACGGATAATATCTTGCCACCGGATAACAGATTGTCAGGTAATAATTCGGCCAGATCCATCGAGTAGTCATCGTCATAATCATGTATATGTTCAAGGAAGTAGATCAGCACGTGCGGAAGTCAGCCCCGGCCAGCCTTGCAGCAGCCGAAGAACGAGTAGAGCACCGCTGCATCTTCAGCGGCATCATTATTGCCACAGAACAGGTAATTACGTCTGCCGCACGCGACAGGCCGCACTTTATTTCTATCTCGTTATTATCCGTCTGTAGCGACCGTCAAGATGGTATCTGGAGAGTTTGTCGAACCTTCCGTATGTATATTTTATGGCTTTTCCGATAGGACTGCTTTCATCACTTTGGGATATTCATTGACCAGCCATTTCTCGAAGCGCACAAGTATGGGATATGCAAGACGTGTCCTAAGTTCAGCCCTCTGTTCATAGGTCAGGCGTTCATCGTCAGCCTTGCGCTCCACGTCATAAAGCAGCTGTATCTGTTCGAGCGCATAGTCGGCACGCTGCGTGTCATTCTTTCTTGCCTCCCAAAAATATCTGCGCGCATGGGCCAGCAGCCAAGAAGGATAATGCCTTTCTTGCGTCCAGCATCTCGTACCTTTCGTACCCGTCCGTCTGTATGGCTCCCCGGAACTTGCCGAAGAGTTTCAGCACCACCTTTCCACTTCGGGAACCCTTGTCATAGTAAAAGAACTGACGTCCGGTCATGACGCTGCGCACAAGCCAGATATAACCTTTGACCGTCTTGTGTCTCTCGTCATTCATCACGGGGATTGTCGTCTCATCCGACTGTATGTAGTCAGTCTGCATCACCAGATCCCATAATCGGAAGTACAGGGGGCTTAGCAGATCCGCCACATCCTTGAACCAGTCGTTGACCGTTGACGCGGGGAGGTGTACCCCCACACGCTTGAACTGTTCCAGTTGTCTGTGGAACGGTATGTGATCCACATATTTCCCTATCATCATGTCTGCCAGCAATGAGGCGGAGGCATAGCTCTTTGCTATCGGCATGACGGGAAGCGGGCCGGTCCTGAACTCGTCCGTCCCCTTCCGTTTGGCTGTATGGCGCACTATCCTGCGGATATAGAACTTCTCGGGCTCGTGCATAAGGATCTCGGTCACTTCCTCTCCGGGAAGGAGCGTCCACTCCTCCGGATTATACCCTTCGGATATATATGAACCTCCTCACGCGCAAGATTTTCCGGAAGGGATTTTCTCGTAGGATGTTGCCTCCTCGCTTTTTTACGGGCGATGATCGCTTCTCTGGTAGCCTTCAGCTCCTTTTCCGCTTCCTCTGCGGCTTCAGCCTCCCGGGGAAGCATGTCGAAGCTTCAAAATCCAGCCAGCGGTCCTGGGCGTCAGGCTTTATGAACTTTTCCGCCTTCTTCCCGTACAACTGCCGTTCAAGATAGGATACACGTTGTTCCAGACTGTTGATTTTTGCTTCCTTTTGGGCGATTATGGCATCCTTGTCAGACAATAAAGCCTCATACGCCTCTTTGTCCGCAGCTTCAAGGGGCTGCGTGGACACCATCTCCTTCAACCGGCTGTTTTCTCTATACAGACAGTCGCATTTGTGCATGAGATCCTTTATCAGTAATTCCTTATCGGTTGGCATAATCGTTTAATTATGATGCCAAGATACTAAAAAACAGCCGGAATACGACATTGTATATGTTATAATTTGTTACAACTACAACCCATGGAAACCACTTCTTTTATAACGCCTGACCTTGCTGCCGTCCATTCCCTGGACCATCATCACAAGGTCATTCCAGAAGGTTTCAATCGCTTTAATCCGACCTTCCTCCGTATTTATGACCGGCAGATGGAAGTGCCCCTGTTCCAGTTTCATGTGGTATATCACCAGACCACCATATTCCATATGGAGGATTTTCATACAGGTACAGTTCGCATTGATAAAAATGAAAGCGTCACCGTCCCGTACATTCTTTCCCATCTGGTTGGTCACGATGCCGCTAAGCTATAAAAGCTCTTACGCATGTCTGTCGGATACGGGTAAAGATAATATCTGTTGGATTCATTCAAAGAAAACATAGGCTAACGGTTTGAATTCAAAAATATCAGGGTTTGCAATACTCCGGTGACAAAGGGCTGTTCAAGCGGACTGTGACGCCATTGGATAGGAGATCTCACATAGCGGCTGGGGAATTGGCGACGGGCTGACCGGAGGGGCAGACTGAAGGGATTTCTCCTTATGGGGAAGACTGACCTGTCCCTTACTGTTTACCTTTACCGGGATAAAGCCGCCTTTGCGCAGCAGCTTGGAACGCCACGCGTAGAAACGTTTGGGACGAATACATTCATTCGAACAAAAATCTATAACTGAAAGTCCGCTCGACTTGAAACGGGCATAAATAGATTCAAAATCTTCCATGGTCCATTGATGTGACATAATGATTGAGCTTTTTTACTTTGGCTACAAAAGTAACATCACATTTTTAGAATGAAAGGGGGAGTTTATCGAATACTTACATATAGCCTTTGTCATATTGATTTCTTTCATGATTCCAGTTTTTTAGGTTTGATGACTTTTATAAGTTGTGTTTTGCGGAATACATATACCGTTTTCCCTTTTTCACTGACTCTTTTGGGAAGGCTTTTCCAGGTATCCCATCCGTTGACAATTTCCGGAGTGAATTCCAGTTTTCCCGTTTCGCCGATTACGGCAAAGGAAAGTCCTTTGTCCAGAGGGGAAGGTGTATGGTCCTTGTCGGGAACAAAGACAGAAAATTCAGGATTGCTGATTTCATAGATTTTTCCTTCATAGCCCAGAAACCATCTGCCATTTTCATACAGGTAAGTCCAGTCACCGAGCAGGAAGAACTTTTCCTTGCCTGATATTTCCTTTGCTTCGTGAATGGGATTCCCATTATTCAAAGGCCAGCAGCTTGTCTTGTTTTCATTTGATGAGAGGCTGCCTCCCAGATGGAGCAGGTTTCCCAAAGCGAGCAGTTTTCTCACCCTGTCTTCCGTACGGTAGAATGTCCTGAGTATTCTTCCGCAGTTTTCAAAATCCCCTTTTTCAAAAACGGTGATGTACCGTATTCCTTCCGGCAGGGACATTCCGATGTAAGTGTTTTCATTATTTGTCATAGTCGTATATTTTTATATGATTGTTTATGAATGGGATTCTTTGTCATTCCAAGTCTCTTGCGCGGACTGGATTATAGGGACAGGACTGTACCAGGTAATTGGTATTTCCGCCCTGAGTCTGACTGTGCTGTCTGAAACATTCGATGTCATCTTCCTCCAGTTTCAGTTTTCTTCTGTTCTTTTGCAGGAAGTCTGCTGCCTTTTCTATGGAAGAGAAGACCGCCTTTGGCTCGAATGAACTGTATTCGTGCCATGCGTTGCAGCTGAAAAGGATATACATTTCAGCCTTTATTCTGTTACTTGCTGCCATATCTTATCTGATTATTCGGGTTGATAAATGACAAAACCCGATTCCGCTGGTGACGGAACCGGGCCTGTCGTATTCGGTTTCAGGTTCTAATTCTGGTTATATGAAAGCAGGAAATCGGCCATTGCTCCGTTCTGTGGAATCATGGCAGGAAAATCAGTCTTTCCCGGTTTATAGATTTCTGTCGCTACATTGTAGACATCCCACGCTGTAATGCGTGGCTGTTCAAGTGAGAGTTTGAGCAGTTCTTCCGTAAACACGGAAATCTGTCCCTGGTTAAGTGGATAGGTGTCCACCTGTGATGCCAGTCTTTTGTCTGCACTGTCATGGGATACACGCAGAGCCGTCAACATACCGATGATCATGTACAATTCACCGGGTGTCAACACCTTTTCCTTGAGCCTTTGGATTCGGCTTCTGTCCGCATCCATGTCACGCTCAAAATTGCGCATCCCAGTCATCCACCTTCCCGAGCAG
>ENA-OQAN01000807-OQAN01000807.1-human-gut-metagenome-genome-assembly--contig:-NODE-807-length-15249-cov-2.059582_pt1 | contig 15249 bp, 19 predicted proteins | sample MGYA00242735_ERZ504527 | MGnify/ENA primary metagenome ERZ504527 (study PRJEB26092, sample SAMD00036230) | human gut metagenome | host: Homo sapiens | study: EMG produced TPA metagenomics assembly of... | reverse complement strand
TTTTATAGGCTTCACAGAGGTTTTTCACTTGCTTTCGCACTCGATTTTCTTGATTTGACCACATTTTTTACGACAAATTCTTGGAAAAATATATTCGTCTGATTTTCTTACCACATTTTACGACAACAACTTATGGTTTATACCACAGCAGGTACGGTTTCTGGCAGGTTCATTTTAGACATCTCATTCTCCACATGAGACTTATCTGCAATATGATTATAGACATTCATTGTGATCTGTGCATCTGAATGTTCTTCGCTCCGCTACGGTCGGTGCTAAACGGATCTCCACCGGACATCCAGCACCCCATCACATACTGCCAGTTCAAAACTGGGATTCAATAAGCCATAAAGACCTTTGATCGTACTGTGTGCCAGTCCTTCATCTGACAATGTAGAAAAGAACGTCCTTACGTGAGATGTCTTAAAATCCACAACATGAATGTTTCCCAAAGTATTTCGTATCCGGTAGTCCCACATACGGATATAATTCTTTTTCATTTCTCTTTCCTTTTCAAACCAGACCTGCCTTGTGGCAGAAGCTCCGACTCGTAACAACTAAATTGACACAATCAGCTTAATCTGCGAATCAGTTTCAGGATTCTGTCTGCACAAAGACGGATTTCCTTTTCTGTAAGTTTTCCTTCTTTATACGCATCACGAATGTTTTTATCATCATCCGGATTCCCCGGCATAATAATATCATTTCCTGCTGCCACACAAACCCACGGAATGCTTCCATCCTCCGGTACTGTTGTATTCCAGTCAGACATTATAACTCCGTCAAATCCCCACTCTTCACGTGCAATCCTTGTACAAAGGTCCTTGCTGTTTGCTGCATGCACACCATTGATCAGATTATAGGAAGACATGATCGCAGTTGGTGCACCCTCTTTCACGGCAATTTCAAAACCTCTGAGATAAATTTCTCTCAATGTCCTTTCTGATACGTGTGCATCAACACCCATTCTGTTATCTTCCTGATTATTGCATGCAAAATGCTTGATTGTAACACCACATCCCGGTCTGCTCTGAACTCCTCTGGTCACTGCTGCTGCCAGTGTGCTGAAAGAAATGGATCTTCTGAATAATATTCAAAGTTTCTTCCACACAGCGGATTTCTGTGAATATTCAATCCCGGTGCAAGCCAGAGATTAATATGAAATTCTTCCATCTCTGCCGCAACCTTCCGTCCAAACTGTTCCATCAGTTTTTTGTTCCAGGACTGTGCAAGTGCTGTTCCTACCGGAAATGCAGTACAATACTGATAGTAACGTTCTGCGCCCTCATGGTCTTTTCTTCCAACAAGATAACCATTTTCAAGTGAACCAAGCACACCTGTTCCATAAACTGTATCTTTCTCACGGTCTACTTCATAAGTTTGCTGCAGGCGGATTCCGGCCGGTCCGTCTGCCATGATCAAAGATGGGATTCCGTATTGATCAAACAGTGCTTCACTCGTCTCTCCTGCTGTTCCCGGCACTTTAATTCCAGATGCTCCAAGTGTACTTCTGATTTCAGACATATTTCCATACAGAAGTGGGATCAAATCTTCTACAGGAATCTCCGTTTCTTCTGAAAATCTGCATACTTCTTTTCTTCTGCCTCTGGTTCAAATGATACGTTCGGAAGTTCCTCAAGTAGTGCTGTCCATTCTTCTGCGCGTCTGCATAATTCTTCTGCACAGTCTTTGATTTCAACGACTTCACTATGATCTTCCAGTTTCTTTGTTTTCTCCATCATTACATCAGCAGATACCTTTACCCCCGCTGAAAGTTTTGCCTCTGACAAGCTGTTTCCAATCCATATTCCATAAGCACCTGCCTGGATTCTCCACTCCTGCTGCTCTTCCAAAAAGCTTGCGAACGCCTTTGCAGGAAGAACAATATTCAGCATCTCTTTCTCTCCCGGTTTCAGTTCTTCTGTCTTTTCATATCCGACCAGACGACGGAATTCTTTTCTGCTTCCATCCTGAGGAAGAGAAGCATAAATCTGCACAACTTCTTTTCCGCTGTATGTTGTTCCTGTGTTTTCTACCTCAACAGTTACTGTCACACCTTTCGAAGCAGTATTTATACCGCAAAGTCGAATGTCAAATTCTGTATAAGACAGACCATAACCAAATGAAAATAATGGTTCAATTCCAAAGCTGTCAAAATAGCGGTATCCAACATAGATTCCTTCCGCATATTCTTCCGTCTCAAGATTTCCGTTCAAATAGCCGAACTCCTCTGCTGCCGGACAATCATCGTAGCGTTTTGTCCATGTTGTTGTCAGCTTTCCACTCGGTGTAAATTCTCCAAACAATATATCAGCAACTGCATTTCCACCTTCCTGTCCAAGCTGGGAAATATTCAGGATCGCACATATATTTTCTGTTCCAGCCAGCAGGTCTGTAAGTTCTACCGGTCCACCTGCATTAATGATCAATACAGTTGGGATTTTCTGCTCATTCAGGAAATACAGATCTTTTTCTTCCTGATCACTCAGATAATAATCCCCTTTTCTTTTTCTTCTGTCCTTTCCCTCGCCGGAAATACGGCTTACAATATAAACTACGGCGTCTGCATCCTTGATGTCTTCATTTGTCACCGCACGGCCATCCGGCATGGCAAATGGATTGGCAGCATAGGCATCAAACGGATTGTCTACATGTTTTGCAGCTTCTAAGATCTGCTCCTTCCACTCTGTTCTCGCCTGCTCATAACGGTTGTGATAATCTTTCAGCCACTCCTCGCTTACAATATCAGCGTTTTTTTCTTTCATTCCGGCATATATAGATACACTTTCTCTGTTATTTACATCTCCGGAACCAGTACCACCTTTGATCGTCTTCTCTGCCCCAATTCCCAAAAGTGCAATCTTTGTATCTTTTTTTAATGGAAGAAGTCCTTCATTTTTCAACAGGACAATTCCTTCTTCTGCTGCCTCACGCGCAAACACTGCATGATCTATTTCACGCTGGCAAACTTCTGTACTTCTTGTTCCACTATGTTTCAAATTTGTTTCCATTTACACATCTCCTTAAATACACCAACTGTAAGAAAAAAGCTGCCCACTAAATGACAGCCTTCCTCCAACAACTTAATTCTTATTATTCTTTTACTCCACCAAGAGTAACTCCTGCAATAATATATTTAGACAACAGCAGGTATATAATAATGATCGGCACGATTGCTACTGTGATCATCATATAGATTTTACCCATATCAAAGTTCATATAGTCTGCTCCACGAAGTGTTGCGATCAGGATCGGGACTGTCATCTTATTCTTTGACTGAATGATCAAAGCCGGAACGAAGTAATTGTTCCAGGAACCAACGAAAGTAAAGATTGCCTGAACTGCAATTGCCGGCTTCATGATTGGAAGAACAATGTGGTTAAATGTCTTAAATTCTCCAGATCCATCTATTCTTGCCGCTTCTACAAGAGAAATCGGAAGGGAAGACTGCAGATAACTGTACATGAAATAAAATACAGCCGGTGATGCAATTGATGGAATGATCAATGGAAGCAGAGAATCATACATTCCCATGTTCGTAACCAATTTCAGGAATCCCATTGCTGTAACCTGTGTAGCATAACAAGGATTGCCATAATAAATGTAAATGCTACTTTTTTCCCTTTAAAATCATAAGCATAAAGTCCATATGCTGTCAGAGCTGAAAAATAGGTACATAATGCTGCTGAACACCCTGATACGATCAAACTGTTCAAAATACCACGGAACATCGGGAAGCTTCCGTCATTCGCTACATTTTTTAGATTTGTAAAGAAATATTTTCCCGGCAGTGCTGAGAATCCCTTCTGCAGATCTGCATGAGAACGTGTTGCATTTATAATCAACACATAGAAGAAAAACAGACACATAAAAGATAACAGAATCAATACGGTATGTGCCAGTATGCTACGTCCACGACTTGACTTCGTTTTTGATTTCATTATCTCTTTCTCCTTTCTGCTTTTGCTCTTTTCTTAGCTGCTTTCTTAGAACCATCCGGATCGTTATCATTTGTCATACGATATACAAAGAAACAGAGGATTGCACTTACGACAAACAGATATACAGAAAGTGCACCGGCCATTCCATAGTTTTTGCTCTTCAAATGACTGTTCAGGAACATGATCAGAGTCATGGATGTTCTGTTCGGGTTACCCTGTCCATTTGTCAGGATCTGAGGAACATCGAACATCTGAAGTCCGCCAATAATGGATGTGATCAATGTATATGCCAGAATTGGACGGATCAAAGGCAGTGTAATATAGAAGAATCTCTGGATACTGTTACATCCATCCAGGTCAGATGCCTCGAAGACGTCCTGACTGATTCCCATAATTGCTGCCATCAACATAATAGTTGTATTTCCAAACCACATCAGGAAGTTCATAAATCCGATCAACGATCTTGTTCCAAATACAGATCCAAGGAAATCGATCGGTTTTTTCAGGATTCCGATTGACATCAGAATTGAGTTAATCGGTCCATTTGTTGAAAACATTGTAAAGAATAACAATGCAAATGCAGATGCCATAATCAGGTTTGGAAGATAAATGACAACTTTGAAAAACTGCTGCCCTCTAATCTTTAATCGGACATCAGTGAACCACGCTGCAAGTACCAGCGCGATCACAATCTGAGGTATAAATCCGATCATCCACAGAATTAAAGTATTCGCTCCATATTTCAGCATATCTGAATGAAGAAGACTCACATAGTTTTCCATTCCTATAAAATTCGGTCCAACCTCTTTAATTCCTGATCGGTAATATTCAAAGAAACTATACCTTACTGTATCGATCAACGGTATCAATGAGAAAATAATGTATGTTACGAAAAAAGGAAGAATAAATATATATCCCCATTTTCCATAATCAATACTTTTTTTCTTTTTCTTCATAATGGTTCTTCCTTTCCACAATATCTTCTAACAGAACAGAGGCTCTGTTGTCACAGAGCTCCCTGCGTTAGTATCTGTTCATTCCAGACATTATTCTGGCCAAACAACCTCTGTAATGTCAGGATAACGTTCTTTAATTGCTGTTTCAAAGTTTGATTTTGCTTTCTCAAAGTCAACTTCGCCCTGGAAGTAATCGCTGAATGAGTTCTGGAGCAACTCCACACATCCCTGATCGTAAGCGGAAAGTGGTGCGATCTTGATGTTTTCAGCAACTGGTGCAAAATACTGGAATGGGTTCTGTCCGCCAAGGAATTCTGAACCATATGTAGCATCATCGTTTGCTGCTTCCTGCATACCGGATTTTGTATTTGTAAAGTCTGAGTAATCCTGGGAGATCTTTAACAGATTATCTTTTTTTGCTGTCACAGCAAGGATAATGTCTTTTGCATGTTCCGGATTATCTGTACCTGTTGCAACATGGATGTAAGATCCTCCCCAGTTGTATTCCTGCGGTGGGTTTGTTACTGCCCATACGCCGTCTTCTCCATCCCAGTTCGGTTTCAGTGTGAAATCAATACCCCATGCCGGGAAGAGGAATGCAAATACTTTGGACTGACTTCCCATTGCTTTGTTCCAGTCATCATTCCACTGACCTTTTACTGTCGGGTTTAAGTAACCTGCATCCAGCCATTCTTTTGAATCATTAATCCACTGCATGATCATTGGATCAACTGTAACCTTTGTGTCTCCATCTTTTACCCATGAATCAGAAATGTTGTTTCCATAGAGACGGAATGTATCAGCATAAGAAGCAAATGCATAATATCCTTTCTGCTTCAGTTCTTCTGCTGTCTGTTTCATAGTATCCCAGTCTTTTACTTTTTCACCTACAGCAGTCGGATCGTCTGTTCCGAATACCTCTTTTGCAATATCACGACGGTAAACCATTGTTCCCGGACAGCACTGCCATGTAGATCCTCTCTGAACTCCGTCTGCATCAGATGCTGTTGTTCTTGTGAAGTCGTACTGATCTGCAAGATCTTTATCCGGATCAATTCCAAGATCCTTCAGTGGCATTGCAGCGTCTGCTTCAGCATCTGTATATTTGTATACATAGTCTGTCTCTGACAGGAAGATATCTACTTTATCATCTGTATCAGCATCTGCCTGTTTCATAAGTGCCTCATCAAGTTTCTGCTGATAAACACCATCCTGATTTGGATTGATGATCCAGTGGATCTCTGTTCCATCTTTCAATGTTGTAACAGTTCCATCTTTGGATGTTGACTCAACTTCAGGATATACAGCTTCCAGTCTCTCACGGAACTCATCATTCCAAGAATAAATGTTAATTACCTTTCCTTCTTCTGTACTGGCCTCTCCGCCATTTTCCCCTTTGCTTCCACATCCGGCAAGTAATCCAACAGCAACTACTGTTGCCATAAGAATCGCAACAACTCTCTTTTTCATTTATAAATCCTCCTTTATCTAAGCACTCTGCTATGCTTTTCTTGGTGTTGAACTAAATATACCATCTTTTTTCCTCCGATTATATTATTTATCTTAACAAAATATCAAATTCGTGTCATAATATAAAAAAGGAGGTTTTTTATGGCTTTATCTAATGAATGGTACAATGCAGAACTCGAAAACAACGAATTAGAAACGCTTCACAGATCACCAACTGTAGAATATTCTTTCTATAATGCTGTACGCTCCGGCGACATGGAAGCAGTCATTAAAAACTGTTCCGAAGATGAATTTATTCGCCTGGAAGGAACAGGCGTTCTGTCCCGTAATGCGCTTACTAATATAAAATACCACTTTGTTGTCACTGCTGCAATGTTGACCCGTTATTGTATCGACGGCGGGCTCGAACCAGAGCAGGCTTACAGGCTCAGCGACTTCTATATTCTGAAGATGGATTCCTGCACAACGATCCGTCAGGTTGCAGATCTTCACCATGAGATGGCAAAGGATTTTACAGGTAAGATGATTCTTCAGAAAAAGAGTTCCATTTTATCAAAACCCGTTATGCAATGTGTTGATTATATTTACAGTCACATCAAAGAAAGAATCACGATTCAGGTTCTTGCTGACCACACCGAACTTTCCACGAATTATCTTTCACGCATTTTCAAGCAGAATCTGGGAGTCTCTGTCAGCGATTATATCCGTGAGCAGAAGATAGAAAAAGCAACTCATCTGCTGCGATACTCAGATAAATCAATTGTAGATATCGCAAATTATCTTGCTTTTTCTTCACAGAGTCACTTCATCCAGACATTCGAGAGCTTTACCGGGCTCACCCCAAAGAAGTACCGGGACAAATACTATAAAAGCATGTGGTAACATCAGATTTCTTCTCAGAAGAATTCTCAGATTTTCCCACAAAAAATACTGTCAGAAAGCAATTCTCTTTCTGACAGTATTTTTATCTTTTTTTAATCTGTCGATTATACTAATTCAATTTCAATCTTATGTGTCTCTTTCACTGAAAGCATCTGAATCTCTCTCTTTGAAAGTATTGTACACCTTTCAGCTGCTATTTCTAATGCTTTTCCATCGCAAACTGCTTTCCGGATCTTCAACTGATTAAATTCTTTCTTTTCTTTATTATAGAATATAATCTCAAAGTTCCTTCCGGCAAATGTCATCTTAAGTACTGCTTTTCCATCCTGATTATACTGTTCCGGCATAAGTGCAGGTGCGATCTTCAAGTCACCGCAATCTCCTTTCACCCCAAACACTTCTGTGATCATGGTAAGCATATACCAGCTTGCAGCGCCTGTCAGATATGCATAGAGGCCTCTTCCCTGATTATCAAAATATTCCGGAAGTCCAGGATACATCTTACTGTTATCAAATTCCATTGCTGCATCTAAAAGTGCCTGAAGTACTTTATTTCCTTCTTTTGCAAATTCTCTCTGGTACAATGCATTTGAGTACATAACAGCCATGTGTGAGAACACTGCTCCATTCTCTTTCTCGCCATAAGCAAATCCAAACATTCTTCCAAGATCAAATTTTTCCTCATGGAAGTTTGTATTCAAACGGTATCCGCCGGCTTTCTGATCATAAAGATACTTGTCTGCACTCCTGCAGATAGATTCCACCTGATCTTCTGTTGCCGTTCCACTCATAATGGCAAATACTTGTCCGGTCAGCATCATTCTCACGCTTTCATCCATAACGCCTTCTACTTTTCTGCCATGGTTATCATAATAGCCATTGAACCAGCCATCTTCTCCATCCTTCACCCATTCGTTGGCACGGATGTTTTTCATCATCCAGTCTGCTTTTCCCTCAAGATTAGCAGCAAGTTGATCCAGTCTTACAACAATTGTGTCTCCACTGATATTATGTTCACATTTCTTTGCGTATCCTGCAAGGAGTGCCTGCTTACGTGCTGCATCTTCATACAGTTCCACGCTTCCTGCAAGAAGATCTTCCATCTCATGTGCAATTTCAATCTTGCTGCTTCCACTGATTTCTTCCAACTGACGGAGTGTTTTTGCAATATTTCTCAAATTTCCGGCATAAGCACAAGTAAATGCAACACTTTCACCCTTCTCCCATGCCATGTCCAGTGCATCATTCCAGTCGGCACCATGAAGACGCATTTCATTATGCTCTCCTACATCATAGAACGCACACAGATTCTGTAAAAGAATATGCTCCAAAACTGTTCCGAAATAAATGTGGTCTCTTTCTGTTTTCTGCTTCTGTCCATATTCGCTGTTCCAAAACTTATCATGTGCAGTACCTCTCATAGACTGCAAATCTTTAAAATACGGAACCTTTTCAAACAGAACCTCCATATCTCCTGTCTGATCCAGATACAGACGAGTCGTTACAAATGGCCAGAATGCATGATCCATCCAGACACGTGTAATATTGTTTCTGTCTGCAATAAACTCACCCTGCTTATTTCCGATGATTGTCGCATTTGTTCCATCAATTCTTACTCCGCCATAATTATCCACGATCATCTGACGGACGTTTGAGGGATTCATAATCAGAAGTGCAAGGCAATCCTGCCAGAGATCTCTCCAGCCTCTTCCTCCTTTTCCATAATCGTGATATGGAAGGAAGGAACATCCATAAATTCTTCTTAAAATTGGCTGGAAGCAAATCCACTTCAGATAATTGTCTGTAGCTTCATCACCGGTTTCAAACTCTACATTTACTTTTTCTGTCCAATACTTTTTCACTTTGGCAAGCTCGTTTTCCGCTTGCTCCTTCGTACCAAATAGAGTACAGATTTTTGAAATGGAAGCCTTTTCTCCCGTTGCTCCGGCAAGAACAACATACTCTATTGATTCATTTGCTTTTAATTTTCTGCGTTCAAACCTGAATGCCCCAACAGCCTCTTTCCCCTCCAGATGGCAGCCTGCGTACATCCCTTTTTTTCTACACGTACTGCTTCCGGAATCAGGAAAGAACCTCCCTCTCCAATAAAGCTTTCAACAGTCGGATAAAACTCCTTCGGGGCATTTCCTTCTGCTGTAAACCATATACAAATAAGTCGTATCATTTTTCTGATGTCCACGCTCATCAAAGGATAATACCGGTGTAACTTCTACGCCACATTCTTTCGTGTCGATTCTGTGAAGAAGTGATGTAACATGTCTGTGGTCGCGAATATTATCTGCACTTCTTCCATAAACCGGAATGGCAACGATCGGTGTTACTTCCTGTTCTTCTTCCGAAAGATTTGTAATCTTGATCAGCTGGATCTCTGTTGTGCCATCAATAGAAACAAAGGATGTGATTTCTGACTGAAGATGATATTTTTTTGAAGTTCTTGTCAACTTCTGCCACATCATGCCTGCTTCCAGAGTGCTTTCATCCTGTCTGTCTGTATATTTATCAAACTCCTGCTCCTGCTGAAACTCCACATGCTGACCAGTAGCCTTTTCCTTCTACCCGACACCAGAAATTTCTGGTGCCACGGTTATTGTGAAGGTTTTCAATGCTGACAGGTTCGAGAAGGAAATGATTCTGATCCGTTTTACTATCTCCCCCCAAAGTTGGTGTAATACTGGATTTCAGACCTTCTTCTCCTGCCAGTGGTAAGTAAAGTCCACTATAATTTTCCGGATTTGTAATCGTAAATGTTCCGTTTTTATCTGTAAAATTGATTTTTCTCATGTCCAGTCCCTCGTCATTTCATTTAAGAAAGGAATAATTCTACCTCTGTTGTCTTTGTTAACTTCTCCTGTGGAATATAATTATCTTTCATTTGTTCTCCATTTACGAAAAGTTTTTCACATCCTGACTCTGCATGCCCCGGATTTTTCACAACGATATGTAAATGTGAACCTCTGAAATCTTTTTCGATTTCAAATTCCTCCCACTCTTTCGGTACTGACGGAGCAATCTTCAGTCCATAGAAGTCTGGCCGCATTCCGAGAATTCCTTCTACACATCCCACCATAACCGTAGATGCTGTTCCTGTCAGCCAGTGTACATGAGAACGGCCGAAGTTCGGGCTGTGTTTTCCTTCTGTAAACTGTCCATAGCAGTATGGTTCAAGTCTTCTGATCTCTGCACGATTATTCTGTGCAGCCGGTGCATTTTCAATAAAATAGTTAAATGCTCTCTCTCCGTGTCCACGAAGCGCCTCTGCAAGAATGATCCATCCTGAGACTGTGAAAAAATTCCTGCATTTTCCTTTGTTCCGGCATTGTAGATCACAGCCAGTGCACCGTCAAATGCATGTGCATGATACGGAGGATCCATCAGGATTGCACCATATTCTGTATTCAGTTTGTCATATACATTCTGAAGTGCAAGATCTGCCTGCGCTTCATTTGCAAGCCCACTGATCACAGACCAGCTCTGTGGGTTCAGCCACATATTTGCCTCCGGATCTGTGCGCTGTCCGATCACTTCACCATCCTCTGTGAAGCCACGGATAAAGCGGTCTTCGTTCCAACAGAGATCCTGGATCAGTTTTTCCAGCTTCTTCTGACTTTCCTCCAGATAATTCAGATATTCTGTGTCTTTCTTATACTCAGCAAATTCCTTCAAAATTGTCATTGCATAGTAGAACTGTAATGCAACGAAGGTTGACTCTCCATCTTTTCCGAGTCTTAAGCAGTCATTCCAGTCAGCATAAAGCCTGCCGGCATACCATGCTTTCCAAGATGATTCATGGAGAAATCTACTGCACGTTTCAAATGCTCGTACACGGTACCTTCTTCTTTATTTGCAAACGGAATCACTTCATCGATAAATTCCAGATTTCCCGTCTCGGAAATGTATTTGTATACTGTCGGGAACAGCCACAGCGCATCATCTGCACGATAAGCCGGGTGTCCTGTCTCCTGCACATAAGAAGCATCATCCGGTGTATCCTCATGTCCCGGATTGTGTGTGAATTTTACAAGTGGAAGCCCTCCACCATTATTTACTTGTGCAGAAAGCATGAAGCGGATCTTCTCTACTGCCATCTCCGGTGCCAGATGGATCACACCCTGGATATCCTGTACTGTGTCACGATAACCGTATCCATTTCTCAGTCCACAATATGTAAAGGATGCAGCACGTGACCAGATAAATGTCATAAAGCAGTTATATGCATTCCATGTATTGATCATTATATTAAATTCTTCGCTTGGTGTCTTCACCTGGAAATGGGACAGATGTCCATGCCAGTACTGGATTAATTCTTCCAGTTCATTCTGCAGATTGTTTCACAATCCTCATAACGAGACACGATTGTTTCTGCATCAACATCTTCTTTCATACCAACAAGAAATGCTATTTCTTTTGTCTCTCCCGGATATAAAGTCAGGATTGTAGCTAATGCTCCACATCCATTTTCATTATAATTTCCTTCACAATTTAAAATACCATCTTCCACTCCGACCGGATTGTTGTATCCATGATATCTTCCAAGGAAACCTTCCCTGCTTCCACACCAGGAATCAACCTTTGCACCTGCAAGTCCGAAGAAACGGTCAACAACGATCTTGTCATCCACATCTTTTCCATCTTCCAGCTGATCCAGATTGGCATGGATCATCTGCCGCACACGGTTTCCACGGAACACTGTTCTTGTAATGAACTGAGAGTACTGAAGATTTACCTGATCCTGCTCGTAATTGCTGTTGTTTGTAAATTCTGCATAGCCTGTTACATTGATCTTGCGCATGCGATCCGAGGTATTTGTCACTGCAAGATTCCACACTTCATAAGACTGATTCAGCGGAACATAGTATCTTACTTCTGAATGGATCTCGCTATAATCAGCCATCATCTTTGTGTATGCTGTACCATGATGACATTCACTCTTATAAGATTTCAGATCTTTTCCTACCGGCTGCCAGGAAGCTGACCAATAATCTTCACTCTCCTGATCTCTTAAGTAGATATATCTTCCCGGCTGGTCAAACTGATTGAAGACATATCTTAAAATTCTTCCGTTCGCTCCTGATTTTGCAAAGCTATATCCACCTGCATTATTAGAAATAATTGCTCCATATTCTGGAGATCCAAGATAGTTCACCCAAGGTGCCGGTGTATCCGGTCTTGTGATCACATATTCTTTTTTCGATTCGTCAAAAAAACCATATTTCATACTTCACATTCTCCTATCACACTTATTATAAACAAATTGCAGCCATTCCTACTATCTGCAATTCTATCTTTACTGTGATAAAAGAATATCAAATCAGAACACATTAATATACAAAATAAGAACTTAAAATATCAAATTCGTGACATGACAAAAAGGAATTTACCATATCTGGTTTTCCTATTTTCTGATGTCCGGAGATAGAAATTTCCTATGACCTGATTATCCCAAATTGGACTATCCGCTCTTAGGCACTTCTCTTCTCCACTTAATCATTTTCTTCTCCTAATGGAACTTCCCGGATAATAGACCTTTCGCTTTCAATGTCAGATTCTTATTCTTGAAATGGTGATTACTCATTACCGTAAAATTCTTAGTTCTCTCTACAACGGAAAATTCTGTGCCATGCTCCCATCCTCCTTTCCAGTTCAAAGAAAAAGCGTAAGTAATATCTCTATCACTCACGCCTTCTCTAAACATTTTATTCTTTTTTCAATAAATTTTTAATCTGTCCAATTACCTGTTCAATCCTCAGTTACAAACTTCAACTTTGTTAAACACAGATCAGTTCCTTTAAAATAATCTCTTCCTCAATCGCTTTGTGTTGATTAGCAGCTCTTATCCATGCCATCTGATCTTTCTCCTTATCCGGCAATGGATCTTTTTCTTCCAACTGCTTCATGATAATTTCTTCCCGTTCCCTGGCTGCCTTGTCTACTTCCAGCAGATGCTCACTAATACTATCCTGCAGGAGCATCACCTGATACAGCGAATTTCTATGATTCTTCAAATAATCTCTGCGTAAAAATCCATATTTGCCAAGTTGTTCCATCTGCTCACCGGATTTATAGGTGAGATTGGGAATCAGATATCCATTCACACTTGTATAAGTCAGTTTCATTTTATTAGCACTCTCCTTTTTTCTTTGATTTTTTACACCAAATTTACACCATTTGCAATTCATTTGACGCTATTCTACGATACCAGACAAAATGTCTGATCACTCCGAAAGCCTGTAAAATAGGCATTTCTGAGATACACAAGACAGGACAAAAATCGACTTCCATTATCAAGAGGTGAGTGCTAATATTTTTCGTATTTTTTTGCAAACCCAGTAAAATCAATGGTTTGCAGTCCTTAATTTTTTCTAAAATTGTGATTTTTTCTGTTTTGACACCAATTTTTATTTTTTGGTGTCAAGCATTTAACGCCATACTATCCAGCCTTGCAATCTCATTTTCAATTCTTGCCAATTCTCCAATATGATTATACACTTCCATTGTTACATCTATATGAGCGTGCCCCATAATATATTGAAGAACCTTTACGTCCATACGACATTCTGCCATTCTAGTACAAGCGGTATGACGCATAACATATTGATTAATTGGTTATTTTATAATTCATACTTGATTACATACATTATTTATTGTCTCGGATAAACCGATATTGGATTTTCCATCACTGGTTTTCCGTTGGGCTGAAGTACCCATATCGGCTTTTCCGATAGACTGAAATCCCAATATGGACAAAAATTACAGTATCAACCGATTTTATTTATCCTCTAATCATTCTCTTGTCCGAGTGGAATTTCTCGGATAATATACTCCGTATCCGTAAACAGTCCATACTCGTTTCTGACAATATTTCGCTGCACATATCCATAGTGTTCCAATTCTTTGATTGCAGACCGGACAGAATCAATTCCATCCCTGCTCAAAGATGCAAGCCCATGCATATTATAATTCCAGTCATCCGGCAAACTTAACATCAAAAACAATCCCTTTGCCTTTAATGACAGGCTCTTGTTTTTAAAATACTGGTTAGTCATTACTGTATAATTTTTTGTTCGCTCCACACGAAAAATCTGTGACATTCTATTTCACTTCCTTTCTGCAAAAAGAAAAAGACGCAAGTCATATTTTTATGACTCACGCCTGTCTTCATATCTGCTCCATTAATCAATAAGGTTTTTATTCTTACTCTTTGTCTGGTTGTGCAGCTTCCATTGCCTGATATTCCCTTTTTAACTCTTTTAGTAATTCTTCTTCTGAAGGAAGATATAGTTTATATTTTGAAGCAAAGACCTGTGTTTCACCTTCTGGCAATGTATATCGTACAACTGCATCACTCTTATCTGCACATAACACAATTCCAATCGGCGGGTTATCTCCTTCGTTCATCAATTCTCGTTCATAATAATGCACATACATTTGCATCTGTCCTAAATCCTGATGTGTCAAATCACCTATCTTCAAGTCAATAAGCACAAAGCATTTTAAAATATAATTGTAAAAAACAAGATCTATTCTAAAATGGCGTCCATCAAACGTAATTCTTTTTTGCCTTGCAACGAAAGAAAATCCTCGTCCTAATTCCAAATAAAAACTTTTGTAAATGTTGTAAATATTATCGGGCACACTATAACAAACTGATCTTTCACTTTTCAGGCAAAATAAAAGAAGTCTTGGAATAAAGGAATCTGACGTATTTTCCATCAAATTGTTTTATTCTGAGACCTCTTGTGTTCTCATATGGTTTTGTAACCATGAAATTAAGAAAGCAGAAACCTCCCCTACCAAAGTTTAGTTTCTGCTTTCACCTAAACATAGCTCTCGCTACATTCATACATACCTATGATAACAGTTAAAACAGAAAACTACAACCTTATTTCTCAGGATTTTTACAATAAAACAATTGATCCCTTGATTTGAACCTTATTTCATGTACCTGTGGACACTCCGGCTGTCTCATCCGTCATGGCTCT
>ENA-OQAN01000805-OQAN01000805.1-human-gut-metagenome-genome-assembly--contig:-NODE-805-length-15250-cov-1.871586_pt1 | contig 15250 bp, 19 predicted proteins | sample MGYA00242735_ERZ504527 | MGnify/ENA primary metagenome ERZ504527 (study PRJEB26092, sample SAMD00036230) | human gut metagenome | host: Homo sapiens | study: EMG produced TPA metagenomics assembly of... | reverse complement strand
GAAAAATGCGGAAACGCTTCACCTGGCATCTGTGGAAACTGCAAAGGAGTCCCAGCGAGGTATTGTAGATATTGAAACTCTGAAAAAAACCAATCAGGAACTGATCCAGACACTGATGATGTGATGAAGATCCAGCAGGAAGGCCGTGAGAAACGTCAGGCAGCAGAGGCAGATATGAGACGTATGGAAAACGAACTGAAAACAAAGCTGCTGGAGATCCGACGTTAGGAGTAAGAGTAAAAAGATAGTTCGGAAAGGAAAGGCAGGGCGTTTGAAGACACCTGCCTTTCAGGATTCATAAAGGAGATTTTTATGTACAGAGATCATACAAAAGTAATAAAAATTGGAAATCGTGTTATCGGAGGAGGAAATCCGATCCTTATCCAGTCCATGACCAATACGAAAACTGAAGATGTGGAAGCAACGGTTGCGCAGATCCTTTCTCTGGAAAAAGCAGGCTGTGATATTATCCGCTGCGCAGTTCCTACTATGGAAGCCGCGGAGGCTTTATCCCAGATCAAAAAACAGATCCATATTCCGCTGGTTGCGGACATCCATTTTGATTATCGCCTTGCCATTGCAGCCATGGAGAACGGTGCGGACAAGATCCGTATCAATCCGGGAAATATCGGTTCGAAAGAGAGGATACAGGCAGTTGTGGATACAGCCAAGGAACGGAATATCCCTATTCGTGTAGGTGTAAACAGCGGTTCCCTTGAAAAAGACTGGTAGAAAAATATCACGGTGTTACTGCCGAAGGACTTGTGGAGAGTGCGCTTGATAAGGTGCGCATCATTGAAGAGATGGGATATGACAATCTTGTGATCAGCATCAAGTCTTCAGATGTTCTCATGTGTGCCAGAGCCCATGAACTGATCGCAGAAAAAACACAGTATCCTCTTCATGTGGGAATTACAGAAGCAGGAACTCTGTATTCGGGAAATATCAAATCAGCTATCGGACTTGGGATCATTCTGTATCAGGGAATCGGAGATACCATCCGTGTTTCTCTGACAGGCGCGCCTCTGGAAGAAGTAAAATCAGCCAAAAGGATCCTGAAAACTCTGGGACTTCGCAAAGGAGGAGTGGAGGTTGTTTCCTGTCCGACCTGCGGAAGAACAAAAATCGACCTGATCGGCCTTGCAAACCAGGTAGAGACCATGGTACAGGATATTCCTCTTGATATTAAGGTTGCGGTTATGGGCTGTGTGGTAAACGGGCCGGGAGAGGCTAAGGAAGCAGATCTCGGAATTGCAGGCGGCGATGGTGTTGGACTTCTGATCCGGCATGGAGAGTTGTAAAAAAAGTACCGGAAACGGATCTTTTGGATACACTTCGTCAGGAACTTCTTACCTGGAATGAGCAGGAGTCATAATGGAGAAAGATTTTTTTGATGTATTTCCGCATCTTAAGGTGAAGAAAGAGCTGGAAGAACTTCTGGACATGGTATTTGTGACAAAGGTTTCCATGAACCCCGGAAGAACTCATCTGAGGTTTATATTGAAAGCAGCCGCTGGATACACAAGAAGAATATTTTTGCGCTGGAGGATGAGATTGAACGGCAGTGCTTTCCGGGGATTCCCATGACTGTAACAGTTGTGGAAAAATTTCATCTTTCCGAGCAGTATACACCGGAGAACTTTCTGGAAAGCTACCGCTCCAGTATGGAGATGGAGCTGCGCAACTATAACATGCTGGAGTACAATTTGTTCCGAAGATCAAAAATCATTTTTACAGGAAAAGATACCTTGCGTATGGAGCTTCCGGATACGGTTATTTCCAGACAGAAAAGCGAAATACTTGTTGAATATTTTCATAAGGTTTTCTGTGAACGCTGCGGTATGGATCTGAAAGTGGAACTGGATTTTGTGGAAGTGAAAGAGAGTAAATACCGGAAAAATGCTGCACTTCAGATCAAACAGGAAGTGGAAAATGTCCTGAAGCATGCCAAACTCAGCGGGGATCAGGAAAGCGAACCGAAGCAGGAGGATACAGCCAGGGAAGAGACAAAGAAAACCTCTGGAGATAAGAGGGGCGAAAAGACAAACGAGAAGAAATCCGTTGACAAAAAACAGCAGAAGGTTCAGAAGGGAGATTTCCGCGGCAGCTTCGGATTCCGCAGGGACAGCAATCCGGATGTGGTTTACGGCAGAGATTTTGATGGAGAAACGATTCCGCTGGAGAGCATTACCGGTGAGATGGGTGAGGTTATCATCCGATGTCAGGTTATGGATGTGGAAGCTCGTGAGATCCGAAATGAGAAAACGATCCTGATCTTCCCTGTGACCGATTTTACGGACAGTATTGTTGTGAAGATGTTTCTGCGTAACGAGCAGGTTCCGGAAGTGACGGAAAGTGTAAAAAAAGGCGCATTCCTGAAGCTGAAGGGAGTTACCACCATTGACCGTTTTGACAGTGAGCTTACTATTGGAAATATTACAGGTATCAAGAAAATCGCCAATTTTACCAGCACAAGAATGGATACCAGTCCTCAGAAGCGTGTGGAGCTTCACTGTCACACCAAGATGAGCGATATGGATGGTGTCAGCGATGCAAAGGCATTGGTAAAACGTGCCTATGAGTGGGGACATAAGGCTATCGCTATCACGGATCATGGCGTGGTGCAGTCCTTCCCGGAGGCAAATCATTGCTTTGATGCCTGGGGCGGTTGTGTTCCAAAGGAGTCTGATTTTAAGGTGCTCTATGGAATGGAAGCGTATCTGGTAGACGATCTGAAGGGTATGGTCACCAATTCCAAAGGGCAGCGGCTGGATGGAGATTTTGTTGTTTTTGATATTGAGACTACGGGATTCTCAGCACTAACCTGCAGGATCATTGAGATTGGCGCGGTAAAAGTGGAAAAAGGACAGATCACAGATCGTTTTTCCACCTTTGTAAACCCGGAAGTGCCCATTCCGTTCCGTATTGAGCAGCTGACAAGCATCAATGATTCCATGGTCCTGGATGCACCTGTGATAGAGGAAGTACTGCCGAAATTCCTGGAATTCTGTGAGGGCTGCGTGATGGTGGCCCATAATGCGGACTTTGATATGAGCTTTATTATTGAAAACTGTAAACGGCAGGGGATTTCGGATGATTTTACTTATGTGGATACCGTTGGTATGGCTAGATTCCTTCTTCCTGCCCTGAACCGTTTTAAACTGGATACGGTAGCCAAGGCAGTAGGTGTTTCTCTTGATCATCACCACAGAGCTGTGGATGATGCGGCATGTACCGCAGAGATTTTTGTGCGGTTTGTAAAGATGCTGGAAGAAAGAGATATTTTTGATGTGGATGAGATGAACAGGCAGGGTGCGGTTTCACCGGATACCATCCGAAAGCTGCCCACATACCATGCTATTGTTTTTGCAAGAAATGAGACTGGAAGGATCAATCTGTACAAGCTGGTAAGCCAGTCCCATTTAAAGTACTATCACAGAAGACCAAGGGTTCCCAAAAGTGTGCTGGAAAAATACAGGGAAGGCCTTCTGGTGGGAAGTGCCTGCGAGGCAGGAGAGCTTTATCAGGCACTTCTTCGCAATGCACCGGATCAGGAGATCGCCAGACTGGTAAATTTTTATGACTATCTGGAAATCCAGCCTCTTGGGAACAATGCGTTTATGCTTGCGGATGAAAAACATGATATGATCAATTCTGAGGAAGACTTAAAAGAGATAAACCGGAAGATCGTAAAACTTGGAGAACAGTTCAAAAAACCGGTGGTTGCCACCTGTGATGTGCATTTTATGGATCCTCAGGACGAGGTTTACCGACGGATCATCATGGCAGGAAACGGATTTTCTGATGCAGATAATCAGGCCCCGCTTTATCTTCGTACAACGGAGGAAATGCTGAGGAATTTTCCTATCTGGGAAGTGAAAAGGCGGAAGAGGTGGTGATCACCAATACCAATAAGATCGCGGATATGATCGAGAAGATATCACCGATTCATCCGGATAAATTTCCACCGGTCATTGAGAACTCCGAGCAGGATCTTAAGAATATCTGTTTCACGAAGGCCCACGAAATGTACGGAGATCCGTTGCCGAAGATCGTGGAGGACCGCCTGGACAGGGAGCTGAATTCTATTATCTCCAATGGTTATGCGGTAATGTATATCATTGCACAGAAGCTTGTGTGGAAGTCCAATGAGGACGGCTATCTGGTTGGATCCCGTGGTTCTGTAGGTTCTTCTCTGGCAGCGACCATGTCCGGTATCACGGAGGTAAACCCTCTGCCGCCTCATTATCTCTGTCCGAATCCGGACTGTAAATACAGTGATTTTGATTCCCCTGAGGTGAAAAAAATACGCGGGTATGGCAGGATGTGATATGCCGGATAAGATCTGTCCGAAATGCGGTGCCAGGATGAACAAGGAAGGCTTTGATATTCCTTTTGAGACATTCCTTGGTTTTAAAGGTGATAAGGAGCCGGATATCGACCTGAACTTTTCCGGTGAATATCAGGCCAATGCCCACCGGTATACAGAGGTTATCTTCGGAAAAGGGCAGACCTTTAAGGCGGGAACCATTGGTACCCTTGCGGAAAAAACCGCATTTGGTTATGTGAAGAACTATTATGAGGAACGGGGGCAGCACAAGCGTTACTGTGAGATCAACCGTATCGTGAAGGGCTGTACCGGTGTCCGCCGTACCACTGGCCAGCATCCGGGAGGTATCATCGTACTGCCTATGGGTGAGGAGATTGAGAAATTTACACCTGTGCAGCACCCGGCCAATGATGTGAACAGTGATATCATCACCACACATTTTGATTACCATTCCATTGACGGAAATCTTCTGAAACTTGATATACTTGGACACGATGATCCGACAATGATCCGTATGCTGGAGGATCTGACTGGCATCAGTGCAAGAACAGTTCCGCTGGACCAGAGAGATGTCATGTCCCTGTTTGCGGGAACGCAGGCTCTGGGGATCAGCCCGGAGGATATCGGCGGCTGCAGGCTGGGATGCCTCGGATCCCGGAGTTTGGTACAGACTTTGCCATGCAGATGTTGATTGATACCAAGCCGAAATATTTTTTCCGACCTGGTACGTATTGCTGGACTTTCCCACGGCACGGATGTATGGCTTGGAAATGCCCAGGTATTGATCCAGAATGGTACAGCTACCATTTCCACAGCAATCTGTACGCGAGATGATATTATGATCTATCTCATCGGAAAAGGAGTGGAAAGTGGTCTGGCGTTTACCATCATGGAGAGTGTCCGTAAGGGAAAGGGTCTTCGTGAGGAATGGATCCAGACTATGAAAGAGCATGATGTTCCGGACTGGTATATCTGGTCCTGTAAGCTGATCAAGTACATGTTCCCGAAAGCCCATGCGGCAGCCTATGTTATGATGGCGTATCGTATCGCCTGGTATAAAGTGTTTCATCCACTGGCTTATTATGCAGCATTTTTCAGTATCCGTGCCACTTCCTTTTCCTATGACTGATGTGCATGGGAAAGAACGTCTGGAATATTATATGGCGGAGATCCGGAAAAAAGGTGATGAGGCATCCAAGAAGGAACAAGGATACACTGAAGGATATGAGGATCGTACAGGAAATGTACGCCAGAGGTTTTGATTTTGTGCCGATCGATCTTTATAAGGCAAAGGCACACCGGTTCCAGATCATCGGAGATAAGCTGATGCCTGCTCTGGATACCATAGAGGGTCTTGGAGATAAGGCAGCAGAGGCAGTTGTGGATGCTGCCGCAAAAGGCAGATTCCTTTCCAAGGATGATTTCCGTGATCGTACCAAGTCAGCAAGACCGTTATCGATCTGATGGATGATATGGATCTTTTTGGAGATATCCCGCAGTCCAATCAGATGTCACTGTTTGATTTTACGGGTTGATATATGATACCGGAAGGGCTTACAATAAATAAAAAATACTGCCGTTTATCCTGAAGGCTGATCTGGCAGTGAGAACTCCCAGGAGGATACCAGATACTATGAAAAAGAAGAATTAAGATACCTGCAGCGACTTGCGGAGCTGTATCCTACTATAGCAAAGGCTTCAACAGAGATCATCAATCTGCAGTCTATATTAAACCTTCCGAAAGGTACCGAGCATTTCATGTCGGACATTCATGGAGAATACGATGCGTTTTCCCATGTTCTTCGGAATGGATCAGGGGCTGTACGAAAAAAGATCGATGATGTATTCGGACATACCTTAAGCAACAGCGACAAACGTTCTCTTGCCACACTGATCTATTATCCGAAGGAAAAGATGGAGGTTGTAAAAAAACAGGAAGAAGACATGGAGAACTGGTACAAGATCACACTTTATCGTCTGATCGAAGTATGCAAGACAACGGCATCCAAATATACCGTTCCAAGGTCCGTAAGGCACTTCCTGCAGACTATGCATATGTGATCGAGGAGCTGATTACAGAGAAAGCGGAAGTTCTGGACAAAGAAGCATATTACGATGCCATCGTCAATACGATCATTGAGATCGGCCGGGCAGAGAATTTTATCATTGCCCTGGCAGAACTGATCCAGCGTCTTGTTGTGGATCATCTTCATGTGCTGGGAGATATTTATGACAGAGGTCCGGGCCCACATTTCATCATGGATCGTTTGATGAAATATCATTCGCTGGATATCCAGTGGGGAAATCATGATGTGGTCTGGATGGGAGCTGCTACAGGACAGAAAGCCTGCATTGCAACGGTGATCCGGAACAGCATCCGTTACCGAAATATGGATATTCTTGAGGATGGATATGGAATCAATCTCATGCCTCTGGCAACCTTTGCAATGGAGGCTTATAAGGATGATCCATGTACTGCTTTTGAGATGAAGGGAGATGCCAATAACTATAGTATTCTGGAAGAAGAGCTTGGACGGAAAATGCACAAGCTATTGCCATTATCCAGTTTAAGCTGGAGGTCAGCTGATCCGCCGGCACAAAGAATTCCATATGGAAAAGCGTTGTTTGCTTCATAGGATCGATCCGAAAAAGGGAATGATCACACTTCCGGACGGGAAAGAATATCCGCTGACCGATACATATTTTCCTACTATTGACTGGAAAAAGCCATATGAACTTACTACAGAGGAAAAGGATGTAATGGAACGCTTGGATTCCGCGTTCCGAAACTGCGAGAAACTGCAGAATCATGTCCGGCTTCTTCTGGACAAGGGAGGCCTTTATAAAACTTATAATGGAAATCTTCTGTTCCATGGAAGTATTCCACTTAATGAGGATGGAAGTCTGAAAGAAGTCCAGATTTATGGAAAACCTACAAAGGAAAAGAATTGTACGATGTTCTTGAGACTTATGTGCGCCGGGCGTTTTTTCTCTGTAAATGAGGATGAAAAGCGTAAAGGCAGGGATATTATGTGGTATATCTGGGCAGCTCCGAATTCACCGCTGTTCGGAAAAGACAAGATGACCACCTTTGAACGTTATTTTATTAAAGATAAGGAAACACATAAAGAAACTAAAAATGCCTACTATCATCTTCTGGAAAATGAGAATGTTGTAGATGATCTGCTCCGTGAATTTGAACTGGATCCGGAAAAAGGTCACATCATCAACGGGCATGTGCCGGTTCACCAGAGTGAGGGAGAGAGTCCTGTAAAATGCAATGGCAAAGTTCTTGTGATCGACGGCGGTTTTTCCAGACATATCAGAAGGGTTACGGGGATTGCCGGCTATACACTGGTTTATAACTCCTACGGCTGATCCTGTCTGCTCATGAGCCTTTTACTTCTGCGGAAGAAGCGGTAGCCCAGGAGCAGGATATTGTTTCCAACAGGGTAGCAGTTCACTACAATAACAAACGTACTCTGGTCGGTGATACCGATACCGGAACTGCTCTGAAGGAAAGGATCAGTGAGCTGATCCAGCTTCTGGAAGCTTACAGAAAAGGTATCATCAAAGAGAAAAAATAAGCAGAATTGAGAAATACAAGAAGCGTTTCCTGTATGCTATAGTAAACAGAGGTGATGCAGATGAGAAAAAACAAAAAAAAGAAAAAAACGGCTGAGAGCGGTTCTGGTCCTGTTGATCATTCTGTTTATTCTGGCAGGACTTGGAGGGATGCTGTATGTTTCCCACAGGGATAAGGTGGAAAAAGAACAACGAAGAGAGGCCGCATTGGCTGCATTGGACAGTATTCCGGAGGTGACAGCAACTCCGGCAGCAACAGCAACACCGGTTCCGACAGCGACACCGACACCGTCATTGACACCGGTCCCGACAATCCTTCCGGCATTTGAACCGGAAAATTATAAAGGGATCTGGTACAGCGAAGACGGGCTGACAACGATCGATATTTATGATATCAGTCTGAAATCTGTTTCCTTTACCTATAAGAGAGTGAATGGAAAAGATCCTTCCATGACCGCAGAAGCAGATGTGACTGCAGAGGTAGCAGGAAATGCCACACAGTTCCGTTTTAAGGATTCCGAAGGGAATAAGGCAAAAGGAGAGTTTGTTTTCGATAAAAGTGGTGAGCTTTATGTGAAGGTAAAAACATATGAACGGGGAGAGGGATCTCTAACCTATCCGAAAACAGAGTCTATTATGACCCGGCAGGAGCCATCCCTGGAAGTATCCGAAAATTCCGAAGAAGATGCTTCCTATAATGAAAGCAACGAAAGTTCCTATGGACAGGAATCCTACAGCGAAAGCAGTGAAGATTCTTCTGATGAAAATACAGAAGAATATGAGATTCCCTACGGAGAAGAAGAAACCTATTATACGGAATGATCAAAAAAATAAAACACGGTAAAATAAAGAATCCCCGGATTTTGACAATCAGGGAATCCCGATACGGGAATTCCCGAAACTGTTCCACATTTCCGGGGATCTCTTTATTTGATCATTTTTTTGCGGTCTGTGCGGCCGACGAGATAATCGATGCTGGTGTCGTAATAATTTGCCAGCCGGATAAGCATTTCGATAGGAATATTACGGATCCCGTTTCATAATGGGAATAAGAACGCTGACTGATATGAAGAATCTCACTTAATTCTCTCTGGGACAGATCCGCGTCTGTACGTAAATCCTGAATACGCTGAAATTTCATTGTGCTCACCTCTTCTTTCTATTGAAAGTATAAAACAGAACGAAATGCACCCTTGCAAAAGAGAGCAAAATGGACTATACTAAATTTATTATCTTCTAAAATTCAGAAAATGTCTATCTGAAAATTCCCTTGTTTTTAACCAATGCGGATTTCGAATATCCGCCTGACCTGAAAAGACGAAAAGATGGAAGATCGGGATCCGTTTTTTTTCGCAGAAAGGAATGTATTTGTTTGCGAGTGTTTTATCAGCAGCGATCTACGGAATGGAAGTACGTGAGATCCAGGTTGAGGCAGATGTCAGTGATGGTCTGCCTTCTTTTGCTATGGTAGGATTTCCCTCTGCCCAGGTGAGAGAGGCCCAGGAAAGAGTCCGGACTGCATTTAAGAACAACCGGCTTTGTCTGCCACCAAAAAAAGTAACTGTAAATTTTGCACCTGCCGATATGAAAAAGGAAGGAGCCGGTTTTGATCTGCCTGTGGCGGCTGCAGTACTTGCGGCTGCCGGAATTCTGGAACCGGATCTTCTGGAAGGAGTTATGATCGTAGGAGAGATCAGTCTGAATGGAGAGATCCATGGGGTTGCCGGAGTTTTGCCTCGGGTGATCCGCGCAAGAGAGCTGGGCTTACGCTTTTGCGTTATTCCGGAGGAAAACATCCGGGAGGGGAATCTGGTGAAGGATATGCCGGTGTTTGGAGTAAAAAGTCTGAATGACATGATCCGGTGTCTGAGAGACCCAAACACTTATACAGCTGCGTATCAGGAAAAAGAAAAAACAGAAAACAAACCGGAAATACCAAAGGTTGATTTTGCGGACATCTGCGGGCAGGAAGGAGCCCGGCGGGCGGCAGAGATCGCAGTGAGCGGTTTTCATAATATTCTTTTTATCGGACCGCCAGGATCCGGAAAGACCATGCTGGCAAGACGTCTGCGACCATTATGCCGGAGATGACATTTGAGGAAAGCCTGGAGATCACTAAGGTATACAGTGTGCAGGACTTCTCACGGAAAAAGATCCGCTGATCCGGCAGAGGCCTTTTCGAAGTCCGCATCATACCAGTTCCCCTCAGGCTTTGGCAGGTGGCGGCAGGATACCGGGGCCGGGGGAGATCACTCTTGCACACAGAGGTGTTCTTTTTCTGGATGAGATGCCGGAATTTTCCAGAAAAAGCCTGGAGATCCTGCGTCAGCCGCTGGAAGATAAGGAGATCCATCTGTCCAGAGCTGCCGGAACCTATGTTTTTCCGGCCAGTTTTATGCTGGCGGCAGCGATGAATCCCTGTCCCTGCGGATTTTACCCGGATATGAACAGATGTCGTTGTACGTCAGGGGAGATCACGCATTATCTTGGAAAGATCAGCCAGCCTCTCCTGGAGCGTATTGATATCTGCACAGAAGTTCCGGCAGTGAGTTTTTTCAAAAATGAAAAAGAAAATTGCAGGGGAATCCTCTGCTCAAATAAGAAAGAGGGTGGAAGCAGTACAGGAGATCCAGAGAGAACGTTACAAAAAGGAAAAATTTTGCTTCAATGGGGAGCTTGACGGAAGAAAACTGGAAAAATACTGTGTAATGAACGGGAGGGGCGAGACAAACTTCATGGAGCAGGCATATGAGCAGTTTCAATTCAGTACCAGAGCATATCATAAGATCCTGAAAACGGCCAGGACCATCGCGGATATGGAATCCTCCGAAAAGATAAAGGAAGAACATATCTGCGAAGCTCTGACGTACCGGGCATATGATAAGAAATACTGGTCATAAAACAGAAAAAAGGAAGGTATTTTATATGGAAGAAATACAGCAAACAAGGATCCGGTGTGCCCGGAAGGACAGTAGTGTTTATCCGGCAAGACTTCAGGAACTTCCTGGTATGCCAAAACAATTATATTATATTGGAAGATTTCCGGATGATGACAAACCTACAGCTGCAATTGTAGGAGCAAGGCTGTGCAGTCCTTACGGACGGATACAGGCATTTAATTACGGAAAATTCTTAAGCGAACATGGGGTACAGGTGATCAGCGGTATGGCGGCCGGCATTGATGCTGAGGGCCACAAGGTGCTCTGGAAGGTGGTACCCCGACCTTTGCCGTGCTGGGAAATGGCGTGGACATCTGTTATCCTTCATCCAGCAGAGGTATTTACCGGAGAATCCCCGAAAAAAACGGAGGGATCATCAGCGAATATGAACCAGGTACCAAAGGCAGGGCATATTATTTTCCGGCAAGGAACCGGATCATCAGCGGACTGGCAGATCTGGTGCTTGTGGTGGAAGCAAAAGAAAAGAGCGGATCACTGATCACAGCTACCTGTGCACTGGAACAGGGGAAGATGGTATACGCCATTCCGGGAGCAGTAAATGATGCGCTGAGCCGAGGCTGTCACAAGCTGATCTACGACGGAGCAGGAATTGCATACTCTCCGGAAATACTTCTGGATGAGTGGGGATTATCTGTGAAAAAAAAGACAAATTTGTCTGAAAAAAGCAAGTTAGGACTTGCAACGGATTTGGATTTGGTGTATAGTTGTCTCGATTTACGACCAAAAAATCTGGATCATATTATCAGAAAACCGGTTTTTCACCGGGAAAAACAGCCGGGATCCTGGGACAGCTTATTTTGATGGGGCTTGTGAAGGAAACCGGGAGACAGTATTATATCAGACTTGAATAAATGCTTTTTTGCCCGGAGATTTAGCAGGAGTTTTTAAGCCGGACAGGAAGGCAGAATGAGATTAGGAGAGGTAAAATGGCCAAAAATCTGGTGATAGTAGAGTCACCTGCTAAAATGAAGACAGTAAAGAAATTTCTGGGGGCAAATTATACAGTAGAAGCGTCCAACGGTCATGTGAGGGATTTTCCCAAGAGCCAGTTTGGTATTGACGTGGACAATGATTTTGAACCGAAGTATATTACAATACGGGGAAAGGGTGAGCTTCTTGCAAAACTTCGTAAAGAAGCAAAAAAAGCAGATAAGATCTATCTTGCAACTGACCCTGACCGTGAGGGAGAAGCAATTTCCTGGCATCTGATGCAGGCTTTGAAGACAGATACTGCAAAGATGCACAGGATCACATTTAATGAAGTAACAAAAACAGCAGTTAAGGCGTCCATCAAGCAGGCCAGGGAACTGGACATGAATCTGGTAGATGCACAGCAGGCAAGGCGTATGCTGGATCGTATGGTAGGTTATACCATCAGTCCGCTGCTCTGGGCCAAGGTAAAAAGAGGCTTAAGTGCAGGCCGTGTACAGTCTGTGGCACTGCGTATCATCTGTGACAGAGAAGATGAGATCAATGCATTCATTCCTGAAGAATACTGGAGCCTGGAGGGTGAATTTCAGGTAAAGGGTGAGAAGAAACCGTTGACAGCCAAGTTCTATGGAACAGATAAAAAACTTCCGATCAGAAACCGTCAGGAAATGGATGAGATCCTGAAAAGTCTGGAAGACTGTAAATATGAGATCACAGAAGTAAAAAAAGGCGAGAGAATCAAAAACGCTCCCCTTCCGTTTACCACAAGTACTCTGCAGCAGGAAGCTGCCAAGACACTGAATTTTTCTACGCAGAAGACTATGCGCCTGGCACAGCAGTTATATGAAGGTGTGGATGTAAAAGGCAGTGGTACGGTAGGTCTGATCTCCTATCTGCGTACAGATTCTACTCGAATTTCAGAGGAAGCAGATGCAGCAGCAAGAACTTATATTTCTGAGCAGTATGGTTTGGATTATGTTTCTCAGACAGAGAAGGCAATCAAAAACGGACAGAAGATACAGGATGCTCATGAGGCGATCCGTCCTACAGATATTGCGAGGACACCAGTTCTGGTGAAGGAATCCCTGACCAGGGATCAGTTCCGTTTATATCAGCTGATCTGGAGACGTTTTGCGGCGAGCAGAATGGCACCGGCACGTTATGAGACCACGTCTGTCAAGATCGGAGCAGGTGAGTATGTGTTTACGGTTGCAGCATCCAAGGTTGCCTTTGATGGCTTTATGTCTGTGTACACAGAAGAGGGCGATGACAAAAAGGGCAATGTTTTAAGTCAAAGTCTGGAAAAGGGTATGGAGCTGAAGCTGAAAGAACTGAAGCCGGAGCAGCATTTTACACAGCCGCCGGCACATTACACAGAGGCTTCACTTGTAAAGACTATGGAAGAGCTTGGAATCGGACGTCCAAGTACGTATGCGCCGACTATCACAACGATCATCAGCAGACGCTATGTATCCAAGGAACAGAAAAATCTTTACGTCACAGAGCTTGGAGAGGTTGTTAATAATATTATGAAACAGGCTTTTCCAAGTATTGTGGATGTAAACTTTACAGCAACTATGGAGGGACTTTTGGACTGCGTGGAAGCAGGTACTGTACAGTGGAAAACGGTTGTACGTAACTTCTATCCGGATCTGAAGCATGATGTGGATGAGGCTGAGAAAGAGCTTGAGAAAGTTGATATACAGGATGAGGTTACGGATGTGATCTGCGACAACTGTGGCCGCAACATGGTGATCAAGTACGGTCCTCATGGAAGATTTCTTGCATGCCCCGGATTTCCGGACTGCCGTAATACAAAACCATATTATGAGAAGATCGGTGTTGCATGTCCGAAGTGCGGCGGCGAAATTGTCATGAAAAAAACGAAAAAAGGCAGAAAATATTACGGATGTGAGAATAATCCGGAATGTGATTTTATGTCCTGGCAGAAACCTTCTGCAAAGAAATGTCCGAAATGTGGTAATTATATGCTCGAAAAGGGAAATAAGCTGGTTTGCAGCCAGGAAACCTGCGGATATGTGGAACAAAAACCAAAAGATGAAGATTGATTGAATAAATGCTTTTCCACCAATTTTCAGAAAATCCCGTTAAAAATAAAAAAATATAAAAAAGTCTTGTAAATTTCCAGAATAACGTGTAATATTAGACTAGAAAAACGATTTCTTTCAAGGTACGAAAGTGAAAGGAGGAAAAATGAGCGTTCAGTTGCTAGATAAAACTAGAAAAATCAATAAGCTTCTGCATAACAGCAGCTCAAGCAAGGTAGTGTTTAACGACATTTGCCAGGTGCTCATGGAAACCTTAAGTTCCAATATCCTGGTACTCAGTAAGAAAGGTAAGGTTCTGGGAGTCAGTATCTGCCCGGGTGTGGATGAGATCACAGAGCTGATCGATGACAAGATCGGCGGACATATCGACCCGTTATTGAATGAGAGATTTCTTGGTGTTCTTTCCACAAAGGAGAATGTCAATCTCCAGACACTTGGCTTTGAGCATGTACCCGGAAATTATCAGGGAATCGTGAATCCGATCGATATTGCAGGTGAGAGACTGGGAACGTTATTCATGTACCGCAATGATCATCCCTATGATATTGAGGATATTATCGTCAGCGAGTATGGTACAACAGTTGTTGGCCTGGAAATGATGCGTGCGGTTCATGACGAGAACGCAGAAGAAGACAGAAAACAGCAGATCGTTAAATCGGCATTCAGTACACTGTCCTTCTCAGAACTTGAGGCGATCATCCATATTTTTGATGAGCTGGATGGGGATGAGGGTATCCTGGTTGCCAGCAAGATCGCTGACCGTGTAGGTATCACCAGATCCGTGATCGTAAATGCACTGCGTAAATTCGAGAGTGCAGGTGTGATCGAATCCCGTTCATCCGGTATGAAGGGAACTTACATTAAAGTTCTTAATGAAGTGATCTTTGATGAGCTTGAGGAGATAAAAGCACAGAGAAGCAAGAAGGCATAATGTGATCAGCACTGTCAGATGCTTGATATAAGATAAAGAACGTGACAAAAGAGACTTCCCGCTAGTGTGGGAGTCTCTTTTTTGTCTGTTTCATAAAATCAAAATAAATAATGAAATTAAGAAAACAAGAGAAAACAAGAGTATAAAAGAGATAAAACCAGAATAATATAGAAAAACCATATCTTAAAAGGGTTGCGAAAATATGTGAAATTCACTAATATAGCCATAGTGATTAGCACTCGTATAAAGTGAGTGCTAGCAGGCGAAGATGGAACTTATAAAGGAGGAACATAGATCATGAAGTTAGTACCTTTAGGTGACAGAGTTGTATTAAAACAGGTTGAAGCAGAAGAGACAACAGCATCCGGAATTGTGCTTCCGGGACAGGCACAGGAGAAACCACAGCAGGCAGAGGTTATTGCAGTTGGACCTGGCGGAGTTGTAA
>ENA-OQAN01000804-OQAN01000804.1-human-gut-metagenome-genome-assembly--contig:-NODE-804-length-15266-cov-1.481670_pt1 | contig 15266 bp, 18 predicted proteins | sample MGYA00242735_ERZ504527 | MGnify/ENA primary metagenome ERZ504527 (study PRJEB26092, sample SAMD00036230) | human gut metagenome | host: Homo sapiens | study: EMG produced TPA metagenomics assembly of... | reverse complement strand
CTTTCATGACACCTGCCATGATCATGCTGCGTCCGTTGGGAGAAATCGGAGCATCCCCTCCTCCAGCAGGATCGAGCACACGGGCGTCAGTTTCGGTGGTGGCCTGGCTCAGCGCATTTTCTTCGCGTTTGTTCAGTAGATAGAGGTAAAGTTCCTCTTTGATGCGTTGCTGACGTTCGATAGAAAGCATTTGCTGCTGTTGTCTAGGTATGTTGGTTACCCGCCACTGGGCTTCTCCGGCCCTGCTTCGTGCCTCGTTCAGTTTCACATCGATGCTGACAATCATATTGTCGATGGCCCGGATGATATTCTGCCGCATGGCAATCAGATTCTTGTTCAGTTCCTGGACGATGGGATTCTTGTCGCTGCTTCCTTCTATCAGTTTGTCTCGTTTCAACTTGTTGGCATTATAGGCCGTTATCTGGGTTTCAATGTTGATGTCGGCTATGCCGGTGTTTGAAGGGATAAGCTCGGTTTCTTTGGACGGGTCCACCAGGTAGCTCTTGATGTAGCGTGCCATGCGTGCCTGTAATTCCAGTTCCTGAGTGGTCGAGCTGTACTGCCGTTTGTCTGACATGGACATGGAAGCGGCTGAACCGATATCGATGATGTCATTGTTCTGTTTGTAGGACTGAAGTTCGTTTTCCACGCCTCCCAGTTCTTTTTCGATGATGACCAGACGCTCGTTGATGAAGCTGGAGGTATTGATGGCTATCTGGTTCTTGTCTTTGATAGTCTCTTCATTATACACTGTAATCAGCATATTGAGCACATCTTCGGCACGGGCGGTGGAGTAATCACGGAGTGACAGGTAGAGGATGGAGGCGTCATTCTCAGCTTGGCTGATGTTCAGGTTGCTTCTGAATAGGCTGGCCATTGTGTCCGTACTCTGCCGGCGTATCGTAATCGGTGTGTTGAACCACTTGTCTGTATAATATAAGGTGGGTGAGACCACTATTTTTCCTACGGGCGACTGGATAGTGTCACCCAGATTGGCCGTCAGCGTTATACTTGTGGCGTCTGTCGAGAAATCGGATAACCGGACTTGCTTCCTGTTCAGGATTCTGACTGTCAGGCTGAAATCAAGATGATCCTCTTCTTCCGGGAATGAAACCTTGACAGGGGCTTGCGTATAAGTTCCTCCTCACGCAAGTCATCCATGATGAGGTAGCATACATTGGCGTGAAGACGGTTCACCACATCGCGCATGAGTTTGTGTGACTGGAATTGCAGGATCTCATTGGATACATTGGTATATGAATAGGTGTTAAAACGGTCCAGCCCGCGACCGATGTTGTTTGAATAGGCGTCCTTTATCATGACGGTGGCTGACCGTGAATAGATAAAGGGAAGTTTGGCATATTGATACCATGCATATCCGCCGAACAGACTGACCGACAATACAAACCAGTACCATTTGGACAACAGGTACATGATGATGTCAACGGGGTTGATATTGAATCCTCCCCCGCTTAAGGTCTTATCTCCCGACATATCTTTTTGTTCACTCATTCTTATCATGTCGTTTCTTTTTTATTTAGTAGTTAACAACACCAGTGAGGTGATTGTGGTGATGAAGGACAGGATCATACTCCACGTGCTCAGTTTTCTCTGGGCCTGTTCGGTGGCCTTCATGTTGGTGGGTTCTACGTAAACGATGTCATTCTGTTGCAGGTAATAGTAAGGCGATGTGAAGATGTCTTTACTGCGGATGTCGTGGAACAGGATTCGTCGCTTGTTCCCATATTCGCGGATGACGGCGATACGGTCCAGACGGGATCGGGGGGTCAGGTCTCCGGCCATGGCAAGAGCCTCCAGAAGAGTGATGCGGTCGCCTTTCACTTCAAAGGTTCCTACATGTCCAACTTCTCCTAGCACGGAGAATTTGAAGTTCAAGAAATTGACGGTGACCATAGGATCTTTCAGCAATTCTTCGTTGATCAGTCGTTTTTTTATCAGTTCGGTTAATTGTCGGCGGGTCAGTCCTTCCACATGCAGTTGTCCCAGCACAGGAAAGTCTATATTCCCGTTGATATCCACTAAATAACCTTTTTCTTTTTCATCACTTAATACCCCCACTTCATTGTTGGAAATGCTTCCGTCTGCTTCTACAGAATAGCTTCTGCTTCCGGACATATTGAAAGGCAGGGACAGTTCTGGGTTTTTGCTGTTCACAATAATACTCAATCTGTCATCCCTATGGATGATGGCTTCATATTTTTGAACCATAGGATATTCCTGTAGTTCATCCATATCTTGTAAATAGACAAAATCTTTGCGTGAAGCGCACGAACTAAAAATGATTATTGCCAACAGACAGGCCAGTTTGATTGTTTTATCCATTGTTTTATAATTAATTGTTTTTTATTCCTTTATATGAATCACTTGGTCACATCGTTCCATCAGTCGTGAATCGTGTGTCACAAATATTAATGTGTTATTCTTTCCCCATTGCAACAAATTGTCCATGAGGTGTGTGGTGGTCTCGGTGTCAAGTGCCGATGATGCTTCATCAAACAGCCAGATCCGCCCGGGACGCAACAGTGCGCGGGCTATTGCAATCCGTTGGGCTTGTCCTTCAGACAAGCCATATCCATGTTCCCCTATCTTGGTATCTAGTCCTTCCGGCAGACTGAACACAAATTCAGCGCAGGCCAGCCGGATGACTTTATGCAGAGCCTCTTCGTCTGCTCCCGGACTACCCAGCCATAAATTCTCCCGGATGGTACCGCTCAGCAACGTATTTCCTTGGGGCACATAGACGAAGTTGATGCGTAAATCGGGGGTCACACTGAGTGTCCGTCCGTCATCAGTTGTCAAATCGATGCGTCCCTTTTCCGGATAAACCAAAGCCAGTATCAGCCGGATAATGGTCGTTTTTCCTGTTCCGGTAGGTCCGGCTATGGCGGTGGAACTTCCCGGATGAAAGGCAGCTGTAAACCGGTCGAGTACCGGCTGTCCCTCTTCATAGCCAAAAGACACTTTCCGAAAGTTCAGTGTCAGTGGTTGGTCTATGTAGACCGGGTGTTCGTCCGGTTCTACATCTTCAAAGAGGGCCATTAACCGTTCCACGGAGGTCCATCCCCGTATCAGACTGGGAGGATGGATATTAACCCTAAAAAAAGGTCCCTGTACCTGTCCGACCAGTTGAAGAAAGGCTGTCATTGTTCCGAATGTTATCTCGTGGTTATGCAGTTGGAAAATACCCCAAAGGAATGCACATAAGTACCCTCCTCCAAATGTAAATCCCATGACCCCTTGCGTAAAAGTGGAAAATTTGATTTGTTCCATTCCTAATTTGAACAACTTCTCTTGTGTTTCATGTAATTTCTGTTTCCGGTAGTTGGTGGCTCCGAGCGAGCGGACTAGAATCCGTTTGGACAGATTTTCTTGCATGACGGTACCCATCTCGCTGTTCATTTTTTTTTGGGCACAGCTCAGTTCCCGGACCTTTCTGAAATAAATCTTTGACAATAAAACAAGAGGGGTGACTCCCAGTATGAACCAAGCTAAACGCGCGTCAAGAATCCACAAGTAGATAAAAGAGCTTGCCAATTGCAAGCCGGTAACCAGCAGGTTGGGTAGAATGCCCATTCCCATTCCCAACACTTCGGAAGCGTCACTGCTGATACGGGTCAGCAGGTCGCTGTGTGCCATTTCCCTGCTCCTTTCCATGAACACATCATTAGGCGTCGGACAGCGAATTTTGCATGCGGATACTGATGCGCATGTTGATCTTGCCAAAAATCCAGGGAGATACAAGTTTTATCCCCATACCCAGCAGGAAGGATAAGGCTACTATTGTGGCTACCAGGTAAATATTCCCTTCCTGTGCTCCGGTAGCTACATCGATGATCCATTTGGACATGGCCACATTGACCAATGACATGACCACTCCGAAAATACCCGAAAAGATAGAGAAGGTGATGAGCCAATGGTATCCTTCTGTTACCTGCATAACCCATTTGAAAGCTTTCCATCCTAACTGACATGTATTGCTCAGATTCTCCCGTGTGAGCTTCTGCAAAAACTTTTTCAGCAATTCTTTCATTTCTTTTTTATCATTTCCTTGAAACGTAAGAGGGCTAATCCGGCCAGCCACCAGAAAGTTTCGTCGAAAGCATAACCTAACGATAAGTGCATTTTGTGAAAGATCCGCTTCAACGTGTATCGTTTGTTCGCCCATTTCCCGGTGGGACGTTCACCGTAACGTTCGTCTCCATGTCCAAAATTGCCACTTTCCCAAATCTCTTGCATTAACTTGTCCGGACAGAGACTGGTACTGAATGGTAAAAGGTCGGCCGGCACGCCAAGATATTTTATCAATAGGGCATAAAGTAACCGGTTCCACCGGTGAATGTGCCATTTGCGACAGATACACTCTAATTCGTTTTTGTTTGTAACAGAATGTAATGCGTTAAAAGCATGGCTATATTACACAATTGTCGTAGTCCGATCCTTCATTGATAAGATGCTTCAATATGTGGGTGGAAAGTAATAGATGATTCGCTTCGCTCGGAAGTTTGCCTTGGCTGTTGGTAAAGACCCCCGCTTCCCATTGGCGGATTTCTTTTTGGAGGAAAGGGTTGTGCAACTCTATCAGCTGCTGTGATGTTCAATCAGAACTCTGTTTATCAGACAGGAGCCTCACCATTGGTTCCTCTTTTTACCGGTAATCCTAATTTTTTCCATCCGTTGGTTGGCTTGTTCGGTTTGTGTCTTGTTTCCGAACCACAGGTCGATGTCTCCGGCTATGCGATGTTCCGGATGAGGGTAGAAGTCAGCTGTCCCTATCCCTTTTAGCAGCAGGAAAGGGATAGAAGGTGATTGTACATAAATCTGTTGGAGGCTTTAATCGTTTCCCGGTGTTGCCGGTTCACCCGTTCCAAGGTGTCAACTTCCACCATCCAGCCAAGCAATACCTTCCGGGGAGGTACGGCTTCAGTCGGCAACAGGCGGATGCCATCGTAAATAATGCCTTGTACGGTTTGTTTTCTTGCCATGCTGTGAATTTCATTCCATTCCTTTTCATCTAGAGGAAAAGGGCGGAACAGTCTTCCTGCCGGTCCCACAGTCCTTGCCTTAGCAAAAGCATGAAAGCCTTTTGTAATGGGCTGAGATCATCTTTTTGTCTTATTCTATGGCTAACCCAGTTTCTAACCATTGTCGGCACAGCTCGTTGGCATCGTTTCGGGCTGTATCTTTATTTACTTCATATTCATTGCACAGCAGTGCTCCGGCTTCATCTACCGTGAATTCCTTGTTTTCCAATTGTTTCCATAACCAGGCGGCTGTTTCATTCAAGGAATAGACCTGTGCCATATCCATGGTTTCAGAAAACGGATTGACAATCATATATTCTCCACCTACTTGGCGAAGAATTAAATTAGAATTGAGTCTCATTGTCTTTATATTATTGCATTATCCTATTTATAGTTAAAATTACATCGACCTTCACAGGCAGATGTAATGGGGAATAAAATGTAAGTTCATTCTATTATCCGCTGATAACATAGGGTCTTGAACTTACCTGATCTAACATTTTTTACAGATCCGGCGCTTCTCGCGAAGAAAACGAATCTCTCTTCTAACATTTCTTATTGTATTGTTTGTCATATCTGAATTGAACAGATTACTGTTTACCAGTTTATACCTGTGGGACGGATCATGCCGGCTTGCAGCAGTTGCATGATAAATCCTGCGGCATCTTGCGATGCGGTGTCTTTATCCACTTCGTATTCCTCCAGAATCAACAGTACTAGATGGTTGAAGCTTTCTGCTTCTTCGATATGCTCCCAGATAAATTCTCCGGTTTCGGTCAGGGTGACCATTCCGTTGAACTCTCGGGCGGTCTGTCCGGAAGGAACCAGTACGATTTCTCCGGCTATGTTTCGTTTGATAAATTCTTTGGTTCTTTTTCATCTTTTGAAAAAACGATATGTTTTAATGATGGTCCTGCGTAAAGGAATTATGTTCGGCCATATGTGGGCGAAGAATTTCCACTGGAAATCTTCTGGAACTATCCATTTCCCTTTTCGCTTCACCTTGATAATGATGGCGAAAATCTGTTCTCTTTGAATTGGACCTTCGATGACAGTCTGGGCGTCACCGATAAGATAATATTCTTCATTTTTAACATTATAAATACGGTGCATGACATATTCACCGTTGCTTCGCTGATAGAACACCATATCTCCTTTCCGAAGTTCACCGGAGGGGCTTTTCAGGCAGATGTGGTCTCTTGCGTGGATCAGGAATGGAGCCATGCTGCTGCCCGAGATGATCATGCTCACCTGCTTTCCTTCCTCAATGAGGGTACGCAGCATGGATATATATTCTTTCGTATCGACAGTCTTCATAATGGGGCGTATTTCACATTATCGGATAATTTCCAGTTTGGTCAGATACCTGTGCAGGGTGAAGGCTGCTTCCGGATTCATGTTGCACGCATAGGTGCTGATGCTTGTCTGTCTGGTCAAAACCTGCAGATCGTCGAGTGCTTTGCCGGTGAGCTTTGGATTCCACCAGTTGATTGTAACCTGCGAGCAGAGAGCTTTGAAATGCTTCATGGCTGTCTGGGGACGGATGGTGTTATCAGATGCCTGTTCGATGAATACAATGGCCTCCAACGGGCGGCGTTCATTGTGACAGATACCGCTGGAACCGCATACAGGCCATCCCGTTATCTCGTAGTCGCCGTTTGGAAGTGGACAGAGCAGGCACGGTCGCCATTGAGTACCTGGGTGCCGGGAATATGCCGGCACCACAGGTTGGCATGCTCGATTTGCCAATGCCGCTAGGACCACTGAATAAGATGGCTTGCCCACGATAATCCAGAAAAGTACAATGTAGTATGTAACATCCCTGGACAGATAAAGGACGTTCCAGGCACAGGCAGGAAATGAACAGGGTATCTGTTTGCAGTTCTCTTTTCAGACCTTCGATGAAATAGATGTTGGCATCTCTTTCGTTTCTTTCCTGATAGAGAGCATAGCAGGCATTCAGGTTTCCTACAGCCAGCAGGCGTGTTTCTTGTTCTTCCTTCCGGAAACTACGATGTCGTTGCGTTGGAATGTGATCTGCCAATCGTTGGACGGCAAAGGCAGACGGTTGACAAAATAGAATGTATAGTACCGGTCCGCTTCTTTGGTAGCGGGTTTATGGTCGAGAAACAAACGGCTGTTAACAGGAATCTCCTGTTCTGTCACTCCTGACAATTCAATCGTTAGCGGGCCGATATTCAGTCTCACAATCTTCAGTTTTTAATGTATTACGGGGGGATAATTCGTAATGATCCGTTCTTTGGCTTTCGCATCTGGCAAAGATAGTCCATGCTTCCGGTGATTGTTTTTTCACAGTGTGCGGCGGCATAGCATACGTTGCATACGGGACGAAGGTGGCAACCCTCGCATTCGGTATGGGATACCAGTTCCTTGGCTTCTTCTAAAAGTTGTTGCCATGCAGTTGTCATCGGAATCTTTTTCAGGTCAACGGCCGGTTGATCCAGCATCACACAGGGGGTGAGGATGCCTTGCCAGTTGATCCAGCATGAACTCTTGGCAGCTCTGCACTCCAAAGAGCAGGCTCGTGTTCCTTCCACATGGGCAAGCGTATATTTCAAGTCGTGCATGTATCGTGCCATGTCATTCCCTTTTTTGTACTCCATATATTGCATCTCGATGCGGGCCGCCTCGTCGGCATCCAGTCTTTCAGTTAGAATGTTACGCAGACTTCCGCATTCGGGGCGTGAGAGAGGAAACATGTATGAGTTTACTTCTGCCGGAATGTCCAGATGCTGGGCCAGACGGATGATCTCGTCGTAATCTTTTTCATTCTTTCGTACGATACTTACGTTCAGTTTCACATCAATGTCTGCCTTTTTCAACCGTTTCAGGCTTCCATGCACAGGGTGTATCCTTGCGGATTGTGGCACAAGCGTCCGTAAGTTTCTCTGCTGTCTCCATACAGGGTGACGTTTATCCGCCGCGGCTTGTGGGTCTGCAAGATGCGTACCATTTCGTTGTCGATGAGTGTGCCGTTCGTATTGAGAGTCAGGATGAATCCCATTTCGCGCAGCCGGGTGTACAGCTCCTTGAAGTGTGGATAGAGCATCGGTTCACCTCCGGTGAGAAGGATGAAGAGTGTACCCATGTCTTGAAGTTGTTCTGCCCAGTCGAGCCATTGTTGCAAAGGCGACAAACCTCCGTGCCGTTCCACCACGCTGCGTTCGGTGCGTATGAAGCACATGTCGCAGTTGAGCGTACAGGTGGGAGTCAGCTCGAAGTTGGTAGTGATCGGGACACGGCTCTGATTGGCTTTGTCCACCAATGCCCGTTCCAAAAGGTTGGCATCGTGAAGATGATCCATAACTTGGAATGTATATGTATTTATGAGAAAAGTCTTTATAGACTTCCTTTCATTTGTTTCTTTTTACTTTTTGTAATGCGGCAAAGGTAGCCGATGCCGCCGCATTGCTCTTTTTCATTGCGGGCATTGGCATAGCAGACATCACAGATAGAGCGTAAGGTACAACCTGCGCATTCTTTATGGAACGGAAGTTGTTCGCATTTGGTTACTATTTGTTTCCAGGCATCGCTTACGGTTGTGGAAAGTAGCGAAACGGCTGGTGTTTCCATATCGACGCACGGAGTCATGACGCCCTGCCAGTTGATCCATGCGGAACTTTTACCTGCCCGGCAGGCAAGTCCGATGCCTTCAGCAGGTACGGGAGATTCTCCACGTTCCAATTGCTGGAGGACATGAGTGGCGTATGATGTGTATTCCTTGCCATATTTATGTTCCAGTGCCTCAACCTCGGCATGTGCACTTCATCCGGTACGGGGCGGCACGTATCAAGGGGTAGCGTGGTGGCGCATCCCGGCCGTGAATAGACTGAAATGTAACTGTTGGTCAGCATAGGTAAGTCCCATTCGTCAGCTAGTTCCAGCATTTGCCGGTGTTCTTTTTATATTTTGTCGTGTCAAGGTGAGGTTCAGTTTGGTATCTATGCCATATTCTTTTAATCGTTTCAGTCCTTCCAGGCAACGGTCGAAACCGTTTGTCGCGTGGCACAGATTGAGATAAGTTCCGTTGGTCACACCATATAACGAGACATTCACCCTCCGGGGTTTCAAACGTTGAAACAGACGTACTGTTTCGTCATCTATCAAAGTCGCGTTTGTATTGATGGTGAGGATGAATCCTTTTTCTTTCAGCCGGATATATAATTCTTTGAAATCAGGATAGAGTAGGGGCTCGCCTCCTGTCAGTAAGATGAAGAGCGTTCCTATTTCCTGTAGCTGGTCGGCAATGTGCAGCCATTCCTCTATGCTCCGTAATCCTCCTCTTTTCTCGGCTTGTGACTTCTCCATGCGGATATAGCACATATCACAACGGAAATTGCACGTCGGTGTCAATTCAATAGTGGCATTGATCGGAGTACGGTTTGCCGTCGCTTTGTTCACCAATGCCCGTTCCACAGGGTTTATGTCTTGCAGGGATTCCACTAGGATAATGATTTTTTTTCAAAGAAAAGTTTTTGAGTCTAGTGTATTGGATTTCATTTACTTCCGTGGTCGTATATGTTACCGAAATTTGTCTCGATGGAAAATATATAGATTATCTTCCCTTTTTGAAGCTCAAACAAAAGTTAATACTTAATTTAGAGCATATCCTTTTTATAAGGCACCAGAATTGGCATCTCACAAAAAGATATTATCAAATTCGATTGATTTTTAACTATTGGCATACAACCAAGTCTATATTTTACGATGATAGACCCAAAGATAGGGAAAGTAGAATCTTTCAAGGTCTTCATTGCTTTGCATAATTCGTAAATTTTGATTCGCAGCGAAGATAGATATTTTAGAACCCTAATTTGAGAGGTTTACAGTATAGACTTTACTTTTAAGGTCCAAGTCTATACTGTTATTTGATGCGAATTTCATAAATAGGGGAATGTCTTAAGAGTGGTTAGGACGACCTGGTATTTCTTCAACAGCAGATCTGATTTCACCCCAACCTTGATGATTGTATTCTCCAGTGTTATTTACTGTATCATAGCTAGTCCACTTGATGCCTCTAATCTTGTCACCTACTTTTGCGTCACTTAAATCGAATCCATTCCAATCAATATTGAGATAGGTATACCCCATTTTTCTATAGTCCCTTCGTGCCCTGTAGCATGGATACCATTAATATCTACATAGGTTGTAGCGCATGGTTCTCCATGATTGTTTGTATTGTTTTCTCCATAATGACAATGAAATAGTGCTTTAAAGTTATAGCATGCAGCTACATATTCGTTCGGAATGAACTCTTCGCTAATAAGCATCGGTTTTTGATTAATCTTTCTTCATTACTATTTTTTTTCTTTTTTTGATTCCTGTTTCGGAGGGAAAAGGAAATCAAGAAAAGGTTTGAAGCGAAATAGTGATTGGGTCCCGGAGAAACTCCGGTGTGAAAGAATTTTGAAATAATTGATATATTGCGATTTACCATCTACAATATGATCCTTTCATTTTCCTTTTCATTACACTAATTCTTTGCAGCTCAAACGATATTCTGACTTAGTTCCTCCAGTAGTCTGATCATATATTATTTAATCTCTATTTCTATTAATGAGAATCAATAAATTTATCTAAGCGTTAGGAATCAAGATTGAAATAAATGAATAAGATTGCTATTTACTGTTTTATTTACCGATTAGGATTTAGCAGTTTCCCAAGAATTTATGTCAAGGTTCTTGGTGGCGTGACCCTCCCAGCCTTTTGTCCTCTCCAAACAATGACTAATTCACTTTTCTCAAATATCTGATTATGGTTGTAATCAACATATCCCCAATAAAAACCAGATTGGCTTCGGCTTCATGAAATGCACTACATGGATGATAGTTTCCTAGCCAAATACCTCGATTTCCTATAGTGGGTTGTGAACCAGAAGCAGGCTTATCTCTAAAATAATACAACGTTCCTCTTGGTGCATCACAAGTAAACTTATAAACAGTTCCACTATCTCCACAAGCAGCCACATGCGTTTGCGGCACGAAAGCCTCGCTTTTCAGCTCCGGCTTTGTATAAACTTTCTTTGTCATCTTTTTTTTCTTGTTTTGCCAGACTTCTTATTCTGTAAGAGGGCAAAAGTTTGAAAAGAGAAAAACATGACCGAGTTCTGCAAGAACTTGGCTATATGAAAGTTTCATAGTAAAGAGAAAATTGTAAGATGTTAGGAATTTGGAGATGGAACGTGAACAAGCCGAAAGCGACATGTCACATCCGGATATTTATCTCCGTAAATCGGTAAAGACTGTAAATCACAGTCGTTTCATCCTTTTTATTCTTGATTCTTATTGATTGAGTTCTTGCAGAACTCTGTCTGTTATTAAATAAATTATCTATCTCATACTCCGTATCGCATCCGCTACACGCATCACATCCTCGCACGTCATCATTGATCCCGAAGGCAGACAGAGTCCACAGTTGAACAGGGCTTCCGATACTCCGTTGACGTAGGTGGGGGAGGATGAGAATACGGGTTGCAGGTGTAACGGTTTCCAAAGCGGACGGGTCTCGATGTCGGCTTTTGCCAAGTGCTGCATCAGCTGCAAGGCGCTGAAACTGGTTTCGTTACTGTCCACTTTAATTGTAGTCAGCCAATAATTGGGTAGAAACATGGTAGATTTCTTGGGTTCTACCACAGTGATACCCGGAAGTCCTGCCAGCAGCTCGGTGTATAGCCGATGGATGGCACGGCGGTGTGCGATATGGTTGTCCACTACACGCATCTGCCCGCGTCCGATACCAGCCGACACATTGCTGAGCCGGTAATTGTATCCGATCTGTTCGTGCTGGTACCAGGGGAACGGTTCACGTGCCTGGGTAGCATAGAACTTCACTCTCTGGGCTTCCTCTTCCGTATGGCATAATAAGGCGCCGCCACCGCTGGTGGTGATCATCTTGTTGCCGTTAAAAGAGAAAATCCCATATTGACCGAAGGTCCCGCAATAGCTCCGTTGTAAACGGCCCCCATTGCTTCGGCAGCGTCTTCCACCACGGGGGATGCCGTAGCGGGAGGGCAATGTCACAGATTTCGTTCATGCGGGCAGGCGTGCCGTAAAGGTGTACTGGAAGAATGGCTTTGGGGCTTGAGGCCGGTCTGTTTCATACGGTCGCAGATGGCCTGTTCAAGCAGTATAGGATCCATATTCCAAGTATCAGGCTCACTGTCCACGAAAATGGGGTAGCACCTGATAACAAATGGGGTTGGCTGACGCAGCAAAGGTGAAACTTTGGCAGATCACTTCGTCTCCTTTGCTTACGCCCAGCATGATCAATGCCAAGTGGATGGCTGCCGTACCTGATGATAATGCCACGGCGTGTACCTCCCGGTCGCAATGCGTTGAAAGCCACTGTGACAAGTCATGCTCGAAGCCATCTACATTCGGCCTAAGGGAACTACCCAATTGGTTTCGAAAGCCTCACGGACGAACTCTTGTTCGGATCCGCCATGTGTGCCAATGACAACCAAATCTTACTCATTTTCAGTTATGAACAAAAAATTATTTGTTGCGTGCTTCGGTGATGAACACTACAACACGGTTCCACTCGTTCTTCAGCTGGTATGGTTGCAGGCTATCACCTTTGTAATCCACCCGGATGCGGCTTGGATCCACACCGAACTCTTTCACCATCATGTTGCAGACAGCTTCGGCACGGCGCTGGCTCAATTTCAAATTGTAGGCCGGATTACCAGTCTGTACGTCGGCATAACCTGTTATGATCAGGTTGACTTCCGGATGGTCTTCCAAATACTTGGCAGCTTCTGCCACATTCTTTTTCTGGATATCGGTAATATTGTACTTGTCGATAATGAATGATACGGTCATACCCAACATTTCGTTCTTCACTACCTCTTTCTTCACTTCTGTGACGACTGGTGCCGGTACCGGCTTGTTACGCTCTTCATTGATCTTGCGGTTCAATTCGTCAACCCATGCCTGGTCGTTCACCTCTGTGTAGCGGAAGCGGCGATCGCCGTACTGGTCCTTGAAATGATAGGTGAGACCTAACATGACGTTGGCGTATGAATCCCATTTGCGGTCGTAACGCGTACCGTTGAAAGCATCGTCCGTTGCGTTGAAGGTCGCTTCCAGATTGATGTCAAGCGCATTGCTCAACATATAATTGAACTGGAGGCCTGCGCGTAGAGAGAAAAACGTTTTGTTGTCAGTGCTGATTTGGTAGGGGGCAAACTCCTCACTGGGGGATTTGTCCCACTCTTTGACTTTATCATCGAATCCGAAACTGGAGTTGAATCCCATACCCAAGATACCTACTACATTGAAACGGATATCTTCGTCATATTGGGCGAAAATATTGTGCAGGTTGAACAATCCGTCCAAATAACCGTTGAACATATTGAAACCGTAGTTCCTTTGCCATACACCTCGGGAAAGGCTTCAATCACTTCGCTGTTGGCGCGTGACATTTGTTTCAAATAAGCGAGTTGCACACGTGCTCCGATGGCGGGTGAGAAGTATTTACCGACCGAGAGGGCTATGCTCGGTCTGGTCATGGCGCCGAAAGATCCGAAGCGGCTGTTCTCGGACAGCGAATGATTGGCGCCGGCCTGAATTCCGATGAACCAGTTGTCACCGGCCTTGTAATGCTTTAGCGCCCGTACAGTGTCGGTCTTTAATTTCCAAGTTGCATCGTCTTCTATTGTTTGTGCCCATAAAGATACAGAACAAAAGAAGACCACAAATAATATAGCTATTTTTTTCATGCCAAATTATACTTTTAAAATGGGTCGTTTATTCATTGATGTACACTATGACGCAGCTCTTTTGTGGATCGAGCGATGCAATGACAGCAGGGTTTTTCTCTATAAAAATACGTCCGGCCGGAATGTCGTATGTGTTGGCTAGCACATTGCGGATGGATTGTGCCCGTGCATGAACAATTCGGTGTCTCTTACTTCTTTGGTTGAAGTGATATAGAGGTCGCCATCGGCTAGCTTCTTTATATTTTCTGCTGCTGTGTAAACGTTTACTTCCTGTAGTTTGTTGATTGCGGCGGAAGCATTGTCAAACGAGATAAACGAACGGATATGATTGCTTTCCACCACTTCTGTCTCAATCTTTGTGACAGGAGGAGCTGCCGCTTTGTTGGCTTCACGCAGGCGGTTGATTTCGGCGTTTGCTTCGTCATATTTCGACATGTCGCGGCGGGCGTAGGTGAATTGCCGTGAGCGTTATGATTTTTGAAACGGTAGCTGACACCTGCCAATATGTTGACATGGCCATCCCAGCGGTCGTTTGAACCTTCGCCTTCCCAACCGTCGAATGAGTCGTCAAGCAAACTGTTCGTGATTTCAAGATTAAAGTCCCACGCTTTACCGAGCGGAATTTCGCCATCAGACCCAGGCGGATGGACAGCAGGTCTTGCGATTCGGTATTGTATATTCCGTCGTTCCAGGTACGCTTGCTGAAGTTGGCGGTGTGTTCGTAACCGGCTCCCAAGATACCGATCAGGTTGAAGGTCCGGTCTTCTTCATACCCGCAAAAGAGGTTGGTGAAGTTGAACAATCCGTCTAGGCCTACCCCCATGCGTCCCAATAGTAGGCTTGTCGTTGCTTGCTCGTCCGGCATTGCTTCCATAGAAACCTTGGAGGCGGATACCTCCGGCAGGAGCGATCCACTTGCCTATGGACAACGCACCGGCGGGACGGAACTGGTCGAAGAATCCAGAACTGGAAGTATGGGTCCCCCAGGAATAAAAGGCGCCGGCCTGCAATCCGACAAACCAGTTGTCTCTGAATTTAGACTTGTTTAAGAGCCGTTTGTCCCCGCTTGCAGGGTCTGTCCAGTAAGAGATCTCCTTTGTATCCTGTTTGACAGGAACATCTTGAGCCGCTTCTTGTGCAAATCCCGTAGCCAAGGTTAGAAATGGCATCATAAACGCAATGAAATGTTTTTTCATTTTGCGATTCATTTTAGTTAAACATTATATTGGATTTCATTTTTTTGGATATATATGTTTTTTCATCCAGCGCCTCATATACGAGTTCATACTTTTGAACTCCGGTACAATTTGCTTCAACTGATATACGGTCTCTTTTTTATTGTCCGTCTGGCAACCTCAACCAATTGTTGCAGGGCGGGCTTTATTTTATCGTATCTTGTTTTAAACTTGATACCTTTGAATATTTTCGGATTAAGGGTAGGAGTAGAGTTCTCTTCATTATAGAGTTAATTCCTCATATAGTTT
>ENA-OQAN01000803-OQAN01000803.1-human-gut-metagenome-genome-assembly--contig:-NODE-803-length-15282-cov-1.615308_pt1 | contig 15282 bp, 13 predicted proteins | sample MGYA00242735_ERZ504527 | MGnify/ENA primary metagenome ERZ504527 (study PRJEB26092, sample SAMD00036230) | human gut metagenome | host: Homo sapiens | study: EMG produced TPA metagenomics assembly of... | reverse complement strand
CTCTGGTTGCATTTTTTTGGAATCCTGTTTGGATCGGAGGCAGTAAGTGCATTTCTTGAATGGATACCGGACGTAGTTATGAATGGTCTGACTGTATGCGGCGGACTTCTTCCGGCTGTTGGTATGGCAATGCTCATGAAGATGCTTTGGGACAAGAAAATATGTATGTTCTTTTTCCTGGGATTTATTTGTGTGGCATATTTGGAATTGCCACTTGTGGCACTTGCTGTTCTTGGCGTGATCATAGCAGTAGTGATTGGAATGAATGATTACCAAATGAGTAAACTAGCGCAGATGAGACCTGTGTATGCAGGCGATCTAAAAGATACAGAATTAGATGAGGAAGAGGAGGAATTTTTCAATGAGTAAGCTTGTAAAATCTGTTTCGGCAGAAGAAAGAAAATTTTTAAGAAAAGCATTCTGGCGGTCTGCAACATTGTATGCGGCAGTAAGCCCGGCAAAACAAGGAGCATCTGGGTTTTGTTATTCACTGATGCCGGCGCTTAATCATTTTTACAAAGATCCGGAAAAGAAAAAAGAGGCGCTTTCGAGAAGTATGTCATACTTCAATACAACGGTTCCGTTTTCGACATTTATTATGGGACTTGTAGCTTCTATGGAAAAAGAAAATAGCGAGAAACCGGATTTTGATACGGCATCGATCAATGCTGTGAAATCAAGTCTTATGGGACCTCTTGCAGGGATTGGAGATTCTATCTTTTGGGGTGTGCTCCGTGTGATCGCAGCGGGAATTGCAGTCAGCATGGGACAGAGCGGAAACGTATTGGCACCACTTGTGTTTTTAATACTTTTTTAACCTTCCGTCTATTTTAGTTCGTTATTACGGAACATTTTTTAGGATATAACTTGGTTCACAGTATATTCAGAAAGTATATGCAAGTGGTCTGATGAATATTTTGACGAAGGCGGCGAGTACAGTTGGTCTGATTATGGTCGGAGGAATGACTGCTCAGATGGTGACATTCACTTCAAAGCTGGAAGTGAGCATGAAGGGGGAATCTGTGATGAACCTTCAGAATATGCTTGATCAGATTTTTGTTGGAATTGTACCGCTTGGAATCACCTTACTTTGTTATTATCTGCTGAAAAAGAAAAATGTCAGTATCACAGTATTGATTCTTGGAGTGATCGTACTTAGCATTGTGTTATCGGTTTTGGGAATTGCATAAAAGAAGAGGAGAAGGACAATGAGTGAATGGTGGAAAAAATCAGTTGTATACCAAATTTATCCGAGAAGTTTTAAAGACTCTAACGGAGATGGATTCGGAGATTTGAACGGAATTATAGAAAAATTGGATTATATCAAAAAGCTTGGGGCAGATGCAGTCTGGCTGAGTCCTGTGTTTGATTCTCCTCAGGATGATAATGGGTACGATGTCCGTGATTACCGAAAAATATATGACAAATTTGGAACAAACGAGGATATGGACCGCCTGATCGAAGAGGCACATGCCCGTGGAATCAAAATTATTTTGGATCTTGTGGTAAACCATACTTCGGATGAGCATGAGTGGTTTGTGGAGAGCTATAAATCCGATGACAATCCGTACAGTGATTTCTATTTTTGGAAAGACCCAAAAGCGGATGGAAGTGAGCCGAATAATTGGGGCTCCAGCTTTTGTGGAAGCGCTTGGGAATATGCGGAGACAAGAGGACAATATTACCTGCATTTCTACACAAAGAAACAGCCGGATTTGAATTGGGAAAACGAGCAAGTGAGACAGGCAGTCTATGACATTATGAAATACTGGTTTGATAAAGGGGTAGATGGATGGCGAATGGATGTGATTGCATCAATTTCCAAATATACCGATTTCCCAGATTATCCGCAGAAGCCAGGGCAGAAGTATTACACAGGGTATATGCATAGCAATGGTCCGCGTCTGCATGAATTTCTGCAGGAGATGAACAGAGAAGTGCTCTCAAAATATGACTGTATGACAGTAGGAGAAGCACCAGGGTCGACTGCTTCGGAGGCAAGTCTGTTCAGCAATCCAGAGCGGAAAGAGCTGAATATGATATTTACGTTTGAACATATGAATATTGACCGTATTCCAGGATCTGTAAACCGAAAATGGGCGCTGAAACCATTTTCATTGGTAGAACTAAAAAGAGTCATGAGTGAGTGGCAGAACAAGGTAAATGGAGTGGGTTGGAACTCTTTATATTTTGAGAATCATGATCAGCCGAGAGTGATTTCCAGATGGGGAAATGACCGTGAATATCGTAAGGAATGTGCAAAAGCATATGCAACGGTATTGCATGGTATGCAGGGAACTCCTTATATATACCAGGGAGAGGAAATCGGTATGACGAATGTGCAGTATGAATTAGACGAATATGACGATGTGGAAATTCATAATGCGTACAAAGAATTAGTGGAAACTGGCAAGAGTATCAGCAGAGAAGATTTTCAAAAGGCGGTTTGGAACAAAGCACGTGACAACGCACGTGTACCGATGCAGTGGGATGACAGTGACAATGCAGGATTTACAACCGGCACACCGTGGTTCAAAGTCAGTGACCGATATCAGGAGATCAATGTGAAAGAAGCACTTGCGGATGAAGATTCCATTTTTTATTATTATCAGAAATTGATCACACTGCGTCATACAGAAGATATTTTGACAGAAGCAGATTACCATCTGTTATTGCCGGAACATCCAGAATTATTCGTATATGAACGAACATGGAATGGAAAAAGATGGCTTGTGGCAGCGAATCTGTCAGAAAAAGAAATTTCATTGGAAGAGGTAAGAGATTGTCTGGATGAAACTATGAAGATTGTCATCAGCAATTATAAACGAACAGAAATTCCTGAGACATTTCTTCCTTATGAAGCATGGATTGCAGAAAAAATAGGATAGATGTGATAAAGAGGGGGATGGATATGAAAGACGTGAGGCTGGCGGCATTTGATTTGGATGGGACACTGTTGGATTCTGCAAATAAAATAAGTGATTTTACAATTCGACAGATTCAAAAGGCGATAGACAGAGGAATTGAGATTGTCATTGCCACTGGAAGAAGCGTGCCCCTATTTCCGGAAGAATTGAAAAGAGTGAGTGGAATACGTTATGCAATAGTGGAAATGGGGCAGGTATATACGATCTGAAAAATCAGAGATTTCTTTTTCGCAGGACAATTCCATATGACATCGTGCGAAAAATCGCAGATTGTCTGGAGGTGGCCGACGGGTTTGCAGAATTTTTTTCAGAAGGAAATGTATATTCCGATATTGAAAATATCAGCCGTCTGAATCAGGTTGACAAAGATGGTAATTTTGTTTCATATTTCAGACAGAATCATACCTTCGTAAATCATCTGAAAGCACAGGATAGACTGCTTGAAAATATAGAGAGATTAATTTTTTTTTTGTAAATCAGAATGTACAGGAAAAAATCAAAATGGTGCTGAAAGAGGAAACGGAAGTTTCAGCGACTTCTTCTATTGCAGATAATATAGAACTTCAAAACAGTAGTGTAAGTAAGGCATCGGGTCTGAAATGGCTTTGTGATATGCTTGGTATTAAAAAAGAAGAGATAATTGCGGTTGGAGACGGAGACAATGACAGAAAGATGTTAAGATTTGCAGGAATTGGTGCTGCAATGGCAAATGCTTCTGAAACAGTAAAAGGGGATGCTGATGTGATCCTTTTATCCAATAACGAGGATGGGGCTTTGCGATTTTTGTCAGAATATCTTGAGCTTGATTAAAAATAGATTGCACAAAATAGATAAGCTATTTTGTGCAATCTATTTTAGCGTTTAGGTAAAATTCTAAGAAAAATTCCAAAAATCGGAGTATGCAATTATACACAAAATACGGCTGATTGTGCAATTGCTAGAAAGCAGTATATATATTATAATGAAATTAAGGGAATTATGAGATTTGGGAAAGCAGAAAAAGGAGAAAAAAGGTATGAAAATTATTAAAACAGCAGACTATAATGAAATGAGCAGAAAGGCAGCGAACTTGATCGGGGCACAGGTAATTATGAAACCAAACTGTATTTTGGGCTTGGCAACAGGATCTTCTCCGATTGGAACTTACAAAGAACTGATCAAAAGATGTGAAGAAGGAGATCTTGATTTTTCGCAGGTGAAATCTGATAAATCTTGATGAATACAAAGGACTTCCAAGAGACAATGATCAAAGCTATTATTACTTCATGAACCACAATCTGTTTGATCATATTAACATTGATAAAGCAAATACACATGTGCCTAATGGTATGGAGCCAGATGCGGCAAAAGAGTGTGCAAACTATGAAGAACTGATCAAATCCTTGGGAGGGGTTGATCTGCAGTTATTAGGTCTTGGACATAACGGACATATCGGATTCAATGAACCGGCAGAAGAATTTGACAAAGTGACACACTGTGTAGATTTGCAGGAGAGCACAATTGAAGCAAATAAACGTTTCTTCGAATCAGCGGACGATGTTCCAAGACAGGCTTATACAATGGGAATTGGCACGATTATGAGTGCAAAGAAAATTGTTGTGGTAGTAAGCGGTGAAGACAAAGCGGATATTGTAAAGAGAGCGTTTAGCGGACCGGTGACACCATCTGTTCCGGCATCTATTTTGCAGATGCATCCGGATGTGACTGTGATTTGTGATGCGGCTGCATATTCAAAAGTAGAAGCATAATCTGATCTGGAAGGAGGCGGCACAGGACAAGGACTGTGCAAAGTGTTATGATTATTAAAAATGTAAAAGTGTTTACAGAAGATAAAACATTTGAACCAGGAGCAATTGGAATTGAAAATGGTATTTTTAAGAATAATCTGTTTGACAGCGGAGAGATTATTGACGGAGAAGGCTGTTATGCAATCCCGGGATTGATTGATGTACATTTTCATGGATGTATGGGATATGATTTTTGTGATGGTACAAAAGAAGCAATTGAGAAGATTGCTGAATATGAGCGTCTCAGGGAGTTACAACGATTGTTCCGGCAACGATGACTTTATCAGAAGAAGAGCTGATGAAAATCATGGCAAACGGAGGAACTTACGAGAACAAAGAAGGTGCGGCTGTGCTTGCTGGAATCAATATGGAAGGACCGTTTATCTGTTCGAAGAAAAAGGGAGCACAGGCAGCAACACATATTCACAAACCAGACGTTGCGATGTTCAGAAGGCTTCAGGAGGCAGCAAACGGATTGATTCGTCTCGTAGATATTGCACCGGAGGTAGAGGGGGCAATGGAATTTATCAGTGAGCTGAAGGATGAAGTGCATATTTCGTTTGCGCATACGACAGCGGACTACGATACAGCTAAGACAGGGTATGCATTGGGAGCTTGTCATGCAACACATCTGTACAATGCGATGCCACCATTTACACATAGAGAGCCAGGAGTAATCGGAGCAGCAAGAGACAGTGAACACTGTATGGTAGAGTTGATCTGTGATGGAATTCATATTCATCCGTCAGTTGTCCGTGCGACATTCCAAATGTTTGGAAATGACAGAGTCGTGTTGGTCAGTGATAGCATGAGAGCGTGTGGCTTGTCAGACGGAGATTATACACTTGGTGGACAAGATGTAAAGGTAGTAGGAAAGCTTGCGACTTTGAAATCGGACGGAGCAATTGCCGGTTCTGTCACAAACTTGATGGATTGTATGAGAACTGCAGTTAAAGAGATGGGTATTCCGCTGGAGAGCGCAGTTGCGGCTGCGACTATGAACCCTGCAAAAAGTGTTGGATTGTATGAACAATATGGCTCAATCACAGAGGGAAAAATAGCAAATGTAGTGCTGTTGGATGAGGATTTGAATATTAAAAAGATCATTATAAATGGTTAGAATAGAGATGGAGTTTATAAAGCAAGGTATATAGAAATATGTACCTTGTTTTTGTGTATAAAGAAAAAATATGTATAGTGTTTAAAAAGCAGAGGGGTGGAATTCTTGAAATTCCATCTCTCTTTGTTTGCAGATCTATATTGTGAGATTGAAAAGTAAATATACAAAATGTACAAAAAATAAAAAATATATTGAAATACAAATCTACGCTATGTATAATATGTATTATCTATAAAGTTTGATATCTTGGTGAAAATGATGAAAATAGGAGGAAAAGGAAAGTGAAAAAGAAAACTAGTTGCTTTTTTTGATGGCGGTTTGTATGGCAGTGCCAAGCGTTGGGACAGTTGGAGCTACTGTGGAAGCAGCAGACAAAGAAGAAGCAAAGGTAATTGATGTAACCAAATATGGTGCGGATCCAACTGGTGCGACAGACAGTACACCGGCAATTAAAAAGGCTATTGAAGCGGCTAAAAAGGTAACAAAAAAATCGGATACACCTGTTGTAATCGATTTTCCGGAGGGTAGATATGATATTTATCCGGACCAGGCAGAAGAAAGAGAATTGTATATCTCGAATACAGTAGGAACAAATCAGACTTATAAAGATAAGAAGATAGGTATTCTGATTGAGGATATGGACAATGTAACGGTAGAAGGAAATGATTCATTGTTTATGTTCCATGGAAAGATGACAACATTTGCATCTATTGACAGTGAGAATGTAACATTCCAGAACTTTGAGGTGGATTTCCAAGTTCCGACAGTTATAGATATGACAGCTGTCAAAAAAGAAGGGAATGAGGTTACATACTATATTCCGGAATGCTATAACTATCAGGTAAATGGAAACAGTATCAAGTGGATGAGTGATAAGAGTCCGTATACAGAGGAATATTATTGGACATATACATTTAATGGTTCTACATATTCTCAGATTTTTGATACAAAAAAACGGTCAGACATGGAGAAAACGAGGAAGCGACCAGCATGTTTTCAACAATGTATCAAAGATTGAAGATTTAGGAAATCATCAGGTAAAGATTACATATTCCAGTATGGGAACATTGGAAGAAGGATTCTGTTATCAATTGCGAGATACAACTCGAGATCATGCAGGAACATTTTTCTGGCAGAGCAAAGATGTTACTCTGAATGATTTAGATATTCGTTTTATTCATGGATTTGGTATGGTAGGGCAGTTCTCTGAAAATATTACAATGAAAGATGTGGATTTTGAGACAGACAAAGCATCTGGAAGAACAACAGCAGGTTACGCGGATTTCATTCAGATGTCAGGCTGTAAAGGATTGATTGATATTTCAGACTGTACATTTTCTAACCCACATGATGACCCAATCAATGTTCATGGTACATTCTTGCAGGTAATTGGAATTAGTGATGACAGAACAGAAGTGACTGTGCAGTACAAACATAATGAAACGGCTGGATTCCCGAATTACTATGTGGGAGATCAGGTAGAATTTTCAACATTGGGGAATATGGTTCCGGTATCTGAAAATGGGGACGTTGCAGTGAGAGAAGTTGTGAAAGTGGACGGACCGGATGGAAAAGGTGGCAAAGGAAGTCTGAACGATCTGACGAAGATTAAGCTTACATTTGACAAAGCGATTCCAGAAGGAGTACAGGTTAATCAACATGCGGTGGAAAACATTACATACACACCGAATGTGAAGATTCATGATAATATTTTTAAAGAAACTCCGACTCGTGGCGTACTCTGCACAACAAGAGGAAAAGTAGAGATTACTGATAATATGTTTGACAACATGGGGATGGCTGCGATTTATATTTCCAATGATGCACAGGGATGGTATGAATCAGGACGTACGACAGATGTGACGATCAAAGGAAATACATTTATTGTAAATCCGCTTACGGCAGGAGCTGCTGGAATCTTTGTGCAACCGACAAATAGAAATGTTGATGGAACAGTTCATAAGAATATGAAAATTGAAGGCAATACATTTTTCATGGCACAGAGTCAAAATGTATTGAATGCAAAATGTGTGGAAAATCTGACGTTTAAGAATAATAAAGTGTATCGTCAAAATCCAGATGTGACAGTAAGTGCGAAAGCGGATAAAACAAATCTTGCAGCAGGGGAATCTTCAAGTATCACTGTGACAGCAGATGGAGCGGAGCTTGGTGCAAAAGCATATCGTTTTGAAGGCTGTAAAAATGTTACAATCGAGGGTAATACATATGACGGAGGTTTAAATGCAGGTGTTGAGCTTGCAAGTACAGACAAAAACCAAGTGACAGTGAAAAATGACGTTGCAAAAGTGGGAGCAGATAACAAGCTGAATAAAGTGGGAACGATTTTCTACAAATCATCTAATGATAAAGTAGTAAAAGTATCTGCATCAGGTGTTGTGACAGCAGTGGGAAATGGAACAGCAGATGTAACGGCATATGCAGTTGCAGGAGGAAGAAAATTCGAGGCAGCTCCAATTACATATACAGTAGAAGGAGAAGCAACGGTCCAGCCGACTGCGATTAAAATTACAACAGAGACAGAAAAATTAACAGACCAAACATTGCAATATGCAGCAGAAGTGACAGCGGAAGACGGAGCGGATAAAGCTGTAACATGGTCAGTTGTTGATCCGACAACAGGTCAAGCAACAGATAAAGCAACAATCAATGAAACTTCAGGACTTTTTGACAGCAGAAAAAAGCGGTGCGGTGGAAGTCGTTGCAAAGACAAAGAATGGTTTAGAAGCAAGAAAATTACTTTCTATCCAAGTGGGAGAAGTGACGCTTGCGGAGGAAATTACAATTGAGGGTGAAGATACATCTCGTTGGTCTATTCCAGAAACAAATAAGATTCATGTACAGGCAGCACAGGAGGTACATTCAATAATCAGACACCAGCAAACTGGTTCAAGGTTCCGGTTGATAAAACTGTGAAAGAAGTGACAATTAAGATTGAAGGAAAGACCAAGAGTTCTTGGGAAGATGTAGGACTTTATCTTGGAAAAGATGCAGACAACTATGTGGCGATTCAGAGAAAACATCGCGGCGGAACAGAAGAAAATCTCGGAATGGTTAATGAAATGAACGGAGATGCAAATAACGGACGTGAACAGCTTAAAAAAGTTGAAGACCAAGATGTTGAAGAGATGTACTTTAAATTGTCAAGAGAAGGAAACAATGTAACATCTTATTATAAAGTAGAAGGAAAAGATTGGACAAAACTTGGAGAGACTGTAGAAAATACAACTTTTATTCCAGAAGGAGATGGTCAGTTTTATGTTGCATTTGGTGCAATGATGGATAAAAATGCAGATGGCAATACTTCGTATACTTTCTCTGAATTGACCGTTGATGGCAAAAAAAGTGCCATTGACAAAAGACTCTGCACAGGAACTTGCAAAAGGAATTATTATCCAGGGAGAGAATAAAGAACGTTGGAATATAGAGGAAGAAAATAGAATTCACGTAAAATCAACAAAAAGGTGGTACTTTTAAGGAACAGACACCGGCAAACTGGTTCAAAGTTCCGGTAGACAGTAATACAACAGAAGTATCTCTTAAGATTGAAGGGAAAACTGCAGTTGAATGGGAAGACGTAGGGCTTTATCTTGGAAAAGATGCAGACAACTATGTGGCAATTCAGAGAAAACATAGACAATCAAATGTTGGTGAACGATTCGGTATGGTTAGTGAGTCTAATCAGAGTGCAAGTGAGCAGTTGGCTGAGAGCGCAAGTGACAAGCAAGATGTAAAAGATCTTTATTTTAGATTATTAAGAAGCGATAATAAAGTCACATCTTACTATAGTGAAGATGGAAAAGATTGGACAAAATTTGGCAATGAAGTTACCAACACAACATTTATGCCAGACAGCAATGGTCAGTTGTATGTCGCATTCGGAGCTATGGGAAATGGAAATACAGAGTATGTATTCACAGACTTGAAAGTAAATAATAAGCCTGTTGCCTTGACTCAGTCAGTATCAGATAACCTTCCATCTGTATCTGAGGTATCTGTAGCTTACACAGAAGCAGAAAACAAATTGACAGCGTCTTACAAATTGGGCGAAGGTTCGGATAAGATTGTGAAATGGGCAGTTTCCAGTGAAGAAAATGGATTCTATTCAGTTTTAGAAGCAAATGCAGGTGACACATTGACTGCAACTCCGGATATGAAGAATAAATATGTGAAAACAGTTGTTGTTCCAGTAAAAGATAGTGGAGTATCTGGAGACATCGTATGGTCATCTAAGGCAGTGAAAGTGACAGGAGAAGGACTGGATGCAGGAAACGCAAAATCTGCAAATGCACGGTTAGCTAAAGCAGACATTACAGGACTTACAAAAGGATTTGAATTCGACAAAAATACATTGACATATCTTACAATGGCAACAACAGAAGAGAAAGAACTCAATGTAGAATTTGCGGCAGAAGACAAAAATGCAAAAGTTGAGACTGTAATTCAATTGATAAAGTGGTACAAGGTAACAAAGGTAAACTGACACTTACAAGTGGAACGTAACTTGATTGAAGTGACAGTAACTGCAGAAGATGGTATTACAAAGAAATATTATCGTTTCACCATTTTCCGTGATGGAGATGATAATGCAAAATTGACTTCTTTGAAAGTAGATGGGCAAACAGTTGAATTAAAAAGACGATGTATACGAATACAGAGTTGATGTGAATAAAGCAAAAGAAGTTGCATTAGAAGTAGTAGCAAACGCATCTGCAAAAGTAGCAATGTCATTCGAGGGTAAAGTTGTAAAGACAACAAAGTAACTTTGCAACCAGGCAGCAATATGGTGAATATATCGTGACACCAGAAACGAGTGCAGAGCCAACACGTTACGCAGTAAATATTAAAGTTCCGGATCCGACAAATGCAAATCTGGAAAGTGTTGTATTCAGTGACAATGTAAAATTAGATAAGAAGTTTGAAAAAACAACGACAGAATATACTGGAATCGCAACTTCTTCTGCAATAACAATAGATGTGGCAGCCGAAGAAAAAGATGCGACGGTAAAAGTAACTGTCAATGGAAAAGAACAAAAAGAACTCAAGAAGGTTAAACTTGTAGAAGGAGACAATACAATTGTAATTGAAGTGACTTCTCCGGACAAGAAAGAGAAAAAGACTTATACATTCGAGTTAGAAGGAAAGAGTGTTATCTATCTTTCTGATTTGGAGCATAAGAATAATTCGACAAATGGTTGGAGCAATAAACCATTTGGAATGGATAAGACTTATGAAGGAAATCCAATTAGACTGGTAGAAGATGAAGAACAGAATATTCGTACATTTGAAAAAGGTGTATGGTCTCATGCTACTGCAAATATTTACTACGACTTGGAAACAAAGGTTATAAAGAGTTTGAAACGTACGTGGGGGTAGATGCAGCACAGCTTGGAAAACCTGGCTCAGTAACATTTAAAGTGTTTATAGATGAGCAAGAAGTATTTACTTCAACAAAAGAGATGGTTCCAGAAGATATTATGCAACATGTTAAAGTTACGATTCCAGAGGGAGCAAAAGAGCTTCATTTGCAGGCATTGATGGGAGCAAGTGATAGCAACGACCACGCTGACTGGGCGGATGCAAAATTTGTCACAGCATTTGATGGAGGAGAAGAGCCGAGCGTACCAGTAGAGAGTGTAGCAGTGACAGCTGACAAGAAAGAGTTAAAAGTTGGCGAGACAGCACAGGCAACAGCGATCGTAACACCAGATAATGCAACAAACAAAGAGGTAACATGGTCTGTATCAGATAAAGAGGTAATTTCTGTGGATAACACTGGAAAGTAACAGCAAAAGCAAAAGGAACAGCAGAAGTTATTGCAACAGCCGCAAATGGCGTAAGCGGGAAAGTGGTAATCACAGTGACAGAAAAGGATACGCCGGTAGAGCAGATGTAGAAGTAGAAAGTATCGAAGTGACAGCAGCAGACACAGAACTGAAGGTTGGAGATACAACAAAAGTAACAGCACAAGTGTTACCGGACAATGCAACAAATAAAGATGTGACATGGTCTGTATCGGATAAGAACGTGCTTTCAGTGAGCGAAGATGGAACAGTAACAGCGAAAGCAAAAGGAACAGCAGAAGTTATTGCAACAGCTGAAAATGGCGTGAGCGGGAAAGTTACAATTGAAGTAACAGAAAAAGATATTCCAGTAGAACCGGACAAAGCTGACAAATCAGATTTACAAGAATTGGTAGATAAATACAGCGAACTGAAAGAGAAAGATTATACAGCAGATAGCTGGAAAGGCTACCAGGAAGCAATGGATACAGCAAAAAAAGTGCTGGCAGATGAGGATGCAACTCAGGAAGAAGTAGATGCAGCAAGCACAGTGTTGAAAAATGCGGTTGATAAGCTGGTAAAAGTGGATGAACAAAAGAAACCAGAACAAAAACCATCTGATTCAAATAAAGATAAGAATCAGGAAAAACCGGTTAAAACAGGGGATACAATGACAGTATTACCAGTTGCGGTTCTTATGGCAGCATGTGTAGCGGTAGTTGCAGTATTTGTGCGTAAGAGACGAGAGGGGCGTTCATAAGAAAATAGAACGAGAGGTTTAAGACCTCTCGTTTTTTAATGTCAGCAACACGGAAAATTGTGTCGCTGTTTTTTCAATCGTTGTTGTACCACCCATTAGCTGCATCATTTTTACAGTGCTCTTCAATCCGATCTGATTGCTTTCTATGGCAGAGAAATCTTTTTTGACAGTGTTTGTAAGCTTGATGGTAATGGAATGTAGTGCTTGTGTGACTGTGACGGTTATCCTATCCTGCTTATCTCCGTATTTGATAATGTTGGAGAATAGATTTGAAAAAATGCGTTTCAGCATCGTTACATCACAGAGAAAAAAGAACGTACTCTCAGGAAAGGCAAGTTCTGTCTGAAAACCAACCAATTTCAGAAATTCACAGTGCTCCATCAAAATCTGTCTTAACAGAGCGTAATTTTGAGAGTGCAGTTCCGGTGTCTCAGTGGGATCAAATACGAGCGCATACTCAAACATACGATCTGTCATTTCTTTGATGTCCGCTGTCTTTTGCAGACAACGGGTTTAAATATTCCTCTTGCTTATCAGGGCGTTTTTGCTGCTTTAAAATTTCCAAATATCCATTCAAAATGGTGAGCGGTGTGCGAAGGTCATGTGACATCGCGGTAATTAAGTCCTGATTGGCTTTGCGGCTCTCCTGCTCGGACTGTATATTTTCGTCAAAGGCGATGCGGAGATGATCAAGTTCATGGGAGAGGATTCCGATTTCATTTTTTGGTAGTCTGGAAAAGGATGTGACAGATCGCCACCTGCCATCACGAGCACATCGTCTTTTAAGCGAATGATCTGTTTCATTTTCCGGCTGACAAAAGTACAAGAAAAAGGAAGAATCCGATACAGACTACGAGAAGCACCATACAGTATGGTAGAGAAAGAAGGAACTGTGGTAAAAAGTAATATGTACCTGCGCCATTCCGTTTTTAAATTGAATCGGAAAGCTGATTGGGGTTTCGCCCTCTCCACCGGTCAAAGCATAGCCGAAGTCAAAAAAACTCCGAAACGCATGTTTTTCCATGGAAATCGGAGTTTTTCCGCACAGAAAAATTCCATCTTCCAAGCCGTAAAGATAAATACCTGTATAGTCGTCCACGAGATCGAAGAAAGGCTGCATTTTTTCGATCGTTTCCTTGTCATCTTCTGAGTCTGGGATGTCATATTTGAGTGCCTCCTCATACAGCGTTCCCCAAAAGGAATCGTCGTTTAGCTGCGGGTAAAAGTTGAATTTGTCGTTCAGATAACCGAAGGTCTCATAGCGTTTTCCCCATAAGAACGAAAAAAGGAGATAGCAGAGTGCTCCGGCGAGTAGTATGACAATTGCAAACTGCGTGCGTATTTTACAGTTCTGAAATTTCTTAATCACATCGATACCCCTTTCCCCAGACCGTTCTGACGATAGTTGGATGATTCGGATCCATTTCCACTTTTCGTCTCAGATTCCGAATATGCACCGTTACGGTGTTGTTTGCGCCATAATAGTAAGGCTCGTCCCAAACAGCCTCATAGAGCCGTTCTGCAGAAAAAAAGTTGTTTCCGGTTTTTCACGAGAAGGAGTAACATTCGGTACTCTGTGTCAGTCAGGTCGAGCGGCTTCCCGTCTGATAAGACTTCTTCTTTCTCTTCGTCAATGGTAAGATGACGGTATTGAAAGGTTGTTTGTGGAGGTAGTGCTTCTTTTTTTCCCTTGTAAATGTGATAGCGGCGGATGAGCGCTTTGACACGGCTGATCAGCTCACTGTAGGAAAATGGTTTGGCGAGATAGTCATCACCTCCGCTTGAAAATCCAAGTGTCTTGTCGCTGTCCTTTGTTTTGGCGCTCAGAAATAGAATTGGGGCATTTGTTATTTTACGGATTTCCAGACAGGTCTGATATCCGTTAAGTCCAGGCATCATAATATCTAAAATGATGAGGTCGAAACAAGTTGTCTGTAAGAGGTCGAGTGCGGTTTTTCCGTCTTTTGCTTCTTCTGTTAAAAAGCCCCTCACCGGACAGCAGAATCTGTATGATTTCTCGAATCTCGGGTTGTCGTCGAGATCAAAATGTGTGCATTATCCATGGTGTTTCCTCCGTGTTTTGTCTTCTATGCTTATTATAGCGAAAAAATGACAAAAATCAGAGAGACTTAAGAAATCTTAAGAATTAGTTGCGTAGTTCCTTAAGATTTTATCTGTAAAATAGACGTGAGGTGAGAAAAATGAATAAAATTAGTATTGTGATACCTTGCTTTAACGAGGAGGAGGCTCTGCCGGTATATTATGAGGAGATGAGCCGTATTATGAAACAGATGCAAGGAGTAGACTTTGAATTGCTGTTTGTGGATGATGGATCTTCGGATCGGACACTTGGGATTATGAAAAGTCTGCATGAGAGGGATGAGCGCTGCAAATATTTATCGTTTTCAAGAAATTTTGGAAAAGAGGCGGCGATTTATGCGGGACTTAGCAATGCAGAGGGGAATTATGTGGCAATTATGGATGTGGATTTACAGGATCCGCCGAGTCTGCTGCCCGAGATGTATCGAACTCTTATTGAAGAGCCGTACGACAGTGTGGCGACAAAGCGGTCTACACGGACAGGGGAGCCAAAAATCCGTTCCTTTTTATCCAATCGTTTTTATAAATTTATCAATAAGATTTCCAAGACAGAGATTGTAAGCGGAGCCAGAGATTATCGATTGATGAAACGAAAAATGGTAGATGCGATTTTGGAGATGAGCGAATATAACCGATTCTCGAAGGGCATCTTTGAGTGGGTCGGATTCCGCACAAAATGGATGGAGTTTGAGAATGTAGAACGGTCAGCAGGAGAGACAAAGTGGTCGCTGCGCAAATTATTTTTCTATTCGTTGGAAGGGATTACAGGGTTTTCGGTTGCCCCGCT
>ENA-OQAN01000802-OQAN01000802.1-human-gut-metagenome-genome-assembly--contig:-NODE-802-length-15318-cov-1.606872_pt1 | contig 15318 bp, 21 predicted proteins | sample MGYA00242735_ERZ504527 | MGnify/ENA primary metagenome ERZ504527 (study PRJEB26092, sample SAMD00036230) | human gut metagenome | host: Homo sapiens | study: EMG produced TPA metagenomics assembly of... | reverse complement strand
ACTTTACGGAGCTGATTCTCTTCTTTTATACTTTCATTTTTAAATGTGGTGATTTTAATTGTTTACTGCAAATATGTACTTCAGATGGAATTTCAGGGAAAGTATGGGGAAAAATGCTGCTGATTGTGGCGGCAGGCTGTGTAATCGGAGTGAGTATGGGAATTCTGGTGTGCAGTATCGGCAAGTTCAGCGAGGGGATCAAGGTTGGAATCATGCTTGGGATTTCTATGACAACCAGTGTGCTGGCTGGTCTTGTGAATGTACAGATAAAACATGCCGTTGACCGTGCATTGCCCCTTGTAAACAAACTGAATCCGGCGGCAGTAATCTCAGATGCTTTTTACTGTATTAATGTGTATGACGATCCGGTACGGTTCAGAAATTGACATTCTTACACTATTTATCATGTGCGCAGTAATTCTTGCAGTTTCATTTGTGGTTGTCAGGAGGGAAACGTTATGACAGTATTTAAAGGATACATGAAGATTATCGGTCAGAACAGAATGTTGATACTGCTATATGTTGCTATTTTTTTCGGATGTACGCTTCTGTTTCAGTCCACAGCGGGAAAGTCAGAAACAAGTTATCAGGCGGAAAAGCTGAATATTGGAATTGTCGATGAGGATGGAGGAAGTCTTGCAGAGTCTCTGACAGAGTATCTTGGAAATCTGCATCATCTGATTCCTGTAGAAAATGACGTTTCTGAGATACAGGAAAAGCTGTATTACAGAGAAGTGTATTATGTGGTCAGAATTCCGGAGAATTTTTATGAGAAATGTATCAAGGGAGACGAAAAACTTTCTGTGACAAAAATTCCGGATACATATTCGGGCAGTTATGTGGATCAGCAGATCAACAGCTTTCTGAATAATGCCAGAACGTATCAGGCAGCAGGATTTACGGAGGCGGAAGCAGCGAGTGCTCTTGAGAGGACACAAAGCGTGAAGGTAACCTTTTTAAAGGATGGGAAAAACACAGAAGATGCTCCGTATGTATATTATTTTCGGTATATGCCGTATCTGTTTCTGGCATTATCTGGATTTGTGATGGGTAATATTCTGATTGTTTTTCATAATCCAGATCTGAAAAAAAGGATGGCGGCATCTCCTGTTTCCGGAAGAAGACAAAGTCTGGAGGGGATTTTGTGCATGAGCCTGGCAGGGATTGCGCTGTGGATCTTTGTAATTGTAATTGCGATTGTATTTTTTGGAAAAGATTTTTATACATCAGGAAATTTTGCATATTACCTGTTGAATTCGGTATTCATGCTTTTCGTAGCGATTGCGCTGGCATATCTGATGGGAACAATTGCACCGAACAGAGACGCGTTGACCGGAATTGCGAATATCATTTCTCTGGGAATGTGCTTTCTGGGAGGTGCGTTTGTGCCTCTTGAGTTCATGGGAAATGATGTAAAAGCTGTGAGTCAGTTCCTTCCGGTATACTGGTATGAGAAAGCAAATGATATTCTTGCTGATTTCGGACATCTGACAGCTTCTGCAAAAGGACAGTTCTTGCAGGCGATTATGATACAGCTTGTTTTCGCAGCAGCATTTGTCTGCCTGGTACTGGTGGTTGAAAAATATAAAAGAGTGGATTCATAGCAGAATGCGAAGCGTGACGGTGGTGGAGCGACTGCGGGAAGTGGAGAATTAGGAAAAAACCAAACTTGACAAACAGGAATTGTCAGTGTAAAATGCAAAACATATCAGACAAAGGCGTCTTTTACGTATATTTTTACGTGAAGGGGGCCTTTTTTTGTTGTGATAAGAGAATCTGATTACAGGAGGGGCTTGATTATGTGTTCAATTATAGGATATTGCGGTATTTGCGATGATCTGGGATGAGTTTCAGAAAGGATTTGATGAAAATCGATTTCCAGAGGAACCGGATGACAGCAGGATTGTAGATACCGGAATGGTCTGCTTGGATTCCACAGACTTGCGATCATGGGGCTTACGGCATCCGGGATGCAGCCGTTTTCACTGGGTGGCAGTTATGTGGTATGCAATGGAGAGATTTTCGGATTTGAGCGTTTGAGAGAAAGCCTTTCCGACAGATATACGTTTCAGAGTGATTCGGACTGCGAAGTGCTTCTGCCGCTCTATGAGACATATGGCACAGAAATGTTTCGTATGCTGGATGCGGAGTTTGCCTGCATCATCTAATGACGGAAAAACACAGGAATATATTGCGGCAAGAGATCCGATCGGTATCCGCCCGCTCTATTATGGATATGATAAGAAGGGAATCATCGTATTTGCAAGTGAAGCCAAAAATCTGATCGGGCTGTGTGAAAAAATCCGTCCGTTTCCGCCGGGGCATTATTATAAAGACGGAGAATTTGTCTGCTACTGCGAGATTACAAAGGTGGATGAGATCTGTCAGGATGATCTGGAGCAGGTGTGTGCCAATATTCGGGAAAAACTGGTGATAGGGATCGAAAAGCGGCTGGTGGCAGATGCGAAAGTCGGATTTCTTCTCTCCGGAGGCTGGATTCGTCGCTTGTGTGCGCAGTGGCAGCGAGAAAGAGTAAAACTCCGATCCGTACATTTGCAATTGGGATGCAAAAAGATGCCATCGATTTGAAATACGCAAAAGAGGTGGCAGATTACATCGGAAGTGAGCATACAGAAGTAATCATTACAAAAGAGGACGTGCTCTCGGCACTGGAGGATGTGATCGGACTTTTGGGAACGTTTGATATTACAACAATCCGTGCCAGCATAGGGATGTATCTTATCTGCAAAGCCATTCATGAGCAGACGGATATCCGGGTTCTTCTGACTGGAGAAATTTCAGATGAACTGTTTGGATACAAATATACGGATTTTGCACCGTCGGCACAGGCATTTCAGAAAGAATCAGAAAAGCGGGTCAGAGAGCTGCATATGTACGATGTCCTTCGGGCAGACCGGTGTATTTCCGTAAATTCTCTGGAAGCCAGAGTGCCATTTGGAGATCTGGACTTTGTCCGGTATGTGATGGCAATCGATCCGGAGAAAAAGCAGAATGTGTATCGGAAAGGAAAATATTTGCTCCGCCATGCGTTTGAGAAAGGGACTATCTGCCGGAACATATTCTCTGGAGAGAAAAGGCAGCATTTTCGGATGCGGTGGGACATTCTATGGTAGACGACCTGAAAGAGTACGCTGATACCTGCTACACAGAGGAAGCGTTTGAAAAGGAACGTCAAAAATATACTTATGCACAGCCGTTTACAAAAGAGTCTCTTTTGTATCGGGAGATTTTTGAAAAATATTATCCGGGACAGGCGGAAATGATCGCAGGCTTCTGGATGCCGAATCAGGAGTGGGAGGGCTGTGATGTGACAGATCCATCTGCACGCGTACTGGCGAACTATGGCGCCAGCGGAGAGTAAAAGGTGTGAACAGAAAAATAAACAGAGAGGAATAGGATAGAATGAAAAATTACATGGAACAAGAGACAAAAAGTCTGTATCGGGAACAATTTGAGCATGATAACTGTGGAATCGGCGCGGTAGTAAACAGCAAAGGGATCAAAAGCCACAAAACCGTGGAAAACGCGCTGAAGATTGTAGAAAACCTGGAACACAGAGCGGGAAGGATGCCGAAGGGAAAAACCGGAGATGGTGTCGGAATTCTGCTTCAGATCTCTCATAAGTTTTTTCAGAAGGTCTGTAAAGAGCTGGGGATCAGCCTGGGAGAAGAAAGAGAGTACGGGATCGCGCAGTTTTTCTTCCCGCAGGAAGAATTACAGCGCAATCAGGCAAAGAAGATGTTTGAGATCATTGTAGAAAAAGAAGGCTGGAACTTCTTGGATTTCGTGAGGTTCCGGTGCATCCGGAGGTGCTGGGAGAAAAGGCAAGAAGTTGTATGCCGCACATTGTTCAGGCATTCATCAAAAAGCCGGAGCATGTGGAGAAAGGACTGGAGTTCGAGAGGAAGCTTTATATTGCCCGCCGGGTGTTTGAGCAGAGTAATGACAACACCTATGTGGTATCCATGTCCAGCAGAACGATCGTATACAAAGGAATGTTTTTAGTGGGACAGCTTCGGACATTTTTTGCGGATCTTCAGGATCCGGATTATGAGTCTGCGATCGCACTGGTACATTCCCGTTTCAGTACGAATACAAATCCAAGCTGGGAGAGAGCGCATCCGAACCGTTTTATGGTACACAATGGAGAGATCAATACGATCCGCGGAAATGCAGACAAGATGCTGGCAAGAGAGGAAACTATGGATCCGGTGCCTTGAAAGGAGAGCTTCACAAGATTCTTCCGGTTGTAGATACCAGAGGATCTGACTCTTCCATGCTGGATAACACGCTGGAATTCCTGGTGATGAGCGGAATGGAGCTTCCGCTGGCGATGATGATCGCAATTCCGGAGCCATGGAGCAAAAATGCCACACTTTCTCAGGATGTCAGGGATTTTTATCAGTACTATGCGACTATGATGGAGCCATGGGACGGTCCTGCTTCCATCGTGTTCTCAGACGGAGATATCATGGGAGCGGTTCTGGATCGAAACGGTCTGCGTCCGTCCCGTTATTATGTGATGAAAAACGGAGATTTGATCCTGGCTTCCGAAGTCGGAGTTCTGGATGTGCCGGAGGAAGAGGTCGTGTTAAAAGAACGTCTCCATCCGGGAAAAATGCTGTTGGTCGATACAGTAAAAGGCAAAATATATCAGGACGAAGAGCTGAAGGAAATGTATACAACAAAGCAGCCTTACGGAGAATGGCTGGACAGCAATCTGGTGGAACTCAAAGACTTGAAAATTCCGAATATGCGTGTAGAAGAGTACGAGCCGGTAAAGAGAAAACAGCTTCAGAAAGCATTTGGATACACATACGAAGAATATCGCAATTCAATTCGGAACATGGCATTAAACGGAGGCGAATCCATTGCGGCAATGGGTGTGGACACACCGCTTGCAGTGCTTTCTGATAAGAGACGTCCGCTGTTTGATTATTTTAAACAGCTCTTTGCGCAGGTGACCAATCCGCCGATCGATGCGATCCGTGAGGAAATCGTGACCTGTACGACTGTCTATGCAGGAAAACAGGGAAATCTTCTGGAAGAAAAAGAAGAAAACTGCCGGGTATTAAAGATCAACAATCCGATCCTGACAAATACAGATATGTTGAAGATCAAAAAAATGAAAAAAGAAAGGATTCCGGGTTGCAGTTGTTCCGATTACTTATTATAAAAGCACGAAGCTGGAGAGAGCTCTGGAGCGCCTGTTCGTGGAAGTTGACAAGGCATATAAAGACGGAGCAGACATTCTGGTACTGTCTGACCGGGATGTGGATGAAAACCATATGGCGATCCCGTCTCTTCTGGCAGTTTCTGCAGTGCATCAGCATCTGGTGGCAACGAAGAAACAGACCTCACTTTCTCTGATCCTGGAGTCGGGAGAACCAAGGGAGGTTCATCACTTTGCGACACTGCTCGGATATGGAGCGTGCGCAGTGAATCCGTATCTTGCATTGGATACGATCCATGAGCTGATCGAAGAGGAGATGCTGGACAAGGACTACTATGCGGCAGTGGAGGATTATACACTGGCGATCCTGCACGGAATCGTGAAGATTTCATCCAAGATGGGAATTTCCACGATCCAGTCTTATCAGGGAGCGAAGATCTTTGAAGCGATTGGAATTTCAAAAGAAGTGACAGAACAAATATTTCGCAGGTACAGTCAGCCGTGTGGGCGGTATCACCATGGAGGATATCGAGAAGCAGGTAGATGAATACCATACAAAAGCATTTGATCCGCTGGGACTGACAACGAATCTGGCGCTGGAGAGTATGGGAAAACACAAGAGACGTGCAGATGGTGAAGAACACCGCTAGTAATCCGGAGACGATCCATTTGCTGCAGCAGGCGACCTGGACCGGGAATTATGAATTGTTTAAAGAGTATACGAAAAAGATCGATGCAGAGGAGACGGGATATCTGAGAAGCTCATGGATTTTGCCTATGCAGAAAAAGAGATTCCGCTGGATGAAGTGGAGAGTGTGGAAGATATTGTGAAGCGATTTAAGACAGGAGCCATGTCCTACGGATCCATTTCACAGGAAGCACATGAGACACTGGCAATCGCGATGAATCATCTGCATGGAAAATCCAACTCCGGAGAAGGCGGAGAGAGTGACGAGCGCCTGGATTCCGCAAATACAGAAACAGACAGATGTTCTGCCATCAAACAGGTTGCATCCGGAAGATTTGGTGTGACAAGCCGTTATCTGGTCAGCGCAAAGGAAATCCAGATTAAACTGGCACAGGGCGCGAAACCGGGTGAAGGAGGTCATCTGCCGGGGAAAAAGGTGTATCCGTGGGTGGCAAAGACAAGACATTCCACACCGGGAGTGAGTCTGATTTCTCCGCCGCCGCATCACGACATTTATTCGATCGAAGATCTGGCACAGTTGATCTATGATTTGAAAAATGCAAATAAATACTCCAGAATCTCTGTGAAACTGGTATCAGAAGCAGGCGTCGGAACCGTAGCAGCAGGTGTGGCAAAAGCAGGAGCACAGGTAATTCTGATTTCCGGTTACGACGGCGGTACCGGTGCTGCTCCGGAAAGTTCCATCCACAATGCGGGACTTCCGTGGGAACTTGGTCTGGCTGAGACTCATCAGACACTGATCCAGAACGGACTGCGTGAACGTGTGAAGATCGAAACAGACGGAAACTGATGAGCGGAAGAGATGTGGCGATCGCGGCACTTCTGGGAGCGGAAGAATTCGGATTTGCGACAGCTCCGCTTGTAACGCTTGGCTGTGTGATGATGCGCGTATGTAATTTGGATACCTGTCCGGTGGGAATTGCTACACAGAATCCGGAACTTCGCAAACGTTTCCAGGGAAAACCGGAGTATGTAGAGAACTTCATGCGGTTTGTTGCCCAGGAGCTCAGAGAATATATGGCGAAACTCGGGGTTCGTACGGTAGATGAGATGGTAGGAAGAACAGACCTCTTAAAGAGAAATGAAACGAAGCATTCCCGGATGGCAGACAAGATGGATCTGGGTGAGATTCTGTATCATCCGGCAAAAGAAAATGTGACATTTAAAGAAGGAAAAGCCTATGACTTCCAGCTGGAAAAAACACTGGATGAGAGAGTTCTGTTAAAGAAACTGAAAACTGCGGTAGAAAAAGGAAACAAAGCAGTTCTGGAAACAGAGGTGAAAAATATCGACCGTTCTGCAGGTACGATCCTCGCGCGGAGATTACCCGTTTCCACAAAGAAGGACTGCCGGAAGATACCATTGTTGTAAACTGCAAGGGAGTCGGCGGACAGAGCTTCGGAGCATTTATTCCGAAGGGACTGACCATGACACTCTGCGGAGATACCAACGACTATTATGGAAAAGGACTTTCCGGTGGAAAACTGGTTGTATATCCGCCGAAGAACAGAGGATATAAAGCCGAGGAAAATATCATTGTCGGAAACGTGGCGCTTTACGGTGCAACGGCAGGAAAAGTGTTCATCAACGGTGTTGCAGGAGAGCGTTTCGCAGTCCGCAATTCCGGAGCGTATGCCGTTGTAGAAGGGGTAGGTGAGCACGGATGTGAATATATGACCGGCGGACGTGTGGCAGTGCTTGGAAAAACAGGAAAGAACTTTGCTGCGGGAATGAGCGGAGGAATCGCCTACGTTCTGGATGAAAACAGTCATCTTTACCGCAATCTGAACAAGGCCATGATCGCAATTGAAAAAGTGGAGAACAAATATGACATCCAGGAGCTTCGCGCAATGATCGAGGAGCATGTGGAAAATACAGGTTCTGCGCGCGGAAAAGAGATTCTTGCCGACTTTGATGCGTATCTGCAGAAATTTAAAAAGATTATTCCTCATGATTATAAGAAGATGATCGCACTGGCTTCCAAGTGGGAAGAACGGGGAATGAGCAGCGAACAGGCACAGATGGAAGCCTTTAATGAGAGTTTTCAGATGAAAGAAAGTGAGGTATAGAAACAATGGGAAAACCAACAGGATTTTTAGATTACGAAAGAAAAAATACAAAGGCAGAAACACCGCTTCAGAGAATCCGTCATTTTCATGAGTTTAAAACTTCACTGCCTGTAAAAGAACAACAGAAACAGGGCGGACGCTGCATGGACTGCGGCGTGCTGTTCTGCCAGAACGGCAGCCTGCTCGCAGGCATGACATCCGGATGTCGCTTCACAATCTGGTGCCGGAGACCAATGATCTGATCTATCGCGGGAACTGGAAACAGGCATATGAGCGTCTCGAAAAGACACATTGTTTTCCGGAATTTACCGGAAGAGTCTGCCCGGCGCTCTGTGAGGCGGCATGTACCTGTGCCTTGAACGGAGATCCGGTGGCAATTAAGGACAACGAGAAAATGATCATTGAACATGCATTCCAGAACGGATGGGTGACAGCACAGCCGCCGAAGGTGCGTACCGGAAAGACGGTGGCAGTGATCGGAAGCGGACCGGCAGGTCTTGCTGCGGCATTACTGCTCAACCGAAGAGGGCATCAGGTGACTGTATTTGAGCGAAGCGACAGAATCGGAGGACTTCTGTGCTATGGAATTCCGAATATGAAACTGGAAAAAGACATTGTAGAGAGAAGAGTCCGGCTGATGAAAGAAGAAGGCGTTCTTTTTAAAACCGGAGTGAATGTAGGAAAGATGTGACTGCAGCAGAGCTTCAAAAACAGTTCGACCGGGTGATCTTAGCCTGCGGAGCATCGAATCCGAGAGATATCGAGGTGCCGGGAAGAGACAGTAAAAATATTTATTTTGCTGTGGATTTCCTGTCTTCGGTAACAAAGAGTCTCCTGGATCAGGATCTGAAAGAGGGCACTTTTATCCCGGCAAAAGGGAAACATGTGCTGGTGATTGGAGGCGGTGATACAGGAAATGACTGCGTGGGGACCGCGATCCGACTGGGGCCAAATCGGTTACACAGCTGGAGATGATGCCCAAGCCTTCCAAAGAGAGAACAAAGTCCAATCCATGGCCGCAGTGGCCGCGCACGGAGAAGACGGACTATGGTCAGGAAGAGGCCATTGCAGTCTTTGGAAAAGATCCGAGAATGTATCAGACAACGGTAAAGGAATTCCAGAAGGACAAAAACGGAAATGTCAAAAAAGCAGTTCTGGTCAGCCTGGAGCCTCAAAAAAGATAAAAAGACAGGCAGAATGCAGATGGTTCCCGTTCCGGGCAGTGAAAAAAGTGGTGGATGCTAATCTGGTACTGATCGCCGCAGGGTTTACGGGCAGCCAGAAATATGTAACAGATGCATTTGGGGTATCTGTAGATGCAAGAACAAATGTAGCGACAAAAGAAGAAACGTATGAGACCAATGTACCGGGGGTATTTGCAGCAGGAGATGTGCGCAGAGGTCAGTCGCTGGTCGTATGGGCGATCCAGGAAGGAAAACAGGCTGCAAAAGCAGTCGATTATTCTTTGATGGGGTATACAAATCTGTAAGAGAGAAATATAATAGGATCATAGTGTAAGACAAGGAGAGGATGTTATGGAGAAGTATAGAAAAACAGAAATTCTGCAGATCGTGGAGGAAGAAGGCGTTGAGTTTATCCGTCTGCAGTTTACGGATATGTTCGGAACCTTGAAAAATGTCGCAGTTCCGGTCAGCTGCCTGGAAAAAGCAATGGATGACCGCTGCACGATCGACCTGGCTTCTTTGAACGGATTTGCAAAGAAGAGGAGACAGAGTTGTATCTCAAGCCGGATTTTTCTACGTTTACCATACTGCCATGGCGTCCTCAGAATGGAAAAGTTGCCCGTTTTCTGTGTGATGTATGCACAGAGGATGGCAGCGAATACGAACTGAGCCCGCGGCTGATCCTGAAACGGGCACTGGAAAAAGCAGAAAAACAGGGCTATACACTGGAAGTGAATCCGGAGTGTGAATTTTCCTGTTCCATACAGATGACGATGGAATGCCGACTACCGTTTCGCACGAAGAGCAGGTATCTGGATACGTCGCCGATCGATCTGGGCGAGAATACAAGAAGGGACATTATTCTGACACTGGAGGAGATGGGATATCAGATTACATCTTCTCATCATGAGATTGCGCCGGCACAGCATGAGATCGACTTTGCGTTTGAAGATGCGCTTTCCACTGCAGATAAGGTGATGACATTTAAAATGGCAGTCCGTACGATTGCAAAGCGCTACGGTCTTCATGCCACATTTATGCCGAAACCACGGCAGGATGTAAATGGTTCCGGTCTGCATCTGCACATGCGGCTTCTTAAGAACGGCAGAAATGTGTTTACCGGTGAAAACGGTGAATTGAGCACAGACGGCGAAGCATTTCTGGCGGGAATTCTGGGACATGTTGTGGGGATGACAGCAGTGTTTAATCCATTGGTCAATTCTTATAAGCGTCTGGTTCCGGGATTTGAGGCACCTTCCGATGTGACCTGGTCCAGAACACAGAGAAATGCGCTGCTCCATGTCAGAAAACGCAGAGGAGAAGGCGTGGATCTGGAACTGAGAAGTCCGGATTGTGCGGCAAATCCATATCTGCTTCTGGCACTTTGTCTGGAAGCAGGACTGGATGGAATCAGGAAACAGCAGAAAGCGCCAAAGGAACTGACAGAAGATATCTGCAGACTGTCCGATGAGGAGAAAAAGCAACGAAAAATTCAGAGCCTTCCGGAAAATCTGGGAGTGGCACTGGATGCAATGGGGCAGGATCTGTTGGTGCGGGAAGTGCTTGGAGAATCCTATGTTGCGGAATATCAGAAAATGAAACGCCGAGAATGGAAAAACTATCTGGAACAGGTAACAAAGTGGGAACTGGAGCAGTATCTGTATCTGGTTTAAGAAAATCAATGGAGGCCGCAGATGGGAGTCATCGTTGTCGTATTACCAAAGCTTGAGAATGCGAAAAAAGTGAAGAAAATACTGCTTGAACACGGATTTCAGACGGTGTTTGCGTGTTCTTCTGCCTCTTCGGCTCTTCAGATGGTTGGTGAATATTCGTATGGTCTTGTCATCAGCGGGTACCGGATGCCGGATATGTATTATCTGGATCTGGTAGATTGCCTGCCGCGGGATTTTGAATCCATTCTGTTAGGATCCGAGGAGACGGTGGCACAAGTCGGTGCAGGGATTTATCCCTGACCATGCCGATCAAAGCCTATGATCTGGTCAATACCGCAGATATGGTGCTTCGTCAGCTGGAGCGGCGGATCAAAAAGAAAACCCGGACACCCAAAAAACGGAGTGAGAAGGAACAGAATTATATCCGTAATGCAAAATTTCTGTTGATGGAGAGAAACTATCTGACAGAGGAGGAAGCTCACAAATATCTGCAGAAATGCAGTATGGATAATGGAACCAATATGGTGGAGACAGCACAGATGATCCTGACGCTGCTGTTTGATGAGACATAACTGGAAAATAGTGAGGAAAATAGAATGCCGAATTTAAATGAAAATTATTTGAAACTGCAGGAAAATTATCTTTTTTCGGAGATTGCACACCGTGTTGCTGCGTATACGAAGCAGCATCCGGAAAAAAATGTGATACGTCTGGGAATCGGAGATGTCACACGTCCTCTGTGTCAGTGTGCCGGAGAGGCACTTCTTGAAGGGCAAAAGAGATGATGTCTGCGGATACGTTTAAAGGATAGGCCCGGAGCAAGGGTATGAAGATATCAGAAAAGCCATTGTGGACTATTACAAAAGAAGTGGTGTAGAGATCGATGCGTCTGCCGTATTTGTGTCAGACGGGGCAAAGAGTGATACAGGAAATATCACGGATCTGTTTGCACACGACAATGTGATCCTGATCCCGACACCGGTTTATCCTGTCTATGTGGACTCCAATGTTATGTGCGGAAATAAAGTGGAGTATATTGAGGGAAATGCAGACAATGACTTCCTTCCGATGCCGGACTGGGATCAGCATGCGGATATCATTTATATCTGTTCGCCAAACAATCCGACCGGCGCATGCTATAACAAAAGCCAGTTAAAAGAGTGGGTGGATTATGCGCTGAAGAATCAGGCAGTGATCCTTTTTGATGCGGCTTATGAGGCGTTTGTGTCTGATCCGGAACTTCCGAGAAGTATCTATGCCGTAGAAGGGGCAAAACAGTGCGCGATTGAGTTCTGTTCACTTTCCAAAACAGCGGGATTTACCGGAACCAGATGTGGATATACGATCGTTCCGCAGGAACTGGTATTTACAGCGTCCGCAGGAGAAGAGATGTCACTGAATGCCATGTGGAACAGACGTCAGTGCACAAAATACAATGGTACTTCCTATATTGTACAGAAAGCGGCAGCGGCAGTGTTCAGTGAGGAAGGTATCCATCAGTGTCAGGAGAATCTGGAATACTACAGGGAGAATGCGCGTGTCATTACAGATACACTTTCAGATCTTGGCATCCGGTTTTATGGAGGGGTACATTCCCCGTATGTCTGGTTTGAATGCCCGAAGGACATGGATTCCTGGACGTTTTTTTGACTATCTGCTGCATGAGATCCAGGTAGTCGGAACGCCCGGAGCCGGATTTGGAGAGAATGGAAAACGCTATTTCCGTCTGACTTCATTTGGTACTTACGAGAATACAGTAGAGGCAATGACGCGCTTCCAGGATCTTCTGGAAACAAAATAAAAAACGGAAGTTAGTATTCTCTGATAGGAAAAGTTTTCTTTCTTAAAAAAACATGAAGTTTATGACAGTAAGAGCCAAATATGGTATACTAATAGAGACTAAGTGAGAAGGGAGATTTTCCAAGTTGAGAGGAGAACACCAGATGGAAGACGCGAATCAAGAATTATGAAGACGTGGACAGTTGGAAGACCGTCATTTTCTTATATAATGCAGCAATGAAAGAGGTAGGGACGAAGCTGGAAATCCTCAATGATGAGTTTCAGCACGTACATAAATATAACCCGATTGAGCATATCAAGACAAGGATCAAGACGCCGGAGAGTATCGTAAAAAAGCTCAAACGATACGGCTATGAGACTTCAATTGAGAATATGCTCCGCTATATCAATGACATTGCAGGCGTACGGCTGATCTGTTCATTTACTTCCGATATTTACCGCCTGGCGGAGATGATCGGGAATCAAAGTGACTTAAAAGTGCTGGCAATTAAGGATTACATCAAAAAGCCGAAAGAGAGCGGATATAAGAGTTACCATATGCTGGTTTCCGTGCCGATCTTTCTGTCGGACAGTGTGGTAGATACCAAGGTAGAGATTCAGATCCGCACAGTTGCACAGGATTTCTGGGCCAGTCTTGAGCACAAGATCTATTATAAGTTTGAAGGTGACGCACCGGATTATATCAGTCGTGAGCTGCAGGAGTGTGCGCAGATGGTGTCCGAGCTGGATGATAAGATGCTCTCTCTGAATGAGGCAATACAGGCATGTCTGGAAGTGGAGAATACGCCGGTACCTGTTGAGCTGGTAAAGGAGAATCAGGAACAGGAGAAGAAGCAGGAAGATATCGTAGAGCATATTTTGGGAAAAGAATCGTGATAGAAAAACAGCCGTGGCTGCCATGAAAAGTGGCAGCTACGGCTGTTTTTTTTGAGTCTGCTTTAAGATTTTTTCGTGCATTACGAACATAAGAACCAAGATGAAAAGCAGATATACCGGGAATAAGGCTGGGCTGATCGTATTTACGATCCATCCGAATACAGGCGGCATAAGGCAGGTTCCGATATAGGCAGACGCCATTTGTACGCCGATCATTGCCTGGGATCGATGTGCACCGAAATGCTCCGGTGTGGAGTGGATGATGCACGGATAAACCGGGGCGCATCCAAGTCCGATAAAAAGCAGTCCTAAAAGGGCAGTTACTTCTCCGATCGGTAATAGCAACAATATGATACCTGATAATATCACACATTGTCCCAGCCGTATCATCTGAGTGTCATTGAGTTTTAGGGTTAAAAATCCGCTGAGTGCCCTTCCTGCAGTGATTCCAATGAAAAACAGGCTGGCAAATCCGGCGGCAGTTTCAGAAGTCAGCCCCCAGTGTAAAACCAGATAGCTGCTGCCCCAAAGTCCGGTTGTCTGTTCCAGAGCACAGTAACAGAAAAACGTGATCATAATTCTTTTGCACCTGAAATCCGAACAATCTGAGAGAGAGAAAGCGCCTGTTCGTGATATGACGCAGCAGTATGACTGCTTTTGGTAGGAACAGTTGGCTTTTTCCAAAGGGGTAGGCTGAACAGCAGTACGGCCGTCAGCAGGATCTGAAGAATGGAAATATAGCGGTATCCCATATTCCAGCTGTGTCCGTTTGATAATGCGTATCCCATAATATAGGGACCAAGGGAAGCTCCGACTCCCCACATACAATGCAGCCAGCTCATATGGCGGCTTGTATAATGAAGCGCAACATAATTGTTGAGTGCCGCATCTACGCATCCGGCACCGAGACCATAAGGAACGGCCCACAGACAAAGCGCGATAAATGTATGGCTTGTGGAAAATCCGAATAGTGCAGCTGCAGTCATGAAAACACTGACAGCGGTGATCTTTCCTGCACCGAAACGTTTAGTCAGACGGTCGCTTAGCAGGCTGGAGATGATGGTTCCGACTGCAATGATCATGGAAATCCCGCCGGCATAGGAAACAGGTACAGAAAATTCACGATACATCGTGGGCCAGGCTGAGCCTAAAAGAGAATCCGGCAATCCAAGACTAATAAATGCCAGATAAATAACAGCTAACAATAGTTGAAACATATATAACCTCCTGCTTGAATGTTCTTGTGTAATAATATCGACATAGCAAGCTTGATACAACTTAATTTCCGACATATAATATAAAAAAAAACGCCAAGTTTGAAAAGGAGATGTGAATATGGCACTGCAGGAGTGCAGATTGAATCTGAATCAGAAATTAAAAGAACTCCGGCTGCATGGAACGCTGGAATTTCCATGTGCGGGGTATTCTTCATACTATACAGGGCGGCAGGAGGACAGCATTCCGTGGCACTGGCATGAAGAGATTGAGATGGTATATGTTGCAGAAGGCAGGTTGGAATTAAAAATACCATCGGAATCGTTTTATGTTGAAACAGGAGATGCGTTTGTAATCAATTCCAATGTGCTCCACTATGCGATCGCTGCGGATTATTGTAAACTACATTCTCTGGTGTTTCATCCTACGCTTATTTTAGGAAATGAAGATTCGGTTTTGCAAAAAAGTATGTAGTGTCTGCTGATTAAGCAGCTATCTGTAACTTCCAACTCTTATATCTGTTCCGGTCATACCAGAATCGGAACAGATGCAAAAGAGCACAAAGTATTCGCCTCTGAATCCTGAACAGATTCGTCAC
>ENA-OQAN01000801-OQAN01000801.1-human-gut-metagenome-genome-assembly--contig:-NODE-801-length-15322-cov-1.656861_pt1 | contig 15322 bp, 18 predicted proteins | sample MGYA00242735_ERZ504527 | MGnify/ENA primary metagenome ERZ504527 (study PRJEB26092, sample SAMD00036230) | human gut metagenome | host: Homo sapiens | study: EMG produced TPA metagenomics assembly of... | reverse complement strand
TCAAAGCCAAACTGAAACAAACTAGGTTTCCCTAAAATCAAAGGCTGGCCTATCCAGGATTGTATCCAAGTCAAAAAGGCTCCATCCATTCAAAAAGTGGTTGATTTGAGAAAGATTACCAGTCCTGAAAGAGCAAAGAAGACTGTCAATACAGGCAAGAGAAAGCTATCAAATACTATCGAAAACATCGCCGTCAGAATTAAACTCACCGGTTGAAAGGTCCCATAATAGTAAGTTAGAAAGGGCAAAATCCCAAGACTCAATACCAAGCTCGTACAGATTGACTTTTTAAGAGATGACATCTCCTCAAAATCAAACAAACACAACAAAAAGGCATAGGAACAACTTAAAACACCTCCCACTGTCAAAAGAAAATGAGGTAAAAAGAGAAACAATAGAAGCAAAGTTATCCCCATATTATCCAGTTTTTTAATACCAAACTCCGCTAACAAACTTTGAATCAGGGAACGTAGGACTGAAGCTGTCCAACCTGTCATTAAGCCATAACACAAGGAAAAAGGCAGCAAGATAATAAATAGATAATCTTTAGGAAGGCCCAAGCGTAGGAGTCCATAGCGAAACCATCCCAGAAAAAAGCCCACTTGCATCCCTGAAAGTGCGAATAGATGAATAATACCTAAGCTTGTGTAAAGCTGACTTTGCTCATCAAACTCCTTATCCAAATACCCAAAGAGCAGGCCTGTCATATAGTGTCTCATAGGATTAGGAAAGTGCGTCTGGATATGAACCAAAGCCTCCTCCTCAGTTGGTGGAAAAAAGCTAGGGGAGATGTGTTTTTTTGAGGCACCACATGTCCAAGCGCTCAATCTGAGCCATTCGATAAATACCTTGACTGGCTAGATAAGACTTATAATTAAACCCTTGAAAATTACGTTGACCAGTTGCTGGGGATAACTTTATTTTCCCTTTTAATACTGGCGTTTGGCTAGTAGTCTTAAAAAAATGCTGCTCCTTCTCAGATTTGAGTCGATAAAAGACCTGAAAAGTTTGTCCCTTTGCCTTTCCAATAGCTGATAATTGCTCACCATTAACCGACAGCGTATCAGCAACCAGAGTCACCTGATTGATTGCAGTAGGAGCTTGTTTATCTTGTATGGTAGCTCTGTGGTGCAAGAATAAAAAGTAGACCAAAAAGAAACTACCTACAAGTCCCACCAAACTTTAGGGCTACCTTATTCTTCCAATGATGCTTCAAAAAACATCCTAAAAGAAAAGACAAAACCCCAATAGCATAAACATTTGTGTTAAAAATCGTAAAATAAAGGGCAGCTATTAACAGAGCCAAGGAAAAAAGATTGATTGGAGCTTTTTTAAGCCACATAGAGGGACTCTCTGATTTTATCTAAAGTTTTATCACCAATTCCTGAGACATTTTTCAAGTCATCTACGGATTGAAAACCTCCATGACTTTCACGATAGGCAATGATATCCTCAGCACGCTTAGCTCCAATCCCAGAAATAGTTTGCAACTCCTCTGAAGTCGCTGTGTTTAAGTTAATTTTGCCATCCTTAGCACTAGTTTGCCCTCCTTTGTCAGAGACCTGACCAGTTCCTGATTGACCAAGAACAGAGAGGTTTTCATCCTTAGTTGCCACATAGACAACCTCTTCGTCTGACAAGCTTGCAGCTAAGTTAACACTCTTAGCATCCGCATCCTCAGTCATTCCCCCAGCGGCTTTGATGGCATCAGTCACCCTAGCGCTTGCTTTTAAGGTATAAACACCCGGATTAGCCACAGCCCCCTTAACATCTACCGTTACTTTTGACTCACCCTTTTCACTTCCTTCAGTCTTTGACTGGGAAGACGCCTCAGAAAGAGACTGTGAGCTTTGTTTGGAGGAGGAGGTTGACAAAGCTGTCACATCTGTATAAGACGTCTCCGCCTCCATACTGTTGCCCGCACCACAAGTCATCCATAGAAAGAAGCAAAAAATCACCATCAGTAAAGCGATGACACTCACAAACAGACGATTATCTTTGACATAGGCTATAATCTTTTCCTTCACGCTATTCTCCTTAATTGATATATTTTCTTTCTTATTCGTAAAAAATTTGAAAAATATATCAAAAAGTAAAAAAACTCCATCAGATCTATGTCTGACAGAGTTATTTGCTTATTTCTGCGTTTCTTTGGCACGGTGTTTTTCAGGGTTCCAAACAAAGCTAGCTACATATGAGAAAGCCATGGTCAAAAGCACTGCAATAATAGCCACAAGACCGAGAGGTACACGGTAAATATAAGTGAATGGGTTTGGTTTCTTGCCTGTTTGATAGCTCAAAGCTTCTTCATCGAGACGAGCAAATTCAGACTGGATACGACGAGCAACCTCTTGAATATTTTCGTCATTCAAACGCTTCAAATCTGAAATATCAATAGGATTACCATAGTTCATATCCACACGTTCACCTGTCAAGAGCCCCTTGAGTTCACGAGGTCCTTGATAGACAACTGGCATAATCTTAACCTTGGCCATCTTAGCGATAACCGCAACCCCACCCTTAACATCAGAAGAATGACGACTACCACTTGGGAACATAATCAAACTACGATTACTCTTCTTAAGCATGTTAACAGGGTACTTGATAGCTTCTTGACCAGGATTTTCACGGTCAATTGGAAAGGCGCCACACATGCGGATCCACCAACCAAAGATACGGCTCTTAAAGAGTTCTTTCTTAGCCATGAAAATAAACTGCTTAGGACGGGCTGAAAAGGCCATATAAACAGGGTCCCACCAAGTTCGGTGCGGAGCAACCAAGATATAGTTTTCATCCTTGTCCAATAATTTATTGCGATTGTGGTAATGGGCATTGCCATTGATAATCCAAAGAAGGAAGACAACAAGCCCACGTAAATAAGCGTAAAACACGTTTTTACCTCTTTTTCTACAAGTTTTTTACTATTATACCAAAAAAGGAGCTCTTTTTTCACCGAATTTCTTTGTAAAAGTCTTGAAAATGGTGTGGCACTTTCTAATAGTTTGAGCTATAATGTAACTATGAAAAAAAGTATTGAGATTATAGGGAAAAATCGAAAGGCACTTAATCTTTGCCTCATTATTGCAAACTTGGTTGTTCTGGCTATCCTAGCTTTGTCCTATTCCAACGCCATAACACGAAATCTGAACAAGTAGCCAAGGCTGAAAAGACTGAACAAGTCGCTAATAGCACAAGCTCATCTTCAGAAAAAGCTAAAGAAGATGATGAAACACAACTCAAGAAAGGTAGTAACCACAGCATTGCAGCTTCTGACTATGCTTACGATGTTACTGCTGTGAATAACACCTATTCGATGGCCAGTCTCAGGATATCGACGACAAGGTAGTCTTTTTAACATTTGACGATGGGATTGATCCAACACTGACCCCACAAGTTATGAGTATTTTGAAAGAATACGGTGTTCACGCCACATTCTTCCACATTGGTTACACCATTACACAAGAAAATGCGGACATCCTCAAACGCCAAATTACAGAAGGACACGCGATTGCCAACCATAGCCTCAGCCATAACTTTAATCTCCTTTATCCAGGACGTGTTCCTAATCAAAGTCAGATTGTTTCTGAGGTTAACCAAACCATGCTAATTTCCAAGCCATCCTAGGTAAAGACTTCAAGACAAGAATCTTCCGTTATCCTGGTGGTCATATGTCATGGCAAGGTCTAGAAAGTACTGACCAAGCTCTCGCCAAGGAAGGTGTCCAGTGGATTGACTGGAATATGCTTTGTGGTGATGCAGAACAGCCTCTGTTCGCCCAACAACATCTGAAACCATGATGGCCTACTTGGATGGTTCACAAAAATATTTCCCTGAGAGTCATGTTAAGGTTGTCCTTATGCACGACACTGCTGGTAAGGAGCTCACAGTTCAGACCCTTCCACAAATCATCGAATACTTCAAAGACCAAGGCTACACCTTTGGTGTCCTAGAGTAATCACTCACAACAGTTCCTTTGGGAGCTGTTTTTTGTTACAATAAAAGCTATGACAAATCCAATTTTAAAAGATGGAGAACGCATTGACCAACTCTTCTCCACAGATGTAAAAATCATACAAAATAAGGAGGTCTTCAGCTATTCTATCGACAGTGTCCTCCTCTCTCGATTTCCAAAAATTCCCAAGAAGGGTTAATCGTCGACCTCTGTTCGGGAAATGGTGCCGTTGGCCTCTTTGCTAGTACACGTACTGAGGCACCAATTACCTTGGTTGAGCTACAAGAACGTCTGGCTGACATGGCCAAGCGTTCCGTCACTCTCAACCAGCTAGAGGACCAGGTGACCGTTGTCAATGACGACCTAAAAAATTTGCTTGACCATGCCCCACGATCTCAAGTGGACCTTATTCTCTGTAACCCTCCCTACTTTAAGGCGACAGAAACATCCAAGAAGAATTTGTCAGAGCACTACCTCTTGGCCCGTCACGAAATCACGACTAATCTAGAGGAAATTTGCCAGGTCGCTCGTCATGCCCTCAAATCTAACGGACGTATTGCCATGGTGCATCGTCCCGACCGCTTTTTGGATATCATCGACACCATGCGCCAGTATAATCTAGCGCCTAAACGCATCCAGTTTATTTATCCTAAGATGGGACGTGAGGCAAATATGCTCCTGATTGAAGCCATTAAAGACGGCTCAACAGATGGCTTGAAATCCTTCCGCCTCTCTTTGTGCATAAGGAAAATGGCGACTATACCGACGAATCTTTGAGATTTACTTTGGAAAAAGAACTGAGGGTAAGTCCTAGACGATGATAGAAAAGGATAGCAAGGCCTACATGTATGTGGTTGAGTGTGCCGATGGCACCCTCTATACAGCTATACCACAGACGTCGAACGCCGCCTCAAAACCCATAACGCAGGCAAAGGCGCCAAGTATACCAGAGCCCGCCTACCAGTTAAACTCCTCTACTCAGAAGCCTTCGCCAGTAAACCAGAGCCATGAGCGCCGAAGCACTCTTCAAGAGAAAAAAGCCGAGAGAAAAAATTGGCCTATATCAAAGAACACACGGAAAAATAACCGTGTGCTTTTTGATATAGGAAAACGCTCTATTTTCATAGAGCGTTTTATTGTTTATTTATCACCCTTGTTACGGATAACAAAGCCGTTTTTCTTTTCGCTTGAGGTACGGTGTGGGCGTTTGTTGCCACGGTTTTCGAAGTCACGGCTATTCTTCTTAGACTTGCGTTTGAAGTCACGACGGCCACCATCTCGGTCATCGCGGTTACGGTCGCCACGGTATCCACCACGACGGTTGTTATCGCGACCACGGTTGCCACGGCCACCTTTGCCGCCTTTACCACCAAAGCCACCACCTGATGGTTTGAATGGCAATGGTTTTTCACGGGCAATTTCCACTTCTGGCATTGTCTCTGGGTCTTGAACGGTCAAGCTCAAGATGTAAAGTGCCAATTCTTCAGGAGTGAATTCTTGAGCCAATTTTACCGCATCACCCTTGAACTTGTCAAAGTTAGAACGGATAGCTTCATCCGCAAAGTCGCGTTCGATCTTCTTAAGGGCAACTTTCTTCTTAGCTTGGAAGGCTTCTTGAGCTGTTGGTGGCTTAAGACCTTTCATGCGTTTCTTGGTCAAGTTTTCGATGATTCCCAAGTAACCCATTTCGTTTGGTGCTACGAAAGTAATAGATTGACCTGATTGGCCTGCACGTCCTGTACGTCCAATACGGTGAACGTAGCTTTCTGGATCTTGTGGAATATCGTAGTTGTAGACGTGAGTGACACCTGAAATGTCAAGACCACGCGCTGCAACGTCTGTCGCAACCAAGATATCGATTTGGTCGTTCTTGAAGTCACGGATAACACGAAGACGTTTGTTTTGGTCAAGGTCACCGTGGATACCTTCTGCACGGAAACCACGAAGTTTCAAGCCACGTGTCAACTCGTCCACACGACGTTTGGTACGACCAAAGACAATTGACAATTCTGGTTGGTCAACATCCATAAGGCGAGTCATGGTATCAAACTTCTCTTGTTCCTTCACTCGGATAAAGTATTGGTCAACGTTAACATTGGTCAATTCTTTAGCCTTGATTTTCACATGCTCAGGGTCTTTCATGAACTGCACACCAATACGTTTGATGGCATCAGGCATAGTTGCTGAGAAAAGGAGAGTTTGACGTTCTTCTGGTACTCGGCTAATGATAGCTTCAATGTCTTCAAGGAAGCCCATGTTAAGCATTTCATCAGCTTCATCCAAAATCAAAGTCTCGATGTTATTGAGTTTAAGAGCCTTACGTTTGATAAGGTCAAGGAGACGACCTGGTGTCCCTACAACAATGTGGGCACCTGAACGGAGGGCCTTGATTTGTTTTTCAATGCTAGAACCACCGTAGACTGAGCGAACTTTAACGCCTTTGTCACGACCAAAACGGAAAAGCTCTTCTTGAGATTGCACTGCCAACTCACGTGTTGGGGCAATAACAAGAGCTTGGATTGTATTTTCTTCTGTACGAATTTTATCTAGGGTAGGCAAACCAAAGGCAGCTGTTTTACCAGTACCAGTTTGGGCCTGACCGATAACATCCTTACCTTCAAGAGCGAGTGGAATTGTCAACTCTTGGATAGGTGATGGTTTTTCAAAACCGGCAGCTACAACAGCTGATTGGATGTCTTCTGATAGGTTTAAATCTGTAAATTTCAAAGTATTCTTCTTTCTATTTGAAGGCGGTGCGAAGCCACCTTATGAGACTTGGTTGTGTAGTAGATTAACTACCTGTATTTAATAGTCGTTTATTTTAACAACTCATCTATCTATCATATTTAGAAATAAAAAGACAGGAAATAACGTTTTAAAAACCGCCTTCAATTTGAGAAGACGGTTTCACTCACTAATTATTATTTATGGACCAACCAACGCAGGTAGCGGGCCAAGACCAAACAAAGAATCACACTACCGATAATGATGAAAATCCAGGCCGGACTGACAGTCATAAACGGTAAAGGAACATTCATCCCAAAGAAACCGGTAATGACGGCAAGTACTCCCAAGAGTACCTCAATAATGGTCAAATTACTCAAGTTGTTGTTCAGGTTGTTGTTTAGGATATTATTATAAGAACCTGATAAATGCTGTAAGACCTTAGAAATGAGGTCCGTCATGGCTACTAACTGTCTAGCTTCAATCATGGCATCATCAAACTGTTCTTTTTCAACCTCGTTGAGACGACGATAAATGGCGTGCCCCTTGATGTGCTCCAAAAGGAGACGGTTTTGTGTAGCGGCAGCTACCAAATAGACCATGCCTGTTTCCAAATCTGAAAGGTCGTAAAGATTCTTACTTGTCGTAGTCTGCCTTAGACGTCGACTAACCTCATCTTTTTGCTGATCCAAACGTTCAATGACGGGATAGTAGGCATTTGAAATCATCTCAAGTCCTGCAAAGAGCAATTTATAAATGGACAAATCCTCATGGTTATCCACATAGTCTTGCATTTTGCTGATCACATAAGCATTATCCTCGTTACTAATGGTCACCAAACGTGTATCTTGTACAATAAAGGTCAGAGGAATGGTTTCATAGTATTCCTTGTCCTTCTCAAGAGCTAGGACATTATAGATAAAGGTGATTGTTCCATTCTCACGGTTGTAGTCCATGTGAGCTCGTTCATTTTTATCCAAGGCATACTCTATGGTTTCCTGGTCAATATCATACTTGGTATAAAGGTAGGATTGCTCAGAAATAATATCTGAGTCAATATTAATCCAGTGACGCTTATAACCCAGTTCTTTTTCAATAAACATTTTTCTTCCTCATTACTTTAGCACTGCTGCTGCCAAAGCTTGTTGAATTTCAAAGACATTATTATCACTCTTAAATTGAAGGACCTCTGCGGGCTCCAATGCTGATGAAATCCAAATCTTAAGTTCAGCATCTAGGTCAAAGTGCCCTGAACTTTCTACAGTAAAACGAGAAATCGAGTGATAAGGGATAGACTTGTAGGAAGTCTTCTTCCCTGTAACACCTTGCTTATCGACTAAAATCAAGCGCTTCTCTGTAAAGACAATCAAGTCACGAATAAGGACATAGGCTAACTCCACCTGTTCACCTGGAATTAAGATGCCCTCCAATTGGCGCTCAACTTTATCATTATCTTTTTTAGATGCGTTACCAAGCAGTCCTGAAAAAAGTCCCATAGTTGTTTCTCCTTTTTATTGTAAAGATAATCCTTGCTTTAACTATACCACAATTTTAGGATTTCAGACACTTGCAGAAATGGGTTTCTAGTAGTACAATTAAGGAGTCACAAGAGGAGCAATTGCTGAGAATGGCTAGCTTGATTATTTCTTCAAGACATGCCTAAACTCTTACCACCTGATCAGGTTAGGACCTGCGTAGGGATGTGTCTCAAAATAGATTGAAATAGAGGAACTTCTATGACGTCGTTTTGATGTGGCAAAAAACAGCCAATCAAGACGATTGGTATAGGAGGTTTTTTATGTCGAAAACAAATATTCGACCAATGATTGAGGTTGCCCTTTTTGCAACCATTGCTTATATCCTGGACCTAGTTACCCAGCCCATGTCACTAGGCCCTTGGATTTCCCTTTCCTTTAAGATGGTACCTATCTTTCTCCTCAGTTTTCGCTGGGGCTTAAAAGCTGGTGCTATGGGCGGTCTTATCTGGGGGCTACTTCAAGTGGTGACAGGACAGGCAGCCGGTGGTTGGCTGACCTTGACACAAGGGTTTCTGGAGTACTTTGTCGCCTTTAGTCTGATTGGTATCAGTGGTGTGGTCAAACCAGCCCTTGATAAAGCCATTAAACAAGGCAATAAAGTCAAGTCTCTGATGGTGATTACTGAGGGGATTCTTCTTGGTAGCTTCGCTCGTTACCTCATTCACTTTATAGCCGGTGTCATCTTTTGGGGAAGCTATGCCCCTAAAGGACAAAGCCCTTATCTCTATTCATTTATTGTCAATAGCTCATCCTTCCTTGGAGAAACATTGGCCAGCCTCATCGTTTTCTTCGCCCTACAACGATTCCTAGGCAGGTTACTAAATACGGAAAAATAAAAGAAACCATAGGACAGTCTTAATTGACAGTCCTATGGTTTTTCTTGTTTTCATAACATATTACGACACGAAGTCAGACGGCTAGCTAGCCACAAGATAGGGGCTAGCGTCAAAAGATGAACGATTTACTTAAACTATACATAGTATTACGACATGAGAAAACGGAAACGATATTTTCCGTTTTCGAGTTAGTAAGGGACTTAGCCACGGTCCCATAGAACACTTCATAAATAACATCATCAAGATATTACGACACGAAATCAGACGAATCGATATTATTCGGCTGACGTAGTTTAGTGAGACGCTAGCTAGCCACAAGATAGTGGCTAGCGTCAAAAGATGAACGATTTAAAATCGTCATCTTTTGTGCCGTATTACATCTTCTCTTCCAATGTTACATCTGGATATTTATCCGCAAACCAACGGAGGGCAAAGTCATTTTCAAAGAGGAAGACTGGTTGGTCAAAGCGGTCTTTAGCCAAGATATTTCGACTTGATGACATGCGTTCATCAAGGTCCTCAGGTTGGATCCAACGCACAGTCTTTTTACCCATTGGTGTCATAACGACTTCAGCATTGTATTCATTTTCCATACGGTGTTTGAAAACTTCAAACTGAAGTTGACCAACGGCACCAAGCATGTATTCACCTGTTTGGTAGTTGGTGTAAAGCTGGATGGCTCCTTCTTGCACCAATTGTTCAATTCCTTTGTGGAAGGACTTCTGTTTCATAACGTTTTTAGCAGAAACTTTCATGAACAACTCTGGCGTAAAGGTTGGTAGTGGCTCAAATTCAAATTTGTTTTTACCTACAGTAAGGGTATCACCAACCTGATAAGTTCCTGTATCGTAAACCCCGATAATGTCTCCTGCCACGGCATTTTCAACATTTTCACGAGATTCAGCCATAAACTGAGTGACGTTAGAGAGCTTAGCTCCTTTACCTGTACGCGTTAGGTTAACACTCATACCACGCTCGAATTCACCAGAAACGATACGAACAAAAGCAATACGGTCACGGTGACGTGGGTCCATGTTGGCTTGGATTTTGAAAACAAAACCAGAGAAATCCTTGTTAAGAGGATCAATCTCGTCGCCATCAACTGTCTTGTGGCCATGTGGTTCTGGCGCAAATTTGAGGAAGGTATCAAGGAAGGTTTGAACCCCAAAGTTAGTGAGGGCAGAACCGAAGAAGACCGGCGTCAATTCACCAGCTAAAATAGCTTCTTCAGAAAATTCATTACCCGCTTCTGTCAAGAGTTCGATATCTTCTTTAGCTTGCTCATAGAATGGGTTGTTGGCAAAAAGGGTATCACCATCTTCAATCTTGGCAAAGCGCTCGTCACCCTTGTAAAGCTCCAAGCGTTCGTTATAGAGGTCGTAAAGTCCTTCGAAGGCTTTCCCCATACCGATAGGCCAGTTCATTGGGTAGCTGGCAATACCAAGCACTTCTTCCAACTCTTCCAAGAGGTCAAGTGGCTCACGTCCATCACGGTCCAATTTGTTCATGAAGGTGAAGACAGGAATACCACGGTGTTTAACAACTTCGAAAAGTTTTTTGGTTTGGGCCTCGATACCTTTGGCTGAGTCAACGACCATGACGCAGCGTCGACCGCCATAAGAGTACGGTAAGTATCTTCTGAGAAGTCCTCGTGCCCTGGGGTATCAAGGATATTGACACGTTTGCCGGCGTAGTCAAACTGCATCACAGATGAGGTTACTGAGATACCACGTTGTTTCTCAATATCCATCCAGTCTGACTTAGCGAAGTTTCCGGTTTTCTTACCTTTTACGGTACCAGCTTCACGGATTTCACCCCCAAAGTAAAGCAATTGTTCAGTGATTGTTGTTTTACCAGCATCGGGGTGAGAGATGATGGCAAAAGTACGGCGTTTTTTTGATTTCGTCTTGGATACTCATAGTTTTCTTTCTTCTTTAAAAATAATCTTTTTGATACTTTTCCTTAGCGGTATCGAACGTCAGTAGCTTCCTTAGGAATTGTAAAAGTTCCATGCTCAATAGGAACTGACAGTCATCGGTTTTTACCAGATCGAAAAGTAAGATAGTTGTAGCACTTCTTTCAGAAAATTTTTTCTCTTTTTTGGTCTACATTTTGTTGTCGAGGCTTGCGATAATTCTCGCAGGCACAGCTCCTTTATTATATCCAAATTACAGTGTGAAAGCAATTCTGAAAGCGTTTTGTGTTAGAATAAAACAAATAAAATGAAAAAACACGCTATCAACTTTCTGATAGCGTGTTTCTTCATTTATTTAATATTTGTCTTCAAAATGCTCCAGACCTTTTTTCATGATTATCATGAGAATAATCAGAGCTCCTGAAACAGCAAGGTATTTGACAAATAAGGGAGTTCCCATAATAAATGGCGTGTGTTTAAGCATGCCATAGTTTCCACCGATAGTCTGATTAACTATTACCAAAGCTAGATTCAGTAATAAGGTAGCCACGACAATCAGCCGCTGGCTGATGGGATGCGTTTTATAACTATTAAAAATTACATTCAGGCTATTGACCAGTAGGCATAGTGGCCAATTAGGAAAGAAAAGCCTGTGATATGAGGAAACTCATAGGGATCAAATACTGGATAAATCAACGCACAGTAAGTCCCGACAACTCCCATAATAGCAAAATAGCTCTTTATTCTACTATTTTTTAAGAGGAGAACAGCAAACATGGCCATACGACAATGGTACAGGGGCAGACTAATATAAAGTGGGAAGCCCTGCCAGAGGTACCAAGTGTATAGGGCAAAGAGTTGAATGGCTTGGATAGTGAGAAAGGTCCAACGCCATATATTATTCTTATACCAACGCCAACTCAAGTAACTCAATACTACCATCGCCAAAAGCATAAGCAAATAATAGGGCAAAGGTATCTGGGGTGGATCAGTTGGGTGGTTGTCAAAAAATCCTTCATTCTCTTCTCCTGCTGAAATTACTATGCCTGCTATTATATCAAATTTCAGGGTAAAGCAAAAACCTGCTTGGAGAGCAGGTTAGAGAACTTAATTCTTAGCTTGGAGTTCTTCTACAACCTTGGCTAGGTTCATAGAGTTAGAGCCCTTGAGCAAGATTTGATCGTGCTCGCCCAGGCTTTCTTTGATTTGCTTGACCATAGCGTCAAATTGGTCTTCGTTAGCTGTTTTCTTGAAATAATAGACATGACCAAGAGGAAACATTTGACTAGCAAGTTGTGACAATTCGGCAATGTCTTCACCGTAGAAAATCACCGTATCAATAGCATCTGGTGTCAGGCTGAGAATCATCTGTGTGTGAAGTTGAACAGACTGTTCACCGAGTTCTTTCATATCAGCTAGGACAGCGATCTTCTTGCCTCCTTCATTCTTAGGAATGGCTGAGAAGGTCTCCAAAATGAGCTTCATGGCTGTTGGATTGGCATTGTAAACGTCTGAAAGGATATCGGCACCGTTGGCTGCTTTTTTCCATTCGGTACGGTTTTTTGTAAGCTGCAAGTTAGCAAGAGCTGAGAGGATATTTTCCTCAGTTACACCCAAGTGTTTAGCCACATAGGCAGCAACCATGGCATTTGTGGCATTGTATTTTCCAGTGACTGGCAAGGTAACTTGTCCGTCTAGGAAGTTTGTTGAAAAGGTGAGATGGTCCTTGAATTCTGTCAACTCAGAGACTGTAAGCTCCGCACCATCCCCAAAGCGTACCACTTCAAGATTGCTTGGCAAGAAAGGATCTACGATAGGATCACTTGGCACAAGCAAGAGGCTACCATCAGGCATACCGTCTTGCATTTGCATTTTACCTTGGGCAATCTTGTCACGGCTACCGAAGAATTCCAAATGAGCCTCTCCGATTAAGGTAACAACGGCTGTTTTTGGCTTAGCCAGGGTTGACAAGAGGTGAATGTCTCCCATGCGGTCTTGCCCCATCTCAAGGACGATTTTCTCTGTATCATCAGGCATGTGGAGGGCTGTATAAGGAAGACCAATCTCATTGTTGTAATTGCCTTGGGTTTTGTAAGTACGATAGGTTGTTGCCAAGATATCATGAATCATGTCCTTGGTTGTTGTCTTACCATTAGAACCAGTCACAGCAATAACATCAACCTCAGTCTTTTCAAGATAGTAGGCAGCTAGCTTTTGGAAGGCTTCAAGAGCGTCATCAACTAGGATGTGGACTTGATTAGCTGGTAATTCTTTTTCTGTGAATGTCGCTAGGGCACCATTGTCAAAGGCTGTTTGGATAAAATCATGCCCGTCACGCGCACCTTTTAGTGGTAAAAAGAGGTCACCCGCTGTAATCTTACGGCTATCAAACTCAATTTGGTTAATGGCAACATCGTCATAGGCTGTGACATCATTTTTAGCGCCAACAACCTTGGCAATTTCATGGAGTGTCAGTTTCATCTTAAAATCCTCTGTTTTATTTTTACAAGTCTGGCAAGAAATATGATTTTCTTGCCTGCAATCACTCCCAATTATATCACAAATCAGGCTAGCTTTTGCTTGGAAGACGAATTTGTTACAATGGTTGATGAAAGGATTAGGCATGACAAAGAAAAAATTAATCAACCTCTCTAAGGGAGAGGAAAATATAAATAGCGACTGCCAAAGTATCGAAGAACCTAAAGGATGGCGCTTTAATTCGGAGAAAAGTTATCCCACTAGAGCCAACAGCTGAATTGATTATCTTAGTGCTACTGGCACTGCTTTGGGGTTGGCTTTTATTACTACAAGCACTATACGGCCAAATGAAGCAATATCTACGGACTTTGGCAATCCGAAACCACACGCTTGCCATTTCCTATGAACACATCCGTAGACATGGTGATACGAATTGGCAAATCGTCCAAGATGGCAAAACGATAATCAATGTTGCAGATACTCGTGCCATCAAAAAGATGAACGACGGAACACTCCATATTGAGGTCTATGCTCCAGAAAATATCCTCTCAAAACTTCCTCAAAAAAGGTGGTTACAATTACTTGGATATGTATGTCCGAAAGGGGAATCTCCTAACTTATGACGGTGAGTCCTACAAGCGTATCAATTCTGAAAACAAGTCCATCACTTGGAAAGATGGTTCTACCAGCCCTTATGGTGAACGGAAAACCAACCTCTCTACAATTGTTCAAACTATCTATCGTGGAATTCTAGGACTAGGCTTCTTTCTTATTATTTTAGGGGCTCGGCAAAAGAGGAGAGAAAAAACTCAATGAGACACCAAACAAAGAGAAAATACGCTGACCGAAAGAAACTCAATCGAAAGTATCATTCACAAAAAGCATACCGGAAAGAACAAAAACGCAAAAGGGGATGGCGAGCACACTGGCATAAATTTACAGACCGTCTAGTCAATGTGTTTATGATATGTTTCCTACTCATGATACCGATTTTCATCGTCCATATGATTTTCTTTGATGATGGGGTTTATAAAGATGGTATCTACGGTCTGTGGCAATCTGAAAATCATAAGCTTGCCATATCATATGAAGATGGGTCAAAGGGAAGTAAGCGTGATTGGGATATTGTTCAAGATGGAAATGTCCTCATTAAAAATGCACGCATCGATGATATTAAACGCTTCGAGGATGGTACCCTCTACATTGAAGTTTACGCTGAGGAACGCCTGCTTTCAGACCTCCCCGCTAAAAACGGCCTTAACTATTTGAATATGTACGTTCGTAAAGACAATTACCTGACCTATAATGGTGAATCTTACAAACTGATTGATGATGAAAACAAGAGCATTACCTGGAAAGATGGTTCAAAATCCCCTTACGGTCAACGAATAACCTTGTTTGATCGTCTGGAACCTTATATCGTATTTGGAATGTTTGGAAGCTTGCTTATATATGTCCTTTTCGTTGAATGGAAAATCAAAAGAAAATATAAAAACAAGAAAAACCACCCCTGCTTCTAGCTAAGCTAGATAGTGATATGATACCTCTTAAGTAGACAAGGTAAATACCTAAAATCTACTTAAGAGGTATTTTTATGTCTAGAAGAGAAAGATTCACCCCATACGAGAAAGAACAAGCTTGTCTCGATTATATTAATGGTAATCGTTCCAGATCTGAAATATGTAACTGTCTCCATATTTCCACAAGGACGATTCAAGATTGGGCTGCCATCTATAAAAAATATGGGATTTTAGGATTCACAAAGAAAACAAAAAAACCGTTCCTATTCAAAAGAATTTAAAATGGAACTTGTAGAAAAATGTATTAGTGGTGAGGCTTCATCTATTGATTTAGGTCATCAGTATGATATTTCTTCAGG
>ENA-OQAN01000800-OQAN01000800.1-human-gut-metagenome-genome-assembly--contig:-NODE-800-length-15322-cov-5.719316_pt1 | contig 15322 bp, 13 predicted proteins | sample MGYA00242735_ERZ504527 | MGnify/ENA primary metagenome ERZ504527 (study PRJEB26092, sample SAMD00036230) | human gut metagenome | host: Homo sapiens | study: EMG produced TPA metagenomics assembly of... | reverse complement strand
TGTATCACGTACAAGTCGTGAATCAATACGTCTTTGAATGGACGGTTCTTCATGCAGTAGCGTGTTTGGAAGGCCATACGTGCTACCCAGAAGAAAATAATGTCATATCCAGTTACTAATACATCATTTGGGAAGTATCTTTCAAGATCGGCTGTGTTTTCTGGCCAGCCAAGTGTTGAGAATGGCCATAATGCACTTGAGAACCATGTATCTAATACGTCTTCGTCTTGTGCCCAGTTTTCAATGTCTTTTGGATCTTCCATTCCTACATAGATTTCACCAGTTTCTTTGTTTGTCCATGCTGGAATTCTGTGTCCCCACCATAACTGACGTGAAATACACCAGTCTTCAATGTTTTCTAGCCATTGTTCAAATGTTTTATTGAAACGTGGTGGTACGAAGTTGATTCTTTGATCTTCGATTTCTTGGTTCTTTAATACTTCTTCAGCCAATGGTTTCATCTTCACAAACCATTGTTTACTTAAGTATGGTTCTACAATTACGCCTGTTCTTTCTGAGTGTCCTACTTGGTGTAAGTGTTCTTCAATGTGATCTACAACACCAGCTTCTTTAAAGTCGTTAACTAAGGCTTCACGACATTCAAAACGATCCATACCAGCGTATTTACCACACATATCATTCATGGTTCCATCTGGATTCATACAGATAGGCATTGGCAAGTTGTATTTTTTAGCTAATGCGAAGTCGTTAGGATCATGGGCTGGTGTACATTTCATTACGGCTGTACCAAAACTCATGTCAATATAGTCATCTGCCATGATTGGAAGTTCGTCTCCGTTGGCAGGGTTAATCGCGTGCATTCCAACGATGTCTTTATATCTTTCGTCGTCTGGGTGTACAAAGATAGCTTGGTCGGCAAACATAGTTTCCGGACGTGTTGTCGCAATCACTAATTCTTGTCCTGTTTCAACCACTTTATATTTGAAGTAGTACATGTGTCCCATGATTTCTTTGTGTTCAACTTCAATATTAGACAATGCGGTTTTAGCTTCTGGGTCCCAGTTAATAATTCTTTCACCTTGATAGATTAATCCATCATTGTATAAATCTACAAAGACTTTACGAACGGCATGAGATAATCCTTCGTCTAATGTAAAGCGTTCACGACTGTAGTCTAAAGATAATCCTAACTTAGCCCATTGGCTACGAATAGTCGAAGCATATTCTTCTTTCCACTGCCATGCTCTTTCTAAGAATTTTTCTCGTCCAATGTCATAACGAGAAATTCCTTCTGATTTTAAACGTGCGTCTACCTTTGCCTGTGTCGCAATACCCGCGTGATCCATTCCGGCTACCCAACATACATCGTAGCCTTTTAATCTTTTATAACGACATAAAATATCTTGTAGTGTTGTATCCCATGCATGTCCCAAGTGTAACTTTCCTGTTACGTTTGGTGGAGGGATCACAATACAATATGGGCGTTTAGACAAGTCGCCCGCTGTGAAATATCCTTTTTCAATCCAATTTTGGTATTTATCATTTTCTACTGCTAAATGATTATACTTTGCTTCCAACGTCATCCACAATCATCCTTTCCATAAATATAAAAAAGCACATCCCCATAGGACGTGCTTGACGTGGTACCACCTAATTTTATTCTCATTCACATTAACGCTGTGTCACGAAATTTACTACTTTTAGTTCATAAATTCAACTCAAAGACTACCTTCACTTATCCAACACACAAGCTTTCACCAAACGCTTGCTCTCTATAGAATTGGTATAAACTACTCCTTCTTGTCATCGCTTTGAATTTAGTTTATCAAAGAAAAAGTAAAAACTCAAATCATTTTGAAAAATTAGTTGTTTTATTTTCTACTTTACTATATGATGATTAAAGAAAGCGGTGTAAACATGGATAATCAATTATACAATCAAATCAAAGCTGTTCATGAACAATATATTAAAGAACAGAATCGTTTAGAAGACGAAATCGATAGACTAAGACGAGAAATCGTTTGTCTAGATAATGAAGACGAAATTGAAGCGTTAAATAAACTCGTTAAGATCGATGATATTAAGCGTAAGATGGTTGTAGAATTCATTCATAGTTTAGATAAGATTGTAGAACAGTAACTCTACAATCTTTTTTGTTTGTTAAAACTCACCATTTTTATAAGCTCTAGCGATCACATACGAAGGTTCATAATAAGCACCATTCGTATAATCGTCAATGACTTGACAAATAGCATCATTATAGATTCGTATAAGTCCTTGTATATAATCTTCATTTGGAAGTAAAGTATCCATTATTAATCTTGCGTATACTTTTCCCATATCCAATTCAGTTGGAATGCGAGAACATAATTCACTATTTACATTTTCAACATGAAAACTACCATACTCTAGTTTATATTCATCCATCAAATCATGTACTACCTTATCTGGATTATCACTATGTAGAACATTCGCAACACTAATAAGATGATACAAATGATCATATCCCAGTTGATTCACAACATATTGATTTCGTTGATGAAGAAACCGAGATGTCTTCTCAATCATAAAACACACATAAAACAAATCATTTTCTGTTACTAGTTCATCAAAGTATTTATTTCTCATAAACTGTAGCTCCTTTGATATGAAAGACATTTTAAAGCTTCTTCTGTACAAAAAACAATTTGATGCGTAGGATACTTAAATTTAACAAGTTCCCAAAAAGCTGTTCTAGAAATCAAGCCACGCGCAAAATCATCCACATAATTCCAAATTGTATCATCTGCCATAGGACCTTCTACAATATCATTCGTATGCGTTATTCCTCTTCTTGACGAAACAACAAAGTCTAACCATTCATCGCTCATCTGTTCGAAAACCTTACAGTTTAAATCCGAATTTTCACTATACGTATATACATTCACGATATGATTCTTCTTTTTAGTTAATGCCCATCTTTTAGCTTGTTTTTCAAAATTCGTACAATAAAATCCATATCCAAAATCTTTATAATATCCATCCGTAATAATCTTTGGTTGATTTACAATTACATTACTACCATGATAAACTTCCATCATTTCACCTTCACTCCATCTACTATGATTATATCAAAAACTAAACTATGTTATTAGACATTTATTAACATCTAACCTTAAATATGCTTTTTTTTATTTAATAAATTTCACAAACCACACTCATATCTATTATAAATTTAATTAGCACGGTAATATCAAACCCGTCGACTATGACTCTTTTATTTGTAAAGATTACAAAGTAATGCTTCGATTGACTACGAAGAATAAAGAAAATATATAGGATATAATAATCAATGATCATTTAAAAACGGTCTCTCGGTACACGATTGAAGCATTTAAATATCATATCATGACAATCAGCCTGGTAGTGGTTAACTACTCGGCTGTTTTCTGTATATTTATTTAAGAACTGTGTTCAGAAACAAAAGGTAACAAAACGAGCATAATGCTAAAGGCATTATCAATTAGCTCTATATACTCACTCGGATCATTTTGAGCATCTATAACTATTTTTAATTGTCCATACCAACCAAAGAAAATCTGCATAGCATTTAATAATTCTCTATTTTTCTCATCTGCAACCTTAATTAGTTTATTAACGATACTTTCAACCAAAATAAAATCGTCCCACAAAATGCTTATTTGATTAACTAGTTGTTTTGTGTATGCAGTTACGTTACTAAGACATTTGTCATCAACTGATACTTGAAGGATTTGCTGATACCTCTGAAGGTATAAATGCATTTCACCAAGTTTCTTCATAGCCTCAGTCCACAATCCGAGAGATTTAGTTGCGCTAATTTTCTCATTCAGTAAAGGTTCTATTTCGCAAGGATACATTGACTTAGCTATGTCGGATTCCTTTGTATCCAAAATTTTAAAGAATGGAATCGAGTAAACTACTGGTGAGAACGTACCAGAAAAAACTGGCACATAGGCTAACTCCAAAGATTGTGTTTCCAAATACCATCTATCACTTGATGGTAAAATACTATTCTTAAATGCATCTCTAATTGTCATTACAATCTTAGTGTACTCGTTTACAAGGCTGTTATCACATTCCATGTTGTAATCAACACAAATATAAGCATATTTATCACCCTTAAGAAGGGTACCATTAAGCTTTGTAACAACTTTTGAAAGTGTATCATCAAAATAGTTAGTTCCTCTTCGATATTTTTGCTTAGAATCATAAGCAATGGCATTGCCTTTAGGCGGATTATCAAGTACGTAACGACAGACATTAACTAAAGTAAGCATATTTTCTAGCTCTTGTCTGGAAAAGTTTTCATCAAGTGAACTATAGTCAGAAAACAACAAATTATACTCTTTTTGAAAATCTACGAGTGCTTTGGATGCCGAATATAGATTATACATGGCAAGCCTTGGATTTTTTACAACACTAATATCCTGCTTCTTAATTCTTACACGTAGAATCTCTCCAAATTGATTATAGAAATTGTCTAATGAAGAATATACTTCATTCAAACGTTTTCTGAAATTTTCGTACTTTCCAACAGAAAGTAATTGACGCATCGAAAAAAATTCTGCAGCAGGACTTTTAGCATTTCCTTCAGAATAAAGGCAGTATGGGTCAACAGCAGAATAAGGAAGTCGATTTTCGTTAAATGTGTGTACTCTAAACACTTTCAACCGATCATAAATCCTTTTTCCACGACTCTGCGTATATCTTCCTTTCTTATATACATCATCAATGAGTTTGGTTGTTTCAACAATTAAATCATTGACATTACTTCTCATTTTATCTATATCAGATACATATTTCTGCCACGAAGAGGGACGCAAGCTATAATCTATTCGTATTTTTGTCCACCCATTCAATTCTGATACCCAGTTATTAGGACGATTACTACGATGGATGTGAAGTTTATCGTCAAAAGCTTCAATTCCAAAATCACGAAGAAGATCAACACCTATTAGCTCAATATCAATATACTCTTTGTCAGGATACAACTGTTTTAAAATATCAAGCATTTTCATACGCCAATAATGGTTTGTGTTATTGGTGCTATCTAGACCCTTCGTTTCTGTCATAAGGGGCGGAATAAATTTGCAAGACACTTTATCACTCGTGACTGTAAAAGATAGTACATACATTTCATGGATTAGCCTTTTCTCAAATACATCTAAAGCTAACAAATAACTTTCGAACAATGATGGATGCTCAAAAAGTCCACGTATTGCATCTGCAGATGGTTGGAGCCCTCCTGCGCACACATCATTAACTATTTCGTTAGTATTGTATGGTAATTTAATTTTCACATTACGCTTTGCCATCCAAAATAGCGTATATCCAAACGATGAACGATCAGAATCTGAGTTAGGCAAAACTGATGGTACTGCACTATTATTAATGAAGTAATCTGTTGCTTGGTAATTAATAGAGAGTGAAGTTAACGAACTCTTAACCTCATCGATGGCATTTTGTATATCCACCTCATTAAAAATAGACCAATCTTTCATTCCATCTAGAATCAGCTTATCTGATTGTAGAATACCGGAAAGATCAATAGGTAAAAAACATAGCCATCCCTTGCCACGTTTTGCTACTAGAGAGCTAATAAATGTCATGTTGTTATCAACATAACGCTTTACATCTAACCAAAGCATTGACCTAATGGCATTTGCATATCCTATCCAATCTTTAAAACTTATTTGAGAGAGGGACTGTACATCTTTAATGTCATATCGCTGATTAGAGAAATAATCCAAGAGAACTACTCGTACATTTTTCGATGATATACATGACAAAGCCTTGAATACAACATCTCTAGGTTTGATGTAGATCTGATTGCATAACGCATCAAAAACGATTTTCGCACGTACAGGATGAAGTGCTTCGATGGATCCATCATCACCTACCCTGATTAAATATTCATCCTTCAAACGTTTTATAGCAGAATTTATTGTAGAGCAATGAATTTCATTTTTTACAGAAGCAAGATTAACAGTACATCCCAATCGACCTACATAGCAAACCAACTGAAGCAGTTCTAACCATTCATCCGAGACACCATCTTGTAGCAATGCATCAACCTGGTCTTGAAGTCGTTGAGCCAAAGTCTGATTATTCGTCAACAAATAAACAAATTCAATTAATGGTCCTTGTCCGCCAAATGATTGCCATGCCTCTTCAAAAGTTCTGTGCTCAGCATGAGGTTGAGCTTCCGTAAACGAATGATAAATACGTGCTGCTTCTTCTTTCGATAAAGTCAAGTCTACAATTCCATGTTTGATTGCCTTTCCGTTAATTGGTGTTCGGTTATAATCTTCATCTCGTATAGAAATAAGAACAGGAACGGAAAGACCTCGAGCTTGTAACTCTTGGAGTAAAAATGCCCAAAGTGTTTCGCCAGGTTGAACATCAATATAGATAATGAGATGCCCATTATGCTTACCAAGTCCAGCTAAAGCTGAAACTAAGTTTTGTGCTTGTCCTTCGTTAGCAATGGAACGAACGCAAAATACGCAGCCTTCGGGATATCTATCAATTAAGTAGCGATAACAAAGAGTTGTCTTTCCTTGGCCAGATACACCCTTAAGAATGGCGACACCTTTATTGTTAATTACAGTTTGAATCTCTTCCATCCAATGATTTCTTTTAAAATCAAAATTGTTTCGAATATGTGTAGGATGTGCAGACACACCTTGCAAATACTCTTTTTCTAACTGTTCATGATTACCAGTAAGTTGCAATTCATCTAAACGTACAAGGGATTTGTTGTATTCCTTGTAAAACCCATCTATTGCTGCAATATTTGTTCCTATTTCGTGAATTTTTTCTTGCCACATTTTTAGTGTTGTGAATCCCTTGCTATTAGAAAGTACGGAAATGTGTTGAATTAATAGATCTTTTGCTAATGTAGGTGCAGACATTACAGGAACATATTTACTGATTTGCGTTTGAATATTTAACTCTAAATCATCGAGATTCACTTTTTCAAAGTGCAAAGAACTAAGCAACCATTCAGTATTCTCCTTAGACAAACCATGTTCATTCATAAGTTTATTCATTATAACTTTTTTTGTATTAGCATTACCCATTTGCAATTTCTGAAGTTCAGGACCTAAAGTATTGAAGTAGACAATCTTAATACATCTGAACCACGAATTTTGTTTATGCAAGCTACACATGCGATTAAAAAATCCTTCGCCACCTAGGGATGTTTTTGTTGAAGCAAGACTTGAAAGAGTTAAATCAGCAGAAATATTTTTAACCTGAACAGCCTCAATGACAACACCATTCTTTTTAATCACCAAATCCTCCACATCTTCTGGATAGTACTCATACGCACATTCATCAGATATTAATCTGGAGGCAATGTATAGTGTTTGGGACGAGAACCCTTTCCAGGCAGCTTGTGCACCCATGTCAGATTTTTGAAAAGTGCTCATTTTTACCTCCTTTACGACAGTACATTCAAAATCTATTATTGTGTTTATTTTTGGATAAATAAACGTATATACATTTTCAATATATTCATAATCATCATAACTTAAAGTAAGTATTGCGGTGCTTAGAACCACTCTATCCAAAACTGATAGTCACCTAACAAATTAGTCAGTACCAATTATACATTGTATAACAATATATCTACAATGCATGTATAGACTTTTACAGAGAATTCAATGATCTTCATCCACTTATTCAATAAGTTCACAAATAACTCCTTTGTCTAATATGAATTTAACCTTACCATTAGTCTCTTCACTAATCTTATCATACAGTCTTCCTGCACTATAGCTTTCTCCTAGTACTGTATAAGGACTATTGGCAACATATCCAATCTTTCCTAGACCTGGAAGGTTTACACTAATGGCTTCTGTATCATATTCATTATCTTTTTCTTTCTTTAAATAAACAATCATTCTTTTTCTTAGAAATGAATCTCCATAATAATGATGTAATCCTGTAATTGTAAAATATATGTTTGACATAAGTATGCCTCCTTTATATTTTCAAGTTACACCACAAATTGACACTATGCGTGTCTAAATAGTAAATAAATCATATTATTTTTTGAATAGATCATTGGACTATTTGGAAAATAAAGAATCATACGGTATATATAATAGACAATCATGAGTGTACACCAAATGATTAATATCATTTTTCTTTTCTCGGGTTTTAACAAGCATAGAACGCCACAAATTAGTGTTGGTATTAATAGGGCATGGTAATACAAAGATAATTGAATATTTCCTTTCAGAAGATAATACAGGCTTGTTTTCATGTTGCATCCTGGACATGGCAATCCTGTCATGAATTGAAAGGGGCATTTATAGAATAATAAAAGAAGGAATAGTATGAGAACTATTCCTAAATATTTAGTCTTTTGCGAAACCATTAATATGACTCTGTAGGATGCAATAGGATACTAAAGATAATTGAAGTATAGATAATACCATTAAAACGATACTGTCGTCACTAGGATGATGTCCATTACTTCTTGTAAGACTAGATACCATCTTACCAGCCTTCCATAAGTAGTATAGTAAGTAGATTCCACATGTCACAATACTTAATACAACAACAAGTCCTGGTTCAGCACCTTTTTCTTGGTTTTGACTTTCACATAAATCGTTTTAAGTCATGTGCAATTGTATATAGCCAATAAATACTATAAATGCCACAAGTAACTAGACTTAATACTACACATAGTCCAATACTCTTTTCTTTTACGACTCCAGTAGTAAATGAAAAGCTTGGTTCTACATGCACTGTTTCATTACCTGCAAGTTCTGTATTCTTTAATCTCTGCCAATCTTGCATGCCTGTTTTCCATACAAAACTATTTCCAGTTAATACACCACTATCAATAAATCCTTTCATGTCTGATTCACTAAAAGGACCTTTAGAATCATTATTCTCTACATAATACCAATCATTCGAAGATGATGTAGAAATAAATTCATTTAATTCTGTATTCTCTAGTCTTTCCCAGTCTTTCATACTTGCCTTCCATACTAGAGTACTACCATTGATTTCACCAGAAGTAATCTTAGCCTTCATCTCATCTATACTGAATGATCCTTTAGAGTCATTATTTGATACGTAGTACCATTCTTTGACTGATGTAGTTGATTCATTCTCATTTACTGATTCTTCATTATTTGTTTCAACTTCAGATTCATTAACTTCTTCTTCAATCTTATCCACAACTGCAACAGGTACAACAATATCTTCTTCTACTTCTACCTTTGTTCCACAATTTGAACAAAACTTAGCATCATCACTTATTTCGTGCCCACAATTTTTACAAAACATATTCAATCTTCCTCTCGACTAATTCAATTATAAAATGAATACCTTCTTAACTCAACCACTTAAGAAAAACTTAAGATTCAAAAACAAGCTAGGATTATCCCCAGCTTGAATAACTATTCTTTAATCATGTCCATTAAGACTTCTTTGATTTGAAGTTTGTCGTCTGTTTGATTCATTAATTCTTTTAGCTTATTTAATTTAGAGTCTACTTCTTTTGAATCAATATCCATCTTTTCGTGTACAAAGATTAGATTGTTGTCCGTCTTATGACATTCTTCCATTTCTAAAGCTAATTCTTCAAACATCTTTTCTCCGGGACGCAATCCAATTTCTTGATTTCAATATCTCTTCCTGGTACAAGTCCTGCCAAACGAATCATTTTGTCGGCTAAATCCCAAATTCTGACTGGTTTTCCCATATCTAGTACAAAGATTTCTCTTTCATTCGCATAGAATCCTGCTTGTAGTACTAATTGAGCTGCTTCTGGAATAGTCATAAAATAACGCTTAATGTCTTTGTGTGTTACAGTGACTGGACCGCCATTTTTAATTTGTTCTTTAAAGATAGGAATAACAGAACCATTGGATCCTAATACATTACCAAAGCGTACAGCCGCCATATGAATACCACCCTTAGTATTTCTTGATTGCATATACATTTCTGTCATACGCTTAGTAGCGCCCATTACGTTTGTTGGATTTACCGCTTTGTCTGTTGAAATCATAATAAAACGAGATATATCACAGTCACAACAAGCATCAATCACATTCTTCGTTCCAAAGATATTATTTCTAATAGCTTCGGTAGGACGATCTTCCATTAAAGGTACATGTTTATGTGCTGCTGCATGATAAACGACGTCTGGCTTATAGTTTCTCATTAGCTTATAGATTTCTTCTCTTTCACGAATAGAAACTATTAAAGATTCTAATTGAATCGAATCATTCATTTGTTTCTTTCGTTTCATAACTAAGAATTCTTGCTTAAGCATATATAGTGCATTTTCATTAATATCCACCATAATCAATTTGGATGGATTGAAATGAATAATTTGACGACACAATTCAGAACCAATAGATCCACCGGCTCCGGTAACACAAACCACTTTATTCGTAAGATAAGAACCAATCTGATCAACTTTTAAGTCAATGCTAGGACGGTTTAACAAATCCTTAATATCAATATCTTCAAATGAAATATGATTACTCTCATCATTTCCAACAAAGATATGCATGATTTTTGTTGGAATAGAAGTGGATGTACATAAATCTAAGATCTCTTGTTTTCTTTCGTCACTTACAGAAGAAATGGTAATAAAGATACAATGAACATTGTTCTCTTGACAAATACGCTCTACTTCAGAAATTGTTCCAAGTACTGGTTTACCACTTAGCATAGTTCCCTTTTTCTTAAAATCATCCAAGAAACCAATTACGTTATATGGATAGGCCATATTATGATAAATTTCATTCATCAATAAATATCCACCATTACCAGCACCCACAATCAAACAATTATCCACTCTATCCACATCAACTATATAGCGTCTCGCCATTCTATAGAGCATTCTTGCTCCTAAAAGGAATATAAAACATAGCAACTCAGCTAACGCGATTAATTCAATACTAAATAGATTAACTTTTAATACAAAGTAGGACATTACAAGAAAACATACTAAACAACTTAAAAATGTACGTATAATTTCATTTGGCCCTGTATATGTCCATAATGACATTTGTGTTTTAAACAATCGTAGAACAATAAAGTGTAGAAGCAACATGAATATTAATCCAAGACTTAACATCTTTGTCAGAGCGATTGTTTTCTCATTAATAAAGAAATTATTTTGAATCATGTATGCCACTAAATAAGAGAACATGACGATACATACATCAATGAGTGATATTAGAATTCCTCTATATTTTTGATAAATATTTGATTTATATAAACTATTCATAAGTTAAAAACCTCTTTTACAATTCTTTATTATAACTTAAAACATATAAAAAGTAAAAAAGCCATCTCTTTACGAAATGGCTAGTGGTATTCTATCCTGCATAATCCTCAGAATAATCATATTCTGCAGGTTCTTCTGGCTGATAGTAATATTCATCATTTTCCTCATAAGAAGGTTCTTCATACGTATAATAATCTTCATCTGTTTCTTCACTATTGTTGTTCATCTCAGCAAACTCTTGAGCATTACCTACTGAATTATCTTCACTCGGTTTTTGAGAAAAACCAGAAGTATCTTTTACAGAAGATGCCTTTTTACCATCCAAGATAGCTTGAATCTTCCTTCTTGCGATTTCATTCATTTCTTCATTTTGAACAATGACTGAAGCATAACCTGAAGAAGCATAACAGAACCTAGAATCTGAATCACCTACAAGTGAATATGATTCAAATTTCCAATCTGGCATATTATTCAATTCATACTTGATAAAATCACTAATTTCATCATTCGATAAGTTTGTATCAAAAGCTACAGCCAATGCATCCATAAACTTACCATAGTTTGTGATCATCTTAGGTGAAACAATACGTTTGAAAATAGCTTTAAATACTTTCTGTTGGTTACGAACACGCTGATTGTCACCATCCAAATAGGCATGTCTTTCACGTGCAAAGGCTAATGCCGTTTCACCATCCACATGATGTTGACCGACACTTAAACCAGGCTGTCCATTCGCATATAGAATATCAACTTCTTCACCCTTTTGAATATCCAAATCAATTCCGTCTAGTGCGTCGACTAAGTTTACTACACTAGAGAAGTTAATACGAATATTATAATTGATTTTTATACCCAATGCTTTTTCGATTGTTCTTTCCGTACACTTCACACCCATTAAACCAGAATGCGTTAATTTATCTTTACTATCTTCAGGACAAACATTATCCCCTGTTTCATCACATACCAAGTCTACATAATAGTCTCGAGGAATACTCGTCATTAAAATACGACCTGTTTTAGGATTCACCGTCAACAACATATTCGCATCACTACGCGTATTACTATCCTGTAAAGATCCATAAGAATCATTGCCACTCACTAAAATAGTAAACGCATCTTTAGTAATATTTTTAACAGGATCACTCGGGTTATCTGTCTTGTCTACTTTTGTATATTCTACATTTTGGTAAATTGTTTTCGAATCCGTTTGAAAACTAAAATACGCCTCACTCTCATGTAGAATATCACGATACTTTTCATTTAAACAAATCGCATCGACTTTATCATCATAGAAAGCCGTCATTAAATCATCTAATGAATCATAATCCTTTGTCTTATAAGATATCTTCTTCTTATCTAAAGAATCCAACATACGCTGAGTCGCTTTCTTATCCACACTCAACATTGTACCAATTGTCTTTTTCTTCAAATTATTCTCGTTCTTGATTGAAGAAGCTTTCTTAACAACAATCGAAGTCGTTGTTGCCTTACTATCCGCAAGACTTGTTACGACATCAAACGTATCCTTTGTCTTAAATAAGAAATAATTTCCATACGCAAGTCCAATGCACATACATAAAGAAATAATCCCCAATATAAAACGACTAAAGAACTTCTTTGCCTTAAACCTCATTAAAATAGTCAGAATTAGAGCTAATAGTATAAACACTAATGAAACTAATATTATTAATTTAAAAGGTAACAAATCCAAACGGATCATTTGAAAAATAAATGACACCCAACGCAATAAACATAAATACAGTTAAAAACTTGCTGATAGGACGCTTATTTTTCTTTTTTTTCTTTTTCACATTCTGTGAAAGTTTTACATCCTTTTTAGACATATTAAAATCTCCTATAAACTCTTTTGTAGCTCACAATTACATATTATATAATAAATGACCATGAGTTGGCAAATTCACACAAAGAGTGCGAGATTACATGAACCTTTCACAACGAAATGCAAAGCCTTTAAATCCACCCTGTTTTGCTTCATATAAGTTCTTTTCATAGTTCAATAAATTAGCCTTATACTTACACTCCAATGACTTCGAAGAATAATCATTTAATACATCAAAGAATAATAAAAAGAGTCCTGCCAACACTAACACACAGGCAGAAAGAATCAACCATATTACTGGAACAATCAAATAAATAACATTCAAGATAAGAACACAAGTAAAACAACTAAAAGTAGAAATAAGCAATCCTATATGACATCTATGATACTTCTTGCTTAGTTCTTCAAACTTACGAACATTCGTATGAATTCTATTTTGTATATAATCAGTAGTTTCCATTTAAAACACCTCACTATACCAAGTATACACCTATAAAACAAAAAAAGAGCAAGGAATATATCCTTACTCTACATCATCCGCTGATTTACCAGCAAGAACAGCATTAATTTTATTTTTAGCCGTTGTTACTGTACTTTGATCTGGTACCATTACATAAGCCGCATTACCAAGCTCAGCACACATTAATGTATCACCAGTACCATTAACCATATATTGTTCCATTTTCCATTTTGGATTGCTGTTTAATTGATACTTAATTAAATCAGAGATTTCTTGACTTGACATTGTAGTTGAGAATGTGTCTGACATACTATCCATAATAGATGCATAGTTAGTTACAACTGCTGGACTTGTAATCTTATCAACAATACCCATTAGAACTTGTTGTTGGTTCTTCGTACGCTGACGATCCCCTTCACTATATGCATATCGCTCACGAGCATATCCTAATGCTTGTTCACCATTTAAGTGGTTAATACCTGCATGTACACTTAATCCTGGAGCATGCAAGAAGTTACTGCATTCATAACCTGGTTCAACATTTACATCAATACCACCAACAGCATCTACAATATCTGTTACTGTATCGAAACCTACTTTAAATGTGTAGTTAATTTCAATACCTAATAATTGTTCAACTGTACGCTTAGTTGTGTTAGTACCATGAATACCCGTATGCGTAATCTTATCTAAAGCACCTTGTTGACATCCATCACCAGCATCACAAGCAGTCGTTACATAGAAGTCACGTGGAACAGATGTTAATAAAATTGTTCCGGTTTTAGGATTTACAGTAGCGACCATAATAACATCACTACGCCCATTTTCGTCAAATCCACCACGAGTATCTGATCCTGAAATCAATACATTGAATGGAGTATTTGTAATATTACTAACAGCTTTCGCTTTATCAGTATTTTCTACTTTATAAGAAGTTTGGTAAACAACTCGAGTATTACTATCAAAGTTTGCATAAGCTTCCATATCGGTAATTTGGCTACGACTAGATTCACTAATAACAATAGAATCTACTTCACCATTATAGAATGATTCAAGCATTTCAGTCATACTACCGAATTCTTTTTGTTCCATTTGTATTCCAGAATTAGTCAATTCTCTTAAAATCTTTTTAGAACCTGTTGTATTAATATTTGCCAAAGTACCTACACTATGACCAGTAAGATCCGTTTTCTTTTTCATTTCACTGGATTCTTTAACTACAACACTCACTGTATTCTTAGAATGTTTAGCAACATTCGTCATACTTGAAAGTAGCCCACCAGTCTTTGACATATAATATCCACCTAAACAAGATCCCAAAGAAATAGCTAAGGCAAAAATAATACAAATGATTTTAGATACAACACCCTTTGTTGCAAAGCACAACAATAAGATGAAGATTAAATCTAATAATACAAATACAATTGTAATTAGGAATAATAGTTTTGTAGGCAATACATTCAATTTAATAATGTTAAACAACAAATACATTGTCGCAGCAATCATTACAATTGAAAAAATAACCCCAAATACTCTTCCTATATTACTTTGTTTTTTATTTTTTTTCATAATAAAAATCTCCTATACGTTAAATATAATACTACAAATATAAAAAGCTCTCAAGTTTTGAATTACATGGCACCTTCGCCATCTGATCCAAAGATGATATTGTCTTAATGTAATCAAATTGATTATGTCTTGATTTGATATAATTACCTTCTCATAAATCTAGTGGGAGGTAATTTAAATGAGAAAGGTTGAATTAAGAATGAATGAA
>ENA-OQAN01000799-OQAN01000799.1-human-gut-metagenome-genome-assembly--contig:-NODE-799-length-15330-cov-3.227850_pt1 | contig 15330 bp, 14 predicted proteins | sample MGYA00242735_ERZ504527 | MGnify/ENA primary metagenome ERZ504527 (study PRJEB26092, sample SAMD00036230) | human gut metagenome | host: Homo sapiens | study: EMG produced TPA metagenomics assembly of... | reverse complement strand
GTGGCTGGCATGATCGCAGAAAGGTGCAAAAGGAGAGACAAAAGAAGTTCTATGTAATTACCTGGGAACGATGATTTGCATCCTATGCAAAGGAATATCTGAACAAGATTAAAGAATACAATACTGAAGATGAGAGTTACGGATATAAGTCAAAATTAAAGATTGCAGATGCAGTCTGGGTGGATAATAATCTGACATTACAGGAAGAATTTAAAAATTCAGTAACGAACGGTTTTGGGGCTGAAAGTGGAAAATGTAGATTTTTCCGCTGCAGAGAAAACATGCGGTATCATTAATTCCTGGTGTGACAAAAATACGGAAGGCTGATCCCGAAAATCATAACCCCGGATCAGATCAATGATACTACCGGACTGTGCTTAACTAATTCACTGTATTTTGAGTCCGGATGGAGTGGAGAACCCTGGATTGTTTCTGATACAGAAGAGAAGTTTGGAAACAATGAAAAGACAAAATACATGACCTGTGCCGGAGACAGGTATTATGAAAATGATAAGGCAACAGCATTTGACAGAGAGTATGCAAACGGACTGAGTTTTGTCGGAATCCTGCCTGTCGATGAAGGCGATTTTACACTTGAGGATCTGGATATTGGTGGACTTCTGAAATCTCAGCCAGAGTATGACGAAGTACAATGTAAGATGCCAAAACTTGATTTTGAGACTACCACCATCCTAAATGACATGCTCTCAAGTCTGGGGCTTGGTAATATATTTTCCAGCAATGCTGATTTCTCCGGTATTGCAGACAAAAATGTAAATGTAGATACGATACTGCAGAAAACAAAACTGGAACTGGATGAAAACGGCACGAAAGCAGCAGCGGTGACAGCAGTTATCATGGAATGTATGTCAGCTGTAGTAGAGGAGAAAGAACCAGTTATCAAAAATGTGGAACTCACTCGTCCTTTTGCCTTCCTGATCTATGACAGGAGCAATGACGAAATACTGTTTATGGGAAAAGTAATGACAGTTTCCTGATGAAAAGGGGATGCCATGCGTGGCATCCCTCTTCATGAATTATTTTTTTCTGTTCTCAAAATAAACAAAACGGTCAATTGCATCCAGAATATCTTTAAAAGTATCCCTTGGAGCCTCCTCTATATAGGATTTGAGGATTTCAGTTTCGTTTTTACGGAATCTTCCGTAAAAGATATCATATAAATTATGTCCGCGGAGACAGATACGGATTTCTTCCATATGTTCTCTGATATCTGTAGTATTTTTGAGAGCATGGCCGATCATTTCTGTGAGATGCTGACCGCTTTTTAATTTGTATAGATATTCATTCCACTTTTTCAACAGGATTTCGTAGAATCATCCTCACTTTTTATCACTCCGATTTTTTCCATTATCTTCGGATCCAGGAAATAATTCTCAAAGGAATAATACTTCAGGATCAGAACATTTTCTCGAGTCACACGCGGCAGTCTGTCCATATCCTCACGGTTACGAGCCTCATAATACCTGCACAGGGAAGAAGCCAGTTCTTCTGCATCTTTACCATCCCCATCCCGGATCATCAGGAAATTATCACGCAGATATGTCTGATTGATATATTTAAGATTGGCATAAGTTTTTATGTTAGTGCAGCTGTTAGTAGAAATAATGGAAATCCTTGACAAATTTCCTTTCTGATCGTAAATTTCAGAATAATATTTTTCCAGAAGCAGTGGCAGCCGGCTTTTGTCCTGTTTACCTTCCACAATAAAGACAAAGCTGACATTCAGAAGGTCACTGGCAGTAAATCCCAGATCATCCAGGATTGCAGAAAGATTTGTATGGCTTCGGATCACTGAATATCCATCCTCATCCAAAACCATCTGACGAATCTGCCTGCTGTTAAACTGGAACAGCAGATTTGGGGAATGTGTTGTAAAAATAACCTGGCTTTTTCTGGAAAGTCTGTACAGAATTTCACTGGATTTCTTCTGTAAGGTAGGGTGCAGGAAAATCTCCGGATCTTCCATAAGAATCATTCCAGGGACACGTTCTTCATCCTCCAGATAGGATTCCAGCAGAGAAAGCATATAAATACTGCGCATTCCTTTTCCCAGAGAAGAAATATGTTCCGGTACGTGCGACTCTTTTGACTCCAGATATGCATTTACCTGAAAAATCCTGTCTGTATTGCAGGTCAATTCATAACAGATGGTTCCAGATGTACCGCCGTTTTTATGAAAGTTTTCGTTGACTCGCTGAGAAAAACTGTCAAGATTCAGTTGGTACAATTTATATTCTAAAAGTTTCTCAGTCTCAAAAGCATTTAGCTGAGACGGCATTTTTGATTTATCAGTCCGATACAGGAAAACAGTGATTGCATTTCTTGGAACGGTCAAAAAGGCAGCAGTCGGCGCGCATCTGATTCAGCAGATCATCTTCCATAAATGATAAGAGACTATCCTGAATTCCGTTCAGATCACGTTGACTGTCCAGATAATATATCTTTGGAAAAACTTCTCGAATGGCAGGATTGTTTTTGTGATATCCATCCGACAATCGAATACGCCCATTGTAATTAGCAATGTAGGAAAATGTCAGCATATTACCTTTATAGGATGGGAGCTTTTTCTGAAATTCCCTCATCCAGATTTCCATTCTCCGGTAGGAACTGACTTTACGGAGTCTGTGAAGAAGTTCCAGGTCTTCCTGTGTGATTTCAAGAGTGATATCAATCTCTATATTTTGTTTTTTTTCATTAAAATCAGTTTCTGCAATCTCGTATTGCCCGCCTACTGCGCAGAGCGCGCTGAGAACTGCTGTTTTTCCCACGTTATTTTTTCCAACCAGTATTAAGGCATTTTCTATATCACAGATTTCAAGACTGCGAATGTATCGGAAGTTTTTAATGTGAAGTTTCTGGATACGCATAAGATTCCCTCTCTTTTTTACAGAATTGTACGATTTTTATAAAAATCAAAGACTATTCTGATAGATTTCCATATATGAGAATACTATAATTATAGCATCTGCAAAAGTAAAAAATCAATCGGAAACAATGTAGTTCTTGCATCTTCTATTTATTCATGTTAAAATCTTAAGATGTCAAAAATACAATATATATGAGATAAAAAACAGTAGTGAGCTGTTATGAAGATAGGAGATAACAATTAAATGGCAATGAGTCCGATGATGCAGGAATACTGCAAGACAAAGGAACAATATAAAGACTGCATTCTATTTTACCGTCTGGGAGATTTTTATGAAATGTTTTTTGATGATGCATTGCTTGTCACCAAGGAACTGGAGATTACCCTTACAGGAAAGGACTGCGGATTAGAGGAGAGGGCACCCATGTGTGGTGTCCCTTATCATGCTGCGGAGACTTATATTAATCGTCTGATCGAGCGGGGTCATAAGGTAGCAATCTGTGAGCAGGTAGAGGATCCTAAAAAAGCCAAAGGACTGGTAAAGCGTGAGGTTGTAAGGATCGTAACCCCAGGAACCACACTGGATGCTGCTGCTCTTGATGAGACAAAGAATAATTACCTGATGTCTATTGTGTCTATGGAAGAACATTTCGGATGCGCTATTGCAGACATTACAACAGGTGACTGTTTCCTTACTGAGGTGGACAAACCTCAGAAACTTCTTGATGAGATCAATAAATTTGTTCCTGCAGAGATTATCTGTAATGATTCTTTTTATATGTCTAATATAGATACAGATGACTTGCAGAACCGTCTTGGGATTTGTGTTTTTTCATTGGATTCCTGGTATTTCGATGACGAGTTGTGCCGCCGCACACTAAAAGATCATTTTCATGTAGGTTCTCTGGATGGACTGGGCGTTGGTGATTATGACTGCGGGATCATTGCAGCAGGAGCACTTTTCCTTTATCTGAAGGAAACACAGAAAACCGCGCTGTCCCATATGGCGACGATCCGTCCGTATGCAGCAGAAAAGTATATGCTGATCGACAGCTCCAGCCGCAGGAATCTTGAACTTGTAGAAACATTACGTGAAAAACAGAAAAGAGGTTCTCTTCTCTGGGTACTGGATAAGACAAAGACTGCCATGGGTGCCAGAACACTTCGCAGTTATGTAGAACAGCCATTGATCGACAGAGATGAGATCGAGGAACGTCTTGAGGCGTTGGAAGAGTTAAATAAAAATGGAATGCTTCGCGACGAGATCAGGGAATATCTGGGACCTGTCTATGATCTGGAACGACTGATCAGCCGTATCAGTTATAAGTCAGCTAATCCGCGGGATCTGATCGCTTTTGCTTCTTCACTGGAAATGCTTCCATATATAAAACAGGTATTAAAAGAATTTAAGACTCCCCTGCTTCAGAAAATTTATGAAGATATGGACTCTCTGGAAGATGTAACAGATCTGATTAAACGTGCCATCGTGGAAGATCCGCCTCTTGCACAGAAGGATGGAGGCATTATTAAAGAGGGCTATAATGAAGATGTAGATAAATTCCGCCGTTCCAGAACAGATGGCAAAAAATGGCTTTCCGAACTGGAAGCAAGGGAACGTGAGCGTACCGGTATCAAGACAATGAAGATTAAATATAATCGTGTATTCGGTTATTCACTGGAGGTTACCAATACATTTAAAGACCAGGTACCTGACAACTATATTCGTAAGCAGACACTTTCTAATGCAGAACGTTACATTACACAGGAATTGAAGGAATTGGAAGATTTAATTCTTGGTGCAGAGGACAAGCTTTATGCGCTGGAATATGAATTATTCTGTAATGTGCGTGATACTGTCGGTAAAGAGGTTGTGCGTATTCAGAAAACAGCCAAGGCAGTAGCCGCATTAGATGTGTTTGCTTCTCTTGCACTGGTTGCAGAACGAAATCATTTTGTGCGTCCAAAAACAAACACAACAGGTGTGATTGACATCAAGAATGGCCGTCATCCGGTTGTAGAGCAGATGATTGAGAACGATATGTTTATTGCAAATGATACATATCTGGACAACCATAAAAAAAGGGTATCCATTATCACAGGTCCAAATATGGCAGGTAAGTCTACATATATGAGACAGACTGCCCTGATCGTACTGATGGCACAGATTGGAAGCTTTGTCCCTGCTGAAAAAGCAAACATCGGAATTGTTGACAGAATCTTTACACGTGTAGGTGCATCAGATGACCTGTCAAGTGGTCAGAGTACATTTATGGTGGAGATGACAGAAGTTGCTAATATTTTGAGAAATGCAACTGCAAGAAGCCTTCTGATCCTTGATGAGATTGGACGTGGTACGAGTACTTTCGATGGACTTGCCATTGCGTGGGCGGTAATCGAACATATCAGCAACACCAAGCTCTGTGGTGCCAAGACTTTATTTGCAACTCATTATCATGAGCTTACCGAGTTGGAGGGAAAAATCCCAGGAGTGAATAACTACTGTATTGCAGTTAAAGAAAAAGGAGACGATATCGTATTCTTACGTAAAATTGTTCAGGGTGGTGCAGATAAGAGCTATGGTATTCAGGTTGCCAAGCTGGCAGGTGTGCCTGATTCTGTAATCCAGCGTGCGAAGGAACTGGTAGAGGAGCTCAGTGATGCGGATATTACGGCAGCAGTAAAGGATTTAACCACGACGAAAAAGAAGAAGCCGGTATATGATCAGATGGATATGGCACAGATGTCCCTGTTTGATACCGTTAAAGATGATGACATCATAGAAGAAATCAAGGGTCTTGATATGGGAAACATGACTCCTATCGAGGCAATGAATACACTTTATAACCTACAGAACAAGATTAAGAACAGATGGTGATAAAAGTTGAGAAAAATTGCAGTATTAGACCAGCAGACCATAGATAAGATCGCTGCCGGTGAGGTAGTGGAACGTCCGTCCTCCATTGTGAAGGAGCTTGTGGAGAATGCAATTGATGCAGGAGCAACTGCTGTAACAGTGGAGATCACAGACGGCGGCAAAAAGATGATACGTATCACAGATAATGGCGGGGGTATGGAAAGAGATCAGGTACCCCTGGCATTTTTGCGTCATGCCACCAGTAAGATTGAGAAGGTTGAGGATCTGGAACACATTGCGTCTCTTGGATTTCGCGGTGAGGCTTTGTCCAGTATTGCCGCTGTTGCACAGGTGGAACTGATCACAAAGACCCCATCTGCATTAAGCGGAGTCCGCTATGTGATCAATGGTGGTGTACAGGAGTCTTTAGAGGATATGGGGGCTCCGGAAGGAACTACTTTCCTAGTGAGAAACCTTTTTTTATAATACACCTGCAAGAAGCAAGTTTCTGAAATCAGATACTACGGAGGGAAATTATGTCAGCACTTTGATGGAACAGCTGGCATTGTCCCATCCTGAGATTTCTTTTAAATATATCCAGAATAAACAGGTGAAGCTTCACACATCCGGTAATTACAATATAAAAGATGTGATTTATAATATATATGGAAGAGATATTACCAAAGCACTTCTTGAAGTATCCTACGAGAATGATTTCATGAAGATTGAGGGTTTTGTGGGAAAACCGGAGATTTCCAGAGGCAACCGTACTTTTGAGAATTACTATATTAACGGACGCTTTGTAAAAAACAGGATCATTGCAAAGGGAATCGAGGATGCCTATAAAGGGTTTCTTATGCAACATAAGTTTCCGTTTGTTTCGCTTCATATTCAGATGGAGGGAAATGATTTGGACGTAAATGTACATCCAAGTAAGATGGAAGTACGGTTTGCCAGAGGAACGGAAGTTTACGATGCCGTTTATGAGACAGTTCATAAGGCGCTTACTACAAGAGAAATGATCCAGACAGTACCTTTTGGAAAAGAAGAACCGGTAAAGAAACTGTCGTCTGTGGTGAAACCGGGGGATGTACCGGAGCCATTTGAAATGAAACGTCGTGCTGAAATGCCGGAGTATCGAACACAAGTAGCGAACACAGTTAATCGTACTTCGAATGTGTCAATAAAAGGCAATGATAGGACAGTATCTGCACCAGGTACTGCTATGGATAAAAAACAGATTTCTTCTTATTCAACACTTCCGCGAGGAACTATCACTATGGCGGAACAGGCAGTACGAGAGCAAAAGATTTATCAGACAAAAGATCCTTTTACAAAAGCAGAGGAGAAGCTTTTCGAAGGAACAATAAACGATAAAAATATACATGAAAAACAGCCTGATGCAATGCAGGTAAATATGTCACAGGAAGTAGAGAAACAGCAAAAGCCACAACAGTTAGAATTGTTTGAAGAGAAACTTCTTGCTCCTGAATCCCGAAGCCGTCATCAGCTGATCGGACAGATTTTTGATACTTACTGGCTTGTTCAGTTTGAGGATAAATTTTTTATTATCGACCAGCATGCGGCACATGAAAAGGTTTATTATGAGCGTTTCGTAAAAAGGTTTCGTGAGCAGACAGTAGAATCCCAGTATCTCAGTCCGCCGCTGATCGTATCCCTGAATCTTCAGGAAGAAGCTCTTCTTAAGGCTAACCGTAAATATTTCGAGGATTTTGGATTTGAGATTGAACCATTTGGCGGTAAGGAATACTGTATCAATGCAGTCCCGGCCAATCTGTACGGTCTTACGGAGGAAGAACTTTTTCTGGAAATGCTTGACAATCTTGCTTCTGAGAAGGATAAGGATCACTTGGAATCTTTGCTTCCAGACTGGCCACCATGGCATGTAAGGCTGCGGTAAAGGGAAATCATCAGATGTCCGACCGGGAGGCAAATGCATTGATCGATGAACTGCTTACACTGGAGAATCCCTATCACTGTCCTCATGGAAGACCGACGATTATTTCCATGACTAAAACAGAACTGGAAAAGAAATTTAAACGTATTGTATAGTTTATATAAAGGAGCTATTATGAAAAAGCCACTGATCGTTCTTACAGGACCGACGGCAGCAGGAAAAACCCATCTATCCATTGCTCTTGCGAAAGCAGTAAACGGAGAGATCATTTCTGCTGATTCCATGCAGGTCTACAAATATATGGATATTGGATCAGCTAAGATCCGGCCGGAGGAGATGCAGGGAGTAAAGCATTATCTGGTAGATGAACTGCTGCCTCAGGAAGAATTTCATATCGTGAAATTCCAGCAGATGGCAAAAGCTGCCATGGAAGAAATTTATGCCAAGGGGAAAATTCCTGTTCTGGTAGGAGGAACCGGATTTTATATACAGGCTATTACAAAGGATATTGATTTTACTCAGGCAGAGCAGGAAGACGGATACCGTCAGGAGCTGGAACAGCTTGCTGCAGAGAAGGGAAATGAATATCTGCACCAGATGCTTTTGGATGTTGATCCTGTCAGTGCCGGGGAAATCCACGCCAATAATGTAAAACGTGTGATCAGGGCACTGGAGTTTTATCATCAGAACCAGTCGCCGATCTCCGCACATAATCAGGAGCAGAAGGAACACGAAACCCCTTATAATCTGGCATATTTTGTGCTGAATGTACCAAGGGAACTTCTTTATAAACGGATTGATGACCGTATTGATGAGATGTTAAAAGAGGGACTCCTTGAGGAAGTGCAGAAGTTAAAAGATATGGGATACCACAGGGGGATGGTTTCCATGCAGGGACTTGGATATAAAGAAATCCTTGCATATCTGGATGGCGAGTATCCGTTAGAGGAAGCGGTCAGGATCCTGAAAAGAGATACCAGACATTTTGCAAAACGCCAGCTGACCTGGTTTCGCAGGGAGAAGGATACCATCTGGATGAATAAGGATGAATTTGACTATAATGAAGACAGAATCCTTGATGAAATGCTGAAGGTATGCAGGGACAGAGGAATTTTATAACCGAATTTTTCTTAAAAATCACTGATACAGAATAAGTGAAATTCAGAGATAAAATAAAGATAATAATGCAAACAGAAATGAGGACGAAACAAATTATGAAAGAAATGTACGCACAGCTTGGGATTTCTTCAGAGGTTTATGACTTTGGTCATAAGATTGAGGAATCTTTAAAAGAAAGATTTGAAAAATTTGATAAAACGGCAGAATATAACCAGATGAAGGTGCTTCTTGCCATGCAGAAAAATAAAGTAAGCGCAGAATGCTTCGGAAGTTCTTCCGGTTATGGATATGACGATATTGGCAGGGAAACACTTGAAAAGGTTTATGCAGATACTTTCCATACGGAAGCCTGTCTGGTACGCCCGCAGATCACATGCGGAACTCACGCGCTGGCCATTGCCTTATTCGGTAATCTCCGTCCGGGTGATGAACTTCTGGCACCTGCCGGAAAGCCTTACGATACTCTGGAAGAGGTAATCGGCATCCGCCCGTCAAAAGGTTCTCTCGCAGAATATGGAGTAAGTTACCGTCAGGTGGAACTGTTAGAAGACGGAACCTTTGATTATGACAGCATCCGTAAAGCAATCAATGAAAAAACACGTCTTGTGGAGATCCAGCGTTCCAAAGGATACCAGACACGTCCGTCTTTCTCTGTAAAACAGATTGGAGAACTGATTTCTTTTGTAAAGAGTATTAAACCGGATGTAATCTGTATGGTGGATAACTGCTACGGTGAGTTTGTAGATACCATTGAGCCAAGTGATGTGGGAGCTGATATGATCGTTGGTTCTCTGATCAAAAATCCGGGCGGCGGACTTGCGCCTATCGGCGGTTATATTGCAGGTACTAAGGAGTGCGTGGAGAATGCTTCTTACAGAATGACCTGTCCCGGACTTGGCAGTGAGGTAGGCGCAACTCTGGGAGTCAACCGTTCTTTCTTCCAGGGATTTTTCCTTGCACCGATGGTTACCAAGGGTGCGTTAAAGGGAGCTGTGTTTGCGGCAAATATTTATGAGAAACTTGGATTCCCGGTAATCCCGGATTCCACAGAGCCACGTCAGGACATCATTCAGGCAGTAAGCCTTGGCACACCGGAAGGTCTGATCGCATTCTGTAAGGGTATTCAGGCAGCAGCACCGGTTGACAGTTATGTAGATCCGGAGCCATGGGATATGCCCGGATATGACAGTCAGGTTATCATGGCAGCAGGTGCTTTTGTACAGGGCTCTTCCATCGAGCTTTCTGCAGATGGTCCGATGAAGCCTCCATATGCAGTGTATTTTCAGGGAGGACTTACCTGGGAACATGCAAAACTGGGTGTTCTGATGTCCCTGCAGAAAATGGTTGATAAAGGACTTGTAACTTTATGAAAAAAAGACAGGTAGTGATCACAGGAGCAGGAGCCTGTGGACTGATGGCAGCGATCATGGCGGCCCGAAACGGGGCAGCAGTCACTGTTCTGGAACAGAACGAGAAACCCGGAAAGAAAATCTGTGCTACAGGAAACGGCAGATGTAATTTTTCCAATCTTGCAAGACCGGATGATGCATACAGAGGCGAACATCCGGAATTTGTCGAAGATGCACTCAGAGAGTTTTCTGTCGAGAATACCATTGAGTTTTTCAAAGAGATAGGAATCTATCCTTTAAACAGGAACGGCTATCTTTATCCGAGAAGCAATCAGGCGCAGAGTGTTGTAGATGTACTGTGTATGGAGGCTGCCAGTCTGGGTGTGAAAATAAAGACAAACGAACAGGTTACAGAAATAAAAACCGGGACAAATGGAAAGAATTTCCAAATCCTGACAAAAGGGTGGCACTATGATGCAGATGCACTGATACTTGCCAATGGATCCCGGGCATCTTCTGTTTCAGGTTCAGACGGCAGCGGATATATGCTGGCAGAGAGCTTTCATCACCGCATTGTCCCGGTTTATCCGGCACTTACTGCCCTGAAGTGTAAAGGTTCTTCTTTTAAGGCATGGGCAGGCGTACGTACAGAAGGAGAGATTTCTCTTTTTACAGATGGGAAATTTTGTAAATCTGAACATGGCGAGCTGCAGCTTACAGAATACGGAATCTCCGGAATCCCAGTGTTTCAGCTCAGCACTTATGCAGTACGTGCAGTCAGAGAAGGACATAAAGCAGAGCTCCGCATTAATTTCATGCCGGAGCTGTCAGAAGAAGAATTAAAGAAACTTCTGTATGCACGAAAGAAGGCATGTCCCTATAAAAAAAGAAAAAGAAACTCTTGGTGGGACTTTTCCCGGAAAAGCTTATCAAAATCCTTATATCACAAAAACAACTGGTTTCTGCCATAAGGGAATTTCCTCTTGAAGTGCAGGATGGCATGTCATTTTCACAGGCACAGGTCTGCTCCGGGGGAGTAGATACCTCACAGGTAAATTCTCAAACCATGGAGTCAAAGCTCTGTAGGGGTCTGTATTTTGCAGGGGAGCTTCTGGATATTGACGGTACATGCGGCGGATATAATCTGCAATGGGCATGGAGCAGCGGCGCAGTGGCCGGCAAAAATGCAGCAAAGGAGGAGAAAAATTGATTCGAATTTCACAGCTGAAACTTCCAATCACACATACAAAGGCACAGCTCGAAAAAAAGATTGCAAAAACATTAAAAAATCCCGGAAACAGTTTTACTTACGAAATAAAAAAGCAATCTCTGGACTGCAGACACAAAAATGACAAAATCTTTGTATATACTGTAGATGTAACGATCAGAGATGAACAGAAACTCGCCAAAAAAGTTAACAATAACAATATTATGTTAACCAAAGAGAAACCATATGAATTTCCCTCTCCGGGTGAGACACCTCTTTTACATTCTCCCGTTATTGTGGGAAGTGGTCCTGCAGGACTTTTCTGCGGATGGTATCTTGCGAAAGCCGGATATTGTCCAATAATACTTGAACGCGGAGAAGAGGCTGAGAAACGTCAGAAAACAGTAGAGAATTTCTGGAAAAATGGTGTTCTTGACCCTGAGTCCAATGTACAGTTCGGAGAGGGCGGCGCCGGCACCTTTTCCGACGGAAAGCTGAACACGCTGGTAAAAGATCCTTACGGACGTAATCATGAGGTACTGAAGCGTTTCGTAGCTGCCGGCGCACCGGAAGAAATTATTTATCAGCAGAAGCCACATCTGGGAACGGATGTGCTGGTTGGTATTGTTGAAAAAATGCGTCATGAAATCGAAGAAATGGGAGGAAAATTCTGCTTCCGTTCCAAGGTGACAGATCTGATTTTTGAGAACAATACATTAAAAGAAATTGAGATCAACAATGATAAGAGAATCCCTGCACAAGTCTGTGTACTGGCACCAGGACACAGTGCAAGAGATACTTTTGAAATGTTACAGAAACGTGGTGTTTATATGGAGCCAAAGTCATTTGCAGTGGGGCTGCGTATTGAACATCCTCAGGAAATGATCAATATGGATCTTTATGGAGAGCCTGAGAATGAATTACTTGGTGCAGCCAGCTATAAAGTAACCCATAAGTGTGCAAATGGCAGAGGTGTTTATTCTTTTTGTATGTGTCCGGGCGGATATGTTGTAAATGCATCCTCTGAACCCGGCCGTCTCGCAGTGAACGGAATGAGCTATCAGGCACGTGATTCCAGAAATGCAAACAGTGCCATGATCGTCACAGTCACACCAGAAGATTTCCCGGATAAAGGAGTTCTTGGCGGCGTAGAATTTCAGCGTGATCTGGAGAAAAAAGCATGGGAGCTCGGAGAAGGAAAAATTCCTGTTCAGCTGTTTGGTGATTTTGCAAAAATCAGGCAAGTGAAGCATTAGGAGAGGTTACTCCCTGTATGAAGGGAGAATATATACTGACAAATGTACGTTCTGTTCTGCCACCAGCAGTAGGCGATTCTATTGAAGAAGGTGTCAGAGCCTTCGGAAAACGAATTTCCGGATTTGACAGAGAGGATGCACTGCTCAGTGGCATTGAAAGCCGTACTTCTTCTCCTGTAAGAATCGTACGTGATCAGGAGCTCACAGCAAATATGGCAGGAATTTATCCATGTGGAGAAGGTGCCGGTTACGCAGGCGGAATCACAAGTGCTGCCATGGATGGAATCAAAGTTGCTGAGACTGTATGCCGAAAATATGCGGCTATAAAAAATAATTGATCTCTTAAGCGGGATATTACCGATAACCAGTAACCCAGTAACGTTACTGTTCACTCCGTTCACAGTAACGTAGCCAAAATTCCAGATTGCCTGCGGCAATGGAATTTTGGCTTGTATGTCTCGGGATTTTGGCATATTCATGCCAAAACACCTCGCGGGACAGTGGTGTGTGAACAGTAACCCAGTAACTATAAAGTTCACATAAAAATCAGAGAGGAGAGTGTACATCTCTCCTCTTTTATGCTAGAATATAATTTGCAATTTGCCCAGAGGCTTTAGAGAGCACAGGCAGACTTATGAATAATGCAAATAATATTATGAAGCAGCTTCCCAGGGAACAGCGGCCGTATGAGAAATGCTTTATGCAGGGTGAGGGTTCATTAAATGACACTGAACTGCTGGCAGTAATCCTGCGCAGCGGCACTTCAGGAAAGAATTCACTGGCACTTGCACAGGAGATCCTGAAATTTATGGAGTCGTCCTCCTATCCCGGCCTTATGGGGCTTATGCATGTATCTGTACAGGATCTTATGAAGATTCATGGAATCGGACAGGTAAAAGCAGTACAGTTAAAATGCATTGGAGAACTTTCCAAAAGAATTGCCAAGGCTGCTGCCAGACCGCAGATAGTTATGAACAATCCCTCCTCCATAGCAGCTTATTATATGGAAGAACTCCGCCATGAAGAGCAGGAACTGGTGATCTGTATGATGTCAGATGTGAAAGGACATTTTCTGGGAGATAAGATACTGACCCGGGGAACTGCAACCGGTTCGCTGGTAACACCAAGGGAAATCTTCATGGAAGCCCTGCGCCGCCATGCAGTCAGTCTGATATTGATACACAATCATCCAAGTGGTGATCCTACACCAAGTCCGGATGACTTACAGATCACAGCCAGGATTTATCAGGCGGGGGAACTGCTGGGAATACATCTGCTGGATCATATTGTGATCGGGGATCAGAGATACTGCAGCTTCAGAGAAGAAGGATTATGGAATACATGTACAGAATAAGGCAACAACAAAGGGGCAGAATATGCTATTTGAGAAAACATATGGAATAGATTTGGGAAGCAGTTCCGTAAAAGTCTATTCTTTTTTCAGAAACAAAACTTATATCGAGAAAAATATGATCGCGTCCAAGGGACACACGATCATTGCAATGGGAAATGAAGCATACGATATGTTTGAGAAATCCCCCACAGATATTACGGTTACTTCGCCAATGACATTTGGCATGATCGCTAATCTGGAACTTCAGGAGATTGTTCTTTACAGTATGATCCGAAAGATCGATCATATCCTGGGATTTGGCGCAACAATGTATTTTACTGTTCCTCTGGATATGACTGCGGTTGAGAAACGGGCATATTTTCATGTGGCGAATGGTCACTGGTTAAAGAAAAATCGCGTATTTATGGTAGAGGCACCCATTGCAGATGCCATTGCCATGGGTGTCAATCTGGAAGATCCGGAAGGAAATATGATCGTAAATATCGGTGCACAGAGTACAGAAGTATCGATCATCACCGGAGGAAAGATCATTATCAGCAGGAAAATACCGCTGGGAGGCAGACAGATGAATGAATCTGTCTGCAGTGAAATACGTAAAAGATATAATCTGCAGATTGGCACAAGGACTGCCAAAAGGCTTAAGATGGTCATGGGACGCCTCAGTGATCCGAAAAAGGAAGTACGTAAGGTTGTAGGAATTGACTGTATTTCCGGACTGCCAAGAGAAGAAATCATTTCTTCTTATGTGGTAAATGACGGTATCATGAACTGTCTGAATGAGATTGCGGCAGAGATGAAAACATTTCTGGAGCGAATTCCTCCCCAGATTTCCTACCATATTGCGAAACAGGGGATTTACATAACCGGAGGCAGTACCAGACTTCCTTATATTGATAAATACCTTGCCAGTTATACAGGATTCACCTTTAATCTGTCAGATTTTTATGAAACCTCGGCAGTTACAGGTCTGGAGAAAATAATCAGAAATAAAGAACTGCGTGAATGGGCAGTACCGGTTACGCAGAGAAAACTATAATTTTTAGGGGTGCATCAATGAAAAACCTGAAAAAGAAAGTACATTTTAGGATTAAATTAAAAAGTAAACATCTTCTGGTCATTATGTCGATTTTCTGCGTCAGCTGTATTGCTGCCACTTTTTCATCCGGCGTAACCACTGCACCGCTGCAGGATGCCGCCGGGATACTGATCGTTCCATTTGAAAACAGCATCAATCGGATCAGCAGTCTGAAAGGAATGCAGGACCGTATGCGTGATAAAGAAGAAAATCCTCAGTGAGAACGAAAAATTTAAAAGGCACAGATAGAACAGTCTCACAGAACAGAACAATAAACTGATCCAGGATCAGACAGAATATGTAAGATTACA
>ENA-OQAN01000798-OQAN01000798.1-human-gut-metagenome-genome-assembly--contig:-NODE-798-length-15377-cov-2.060262_pt1 | contig 15377 bp, 22 predicted proteins | sample MGYA00242735_ERZ504527 | MGnify/ENA primary metagenome ERZ504527 (study PRJEB26092, sample SAMD00036230) | human gut metagenome | host: Homo sapiens | study: EMG produced TPA metagenomics assembly of... | reverse complement strand
AACAATATCAATATTCGGGAAGCTTTCTTCGGTCCTCTTTCAATTTTCAATCACATACATGGCAATGTCCATGGCGAGTATCAATGAACGATAGCATCCGCACCGGCATCCACCAAAGCTGCATACGATCCAATGTATCGGCAGTCACACCTACACCGGCAGCTACGCGCAAACGGCCTTTGGCATCCTTGCAAGCCATCGGTTTATCCTTTGCTTTTGTAATATCTTTATAGGTAATAAGACCTACCAGTTTACCGTCCTTATCTACCACAGGCAATTTTTCAATCTTATGTTCTTGCAGAATCTGCGAAGCAGCCTCCATGTCAGTGGACTGGTTGGTAGTCACAATGTTCTCCTTCGTCATTACCTCATCAATACGTTTGTCCATATCCTTCTCAAAACGAAGGTCACGGTTCGTCACAATACCTACCAAATATCTTTCATCGTCTACTACAGGGATACCGCCGATTCTATATTCAGACATCAACGCAAGTGCATCTCTCACAGTAGATCCTCTCTTGATAGTTACGGGATCATAAATCATACCGTTTTCCGCACGTTTCACTATAGCTACCTGACGTGCCTGTTCTTCAATAGACATGTTTTTGTGAATCACACCGATCCCCCTTCACGGGCAATGGCAATGGCCATTTTCGCTTCCGTAACCGTATCCATAGCGGCAGTCACAAAGGGAACTTTCAACTCGATGTTGCGTGAGAACTTAGTCGTGAGTTCGACTGTTTTTGGTAAAACTTCAGAATAGGCAGGGATCAACAATACATCGTCGTAGGTTAATCCGTCCATTACGATTTTATCTGCAATAAATGACATAGGGCTTTATGCGTTTAGATTTTATTGCGTGCAAATATACGCATTTTATTCAATATGGGAAAACGATGGAATATTTTTTTGTTAAGAAGAAAGGAATTTTAGTAGAACATGTCTTCCTTTATATCTTCCCCTGCATTTTGCAAGGATAACTCAACAACTTACTCTATCTCATCCCTAATAACAAAAAATAAAAAGAAAGCTGTCTATATAATGAATGTGACACTGATACAAGAAAAGCCAGACTTGGAGTTATGCAAGCCCGGCTTTCTTATTATTATCAAAACAACCAAAGATAAATCAATTTGCCATTTCAGAAATAAACTTAATACGAACCAACCGGATTTCATCCTCGGTATAGTCATCACCCAGCTCATCCATCGCGTCATCTATTTTATCTGTTGTAGATTCCTTGAAGTAATCATAAATATCGTTCAAATGGTCTTCATCCATAATTTCCTCTAGGAAGTAATCAATATTCAGCTTAGTCCCCGAATAAACAATAGCCTCTACTTCATCCAATAATTCACCGAACTCCAATCCCTTTGACACAGCAATGTCGTCCAAGGCCACCTTCCGGTCAATAGCCTGAATGATGGACACCTTCAGTTTGGATTTATTGGCCACTGTACGGACACGCAAATCCTCCGGACGCTCTATTTCATTTTCCTCACAATGCTTCTTTATCAATACGCAGAACTCCTGACCATAACGTTTTGCCTTTCCAGCACCTACGCCCGGAATATTCTGCAATTCTTCCAAAGTCACCGGATAAATAGTAGCCATCGCCTCCAAAGAAGGATCCTGGAAAATAACATACGGCGGCACATCCAGTTTCTTGGACAGCTTCTTACGCAAATCTTTCAACATAGAGTAAAGCACAGGGTCTACTGCACAAGAAGCACCTCCCCGAACCGGAGTTTCTTCTTCCTCCTCCTCGAAATCATTATCTTCAACAATCTTGAAGGATTTCGGTTTTTTCAAGAATTTATGTCCTTCGGGAGTAACCTTCAATAGACCGTAATTCTCTACGTCTTTACTTAAATAACCCGCTATCAAAGCCTGACGGATGACAGCATTCCACATTTTTTCTTCTTCTCCCATGCCTGAACCGAATACTTCCAGTTCTTCATGTTTATGAGCAAGTACTTCTGACGTTTCCTTACCCAAAAGAATATCAATTATATAATCTGCTTTAAAGTTTTCTTTCACTGCTATGATTGCTTCAATCACAGCACATAATGAATCCTGAGCCTCCACTTGCTTTTTAGGATTTAAACAATTATCACAATTTCCACAATTCTCCTCTGTATATTCTTCCCCAAAATAATGTAACAATGATTTACGACGGCATATAGAAGACTCTGCATATGCAGCTGTTTCCAACAGCAACTGTTTACCGATTTCCTGCTCTGCCACGGGCTTTCCCTGCATAAACTTCTCCAGCTTCTGCAAGTCCTTGTTGGAATAGAACGTAATACACTGACCTTCCCCTCCGTCACGACCGGCTCTCCCCGTTTCCTGATAATAACCTTCCAGACTTTTCGGAATATCATAATGTATCACAAAGCGCACATCGGGTTTGTCAATTCCCATCCCAAAAGCGATGGTAGTACAATCACATCTATATCCTCTTTCAAGAACCCGTCTTGATTGGCTGTGCGTGTAGCAGAATCCATACCGGCATGATAAGCACGCGCATTGATTCCGTTAGCTTGAAGCACTTCAGCCAATTCTTCCACCTTCTTACGGCTCAAACAGTAGATAATACCTGATTTACCTGGATTAGCCTTGATAAACTTGATAATATCCCTGTCAATATTATTTGTCTTCGAGCGCACTTCGTAATACAGGTTCGGACGATTGAAAGAGGACTTGAACTCCTGCGCATCCTGCATACCCAAATTTTTCTGAATATCCATACGCACTTTCGGAGTTGCAGTAGCAGTAAGGGCAATCACCGGCGCCTTTCCTATTTCATTGATAATAGGACGGATACGACGGTACTCCGGACGGAAGTCATGCCCCCATTCCGAAATACAGTGTGCTTCATCCACCGCATAAAATGAAATCTTCACTCCTTTCAAGAAATCTACATTCTCCTCCTTTGTCAAAGATTCGGGAGCAACGTAGAGCAATTTGGTTTTGCCGCTCAGGATATCCGATTTAACCTGGTCTATAGCCGATTTGTTCAATGACGAATTAATAAAGTGTGCTACTCCGTCCTCCTCAACTGAAATTACGCATGGCATCCACCTGGTTTTCATCAATGCAATTAAAGGAGATATAACGATTGCTGTTCCATCCATGATAAGGGATGGCAACTGATAGCATAACGATTTACCACCGCCCGTAGGCATCAAAACAAATGTATCATTTCCGGCAAGCAGATTACGGATGATCGCTTCCTGATTACCTTTGAAAGTATCAAATCCAAAATACTTTTTTAATGCGTCCGTTAAATTTATATTCTCCGTCATTGTATCAATAGTTTTTCACGGTTTTCCCGATTTCTTGTTTTACATCTTTTGTTGCCTAACAAAGTTATAAACAAGTTCTCAAATTACACGAATATTTCGGGTAATATTTTTCAGAAGAATTGCATTTTTTCTTTCTCTCTCCCTTTATATCTTGATACTAAGCTGTTTGCATCCGCGAGATATTCGCTTTTCCCATCTGCTGTTTTGCAAAATCAAGTGTCACTTCATACTTTTTCGCTTTCTGAGAGGGAATTTCAAACATAACGTCCATCATGATCGTTTCCACAATGGAACGTAATCCGCGTGCTCCTAACTTATACTCAATAGCTTTGTCTACAATATATTCGAATACTTCGGGCTGAAATTCCAGCTTGACTCCATCCATTTCAAATAATTTAATATACTGCTTGATAATGGAATTCTTCGGTTCCGTCAAGATATTGCGCAAAGCGGTTCTATCCAACGGATTCAGGTAAGTCAAAATGGGCAGACGGCCTATGATTTCAGGAATCAGCCCGAATGATTTCAAATCCTGAGGGGCAATATATTGCATCAAGTTGCCACGGTCTATCTTCACCACGTCCTTCGCCGCACTATAACCTACCACATGCGTATTCAAACGTTGTGCAATTTTGCGTTTCAATACCATCAAACGCCCCACCACAAATAAACAGAATGTTTTTCGTATTGACCGGAATCATTTTCTGGTCGGGGTGTTTACGTCCTCCCTGAGGCGGTACATTCACTATAGATCCTTCCAACAATTTCAACAGACCTTGTTGTACACCTTCACCACTTACATCACGAGTAATGGAGGGGTTATCTCCTTTACGGGCAATCTTGTCAATCTCATCAATAAATACGATGCCTCTTTCAGCTTCCGCCACATTATAATCTGCCACTTGAAGCAAACGGGTTAAAAGACTCTCAATATCTTCACCCACATAACCGGCCTCTGTCAGCACGGTGGCATCAACAATGGTAAACGGCACATGCAATAATTTGGCAATAGTGCGTGCCAGCAACGTTTTTCCCGTCCCCGTACTACCTACCATAATGATATTGGACTTTTCAATCTCGATATCATCCTTATCCACTTTTTGGAGCAGACGCTTGTAATGATTGTACACGGCAACGGAAAGATAGCGTTTCGCGTCATCTTGACCAATAATGTATTGGTCAAGAAACTCTTTAATTTCCTTTGGTTTCGGAAGTTCCTTCAAGTTCAACTCACCCGGTGCACCTTTTTTTTGATGCATGGCCTCCTGCATAATTTCATATGCCTGCTCCGAGCAACTGTCACAAATGCAACCGTTCATTCCGGTTATCAGAAATCCGACTTCATTTTCCGAACGTCCGCAGAAACTACATTTCCTTCTACTGTTTCTAGGTGTTTTATTATCTTCCAATGTTTATTCCTTTAAATATTCAAGTTTCCCTAATGCGTCTTTAAAAAGAAGCCTACATTAAATGATAGCAAGAACTTGAGTTGTTTTTAGTACTGTTATTCTTTTCAAATGGAAATAAATACATTATAGAGTAGCCGGTTTGCGTGACAGCACCTCATCAATCATACCATATTCCTTAGCCTCCTGAGCTGTCATCCAGTAGTCACGGTCAGAGTCCGCCCATACTTTGTCAAAATCCGTATGAGAGTGATCTGCAATAATGGTATACAGTTCTTTCTTCAACTTTTGGATTTCACGGGCCGTGATCTCAATATCCGAAGCCTGTCCTTGCGCGCCTCCCATCGGCTGATGAATCATCACGCGTGAGTGAGTCAACGCAGAACGTTTACCTTCTGTTCCCGCAACCAACAGCACGGCAGCCATCGAAGCAGCCATACCTGTACAGATCGTGGCAACATCACTATTGATGAACTGCATGGTATCATAAATACCTAATCCAGCGTAAACAGATCCTCCGGGAGAATTGATATAAATAGATATATCTTTACCAGACTCTACTGAGTCCAAATATAAAAGCTGCGCCTGGAGTGTATTGGCTGTATAATCATCAATCTGTGTACCCAGAAAAATAATTCTGTCCATCATCAGTCGGGAAAACACATCCAACTGAGTCACATTCAACTGACGCTCCTCCAAAATATAAGGATTCAGATATCCTTGCGACTTGATGACATCATCCAGCACCATACTGTTCATACCCAAATGCTTGGTAGCAAATTTTCTAAAATCATCCATAATCTAATGGTTTAGTTATTAGTAACAAAAAAGGGTTTTCAACCCCTATTTTTCAAACAAACAAAAGTACAAAAAAATACGGTTAACGTATCTAATACTCTTATCTATAACGAAAATTTATGGTCAAAAACCCTTTTTTTAGAAAGTTTTAGCAATCACTTACTTCGACTTACTAAGTTATTATTCAAACATTTTGTTGAATTCTTCCATAGAACCGTTTTGTGGTTCAAAGTAGCCTTAGCTTTCAATGCGGCAGAAAGTTTGCTTTCAGCAGCACGGTTTACCAAACCTTCTACAGATTCCTGCTTCTTCAACATTTCTTTTGCATAGTTCTCTAGAACATCTTCAGGGATATTCAACATTCCGTATTGAGCAAATTGAATACGAGTTGCTTCCTTGGCCATATTCATCACATCAGCTTGTTCCACTTTAATATCATTATTCTTGAGCAATTGCTCTTTAATCAGATGCCAAGTCAGCTCTTCAATACTCTTGTCATAGTTTTCAGCGACAAAAGCTTCACCCTTCTCTTCATTATTCAGCAACATGATACGCTTCAGCAACGCGTCGGGGAATTCCAACTTACCAATCTTGTTAACCAAATATTCACGAACATCAATCAAGAATTTATAATCGCTATCTGATTCGAACTGCTTTGCAATTCCTTCTTTGATCTTAGCGCGAAATTCTTCCTCACTGCTTACAGCGCCTTCGCCAAATACATTATCGAACAATTCCTGATTCAACTCAGCGGGAACCATACGGGTAATCTCTTCAATCTGGAAACTGAAGTTACCTTTCACACCAGCAACTTCCTCTTTCTTAATCTTCAATAAAGAAGAAAGTTCAGCTTCATTATTATCAAATGCTACAGCAGGGTTAAATACCAGTACATCATTTACTTTAGCACCGTTAAATATAGCCTTTTGCTCATCATTCTTCATATAAGCCGGCATCATTACCGCACCTTCTACCTGAATACCGCCTTCTTTAGTATTTCCATTTTCATCCAATTCAGCCAACATGAACCTTTAATCATGTCTTTGTCTTCATACTGCTCTACTTTATCATATTTTGCAGCACGCTGAGTGTACATTTTAACTTGCTGGTCTATCAGTTCGTCTGAAACTTCGATCGTATAGTAATCAATTGTATCTGCTGATGAGATTTCTGCTGTGAATTCAGGAGCCAAAGCAATATCAAATACAAATTCGAAATCTTCCTGAGTATCGAAATCAATAGGAGCCATCTTCTCTTCGTTAGGCAACGGCATACCCAACATATTCACTTTATTATCGCGGATATATTCGTTTACCTTTTCCTGCATCATTTTGTCAACCTCTTCTACAAGAACAGACTTACCAAACTGTTTTTTAATCAAACTCATAGGCACCATACCCGGACGGAAACCCGGAATATTAGCTTTCTGACGAATAAGTCTTCAATGTCTTTTCTACTCTTGCCTGATAATCAGCCTTTTCCAGCTTCAAAGTAAGCAATGCGCTCACTTTGTCAACGTTTTGCAATGAAATATTCATTCTGAACTTTATTTATTTAATTATTACTTCTTTCTGTTTTTAACCAAAGAGGTTGCAAAATTAGTGTTTAATCTTTCAATTACCAAATACACAGACTAAAAAATACTAATTGACAGCAGAAAGTATTTATTTAAAATGATCGGGCAAGAAACTGATTCAAAAAAAAGAAAAAAAAAGTCGTTTTTTTTTCTTGCAAATTCAAAATTTATGCGTTCCTTTGTGTCCGACTGGTGATACTAATTATAGCTAGTGATTTTTATTACAAGGTTTTACTTTTGTACGAATAGCACTTATGTAAACTCTCTGTCGTTCGAATCCCCTACTTCATTAATAATCACCATTCAGAGAGTATTTTTTATTTTATTTATTTTTATTTTTTCACTTATGAACATGTATGTTGGAAACCTTAACTACCGTGTTAAGGAAGGAGATTTGGAACAAGCAATGGCGGCTTATGGAGTTGTTACTTCTGTAAAAGTTATCAAAGACCGCGAAACAGGTAAATCTAAAGGATTTGCGTTTGTTGAAATGGAAAATGATGCAGAAGCAGCCCAGGCCATGAATGAACTGAACGGTTCGGAATTCATGGGACGCCAATTGGTAATCAAGGAAGCAAGACCTAGAGACTAATTACTTATCTGATACAATCAAAAAAAGCTCTGAACAGATTCAGAGCTTTTTTATATCCCACGTCTCCGGTTTTATACATTGTTTTCCTGCCTGTCCTTTTCCGCCAATTGAAAGTCCTTACGGCGAAGCACAAAATTAGTACCTAGATATTTCTCACGGACAACAGGATTTTCCGCTAGTTCTTCAGGGGTTCCCTGAAACAGAATCTTTCCTTCAAATAACAGATACGCACGGTCGGTCAAGCGTAACGTTTCCAATGCATTATGGTCGGTAATTAAAATACCGATATTTTTATCCTTCAATTTCCATACAATGTGCTGGATATCCTCTACAGCAATAGGGTCTACTCCTGCAAAGGGTTCATCCAACATAATGAATTTAGGATCGATAGCCAGACAACGTGCAATCTCCGTACGACGACGCTCACCTCCAGAAAGTTGGTCTCCCAAATTCTTACGTACTTTCTGCAAACGGAACTCGGCAATCAAACTTTCCAGTTTGTCCTTTTGATATTCCAGAGTAGTATTAGTTAACTCTAACACAGAGGCAATATTATCCTCCACACTCATCTTACGAAAGACAGAAGCCTCCTGCGCTAAATATCCAATACCATTCTGAGCACGCTTATATACAGGATAACTGGTAATATCCAAGTCATTTAGGAATATATGCCCCTCATTCGGCACGATAAGTCCCGTAGTCATATAAAATGAAGTAGTCTTACCGGCACCATTCGGTCCCAGCAGCCCTACAATCTCTCCCTGTTTCACATCAAAAGAAACATGACTTACTACCGTACGCTTGCCGTATTTCTTCACCAGATTTCTGTACGAAGTATCATACGGTTGTCTTCGCTCACCGTATTTTGTTGTTCTATTTCCTGCTCTGACATATCCATGTATTTTGCGACAAAAATACTAAAAAAGTTTAGGAAACGCATAACAGAACAGAAAATCAGAACTTCTTTTTGCATTTATATAGACAAAAAAGGCTACTTTTGCAGGAAATTGTGAAAACTATGATGATAAGACCATAACAACCGTAGGGAAATATATCATGCTGATGGGACGTACTTTTGCTCGTCCGGAACGTATGCGTATGTTTTTCAAGCAATATCTCAATGAGATGGTACAGTTGGGAGTAAATTCCATCGGTATTGTACTGCTGATTTCTTTTTTCATTGGTGCCGTAATTACCATTCAAATCAAATTAAACATCGAAAGCCCGTGGATGCCTCGTTTTGTGGTAGGCTACACCACTCGCGAAATCATGTTATTGGAATTCTCCTCCTCCATCATGTGTTTGATCCTGGCAGGAAAGGTAGGTTCTAATATTGCCTCCGAAATAGGCACCATGCGTGTAACCCAACAGATTGACGCATTGGAAATCATGGGAGTCAATTCTGCTGGATACCTTATTCTTCCTAAAATTATAGCTTTAATGACAATGATTCCTTTTTTGGTTATTTTCAGCATATTCTCGGGAATTATTGGTGCTTTTTGCACCTGTTGGTTCGGAGGAGTCATGAATGCCGAGGATTTGGCCTATGGTCTGCAATATAGTTTTCAGGAATGGTTTGTATGGTGCAGTTTTATTAAATCTATCTTTTTCGCTTTCATTATTTCCAGTGTATCTGCTTATTTCGGTTACACGGTAGAAGGAGGTTCTATTGCAGTAGGTAAAGCCAGTACAGATTCTGTGGTAATGAGCAGTGTGCTTATTCTATTTTCCGATTTAGTATTAACACAACTTTTAATGGGATGATACAAGTTAAATCATTATATAAATCATTCGAGGGAAAAGACGTATTGGTGGATATCAATGCTACTTTTAACAATGGTAAAACTAATCTGATTATCGGTCAAAGCGGTTCTGGAAAAACTGTATTGATGAAGTGTATCGTCGGTCTGTTGACTCCTGAAAAGGGCGAGATCCTGTATGACGGACGCAACTTCCTTAACATGAATAAAAAAGAAAAAAAGACATTGCGCCGCGAAATGGGAATGATTTTCCAAAGTGCTGCCTTGTTCGACTCTCTTACCGTACTAGAGAATGTAATGTTTCCATTGGATATGTTTTCCAACGACACGTATCGTGATCGTGTAAAGCGTGCCCAGTTCTGTTTAGACCGTGTAAACTTAATGGAAGCGCAGAACAAGTATCCGGGAGAAATTAGTGGAGGTATGCAGAAACGTGTAGCTATAGCACGTGCCATAGCTTTGAATCCTCAATATTTATTTTGCGACGAACCCAATTCCGGTCTGGACCCAAAGACCTCATTGGTTATCGATGAACTGATTCACGACATTACCACTGAATACAACATGACAACCATTATCAATACCCACGATATGAACTCCGTAATGGGAATCGGTGACAGTATTCTCTACATCTACCAAGGGCATAAAGAATGGGAAGGGACAAAAGATGATGTGTTTACTGCTACCAATGAACGGCTGAATAATTTTATCTTCGCCTCTGATCTGCTCCGCAAGGTAAGAGAAGTGGAAGAACATAGAAAATAATAATAAAATGATTAGTGGTTAATAATCTGGGAATATCACGCGAAGCCCATTAACCAAATCATTAACCACTAACCACTATTTTTATTTCTGTCTGATAAAGATATTTATCGGTGTTCCTGACAAATTCCATTTCTCACGTATCTTGTTTTCAAGAAAACGCTTATAAGGCTCTTTCACGTATTGAGGCAAATTAGCAAAGAACACAAAAGAAGGAACCTGCGTGTTTGGTAACTGCGTACAATATTTAATCTTGATATACTTACCCTTATTTGAAGGAGGCGGATAAGCCTCGATCAACGGAAGCATTTCTTCGTTCAGACGAGCTGTCGGAATACGGGTAGTACGTGCCTGATATACCTCTTTTGCAGTTTCCAGCACCTTGAAAATACGTTGTTTTGTCAAAGCGGAAGCAAAGATGATGGGAAAATCAACAAACGGTGCCAGACGGGAACGAATGGCTTCCTCATAAGTTTTCATCACTTTGGCATCCTTATTCTCTACCAAATCCCATTTGTTCACCACTACTACCAAACCTTTCTGGTTACGTTGAATGAGAGAGAAAATATTCAAATCCTGTCCTTCAATGCCACGACTGGCATCCAGCATAAGAATACACACGTCCGAATTCTCAATAGAACGGATAGAACGGATGACAGAATAATATTCCAAATCCTCATTTACCTTATTCTTCTTACGGATACCGGCAGTATCTACCAGATAAAAGTCAAAACCAAACTTTTCATAACGGGTATAGATAGAATCGCGGGTAGTACCTGCAATCTCTGTTACAATATTACGGTCCTCCCCGATAAAGGCATTGATAATAGAAGATTTCCCGGCATTCGGACGTCCTACTACTGCAAAACGAGGGATATCCTCATCCAGCAGTTCTTCCCCCTCCTTACTGAATTTACCTACCACTAGATCCAACAATTCCCCTGTACCGCTTCCGCTCAATGCAGAAATACAATAAGGATCACCTAGACCCAATTTATAAAATTCGGCGGCATTATATTGCAATTCATTATTATCAGTCTTGTTAGCTACCATAATAACAGGTTTCTTTGTACGCCGCAAAATAGAGGCTACAGCCATATCCAAATCGGTAACCCCGTTCACTACATCCACAACAAACAAGATTACATCCGCTTCATCTATGGCCAGACTTACCTGTTTACGGATCTCTTCCTCAAAAACATCACCCGAGTTTACCACCCATCCACCGGTATCAACGACAGAAAACTCATGTCCCACCCATTCCGACTTGCCATATTGGCGGTCGCGGGTAGTTCCTGCCTGCTCGTTTACAATTGCCTGACGCGTTTTGGTCAGACGATTAAAAAGTGTAGACTTTCCCACATTGGGACGTCCTACGATTGCTACTAAATTTCCCATTTTCTTTCTTGTTTTACGGCTATCACAGTCGATTTTAATCCATTTGATACCCAAAGTTCTTCAATTCTTTGTCCGAGCTTCTCCAATCCTTATCAACTTTCACAAAGGTTTCCAGATAAATAGACTTTTGGAAGAAATGTTCCAACGTTTTACGAGCCTCGGTAGCCACCTTCTTCAGTGCCCTGCCCTGCTTACCTATAATAATACCTTTTTGCGATTCACGCTCCACATAAATCACAGCATTGATATGGATACTCTTAGCATCTTCCTTAAAGTGCTCCACTACCACTTCTACAGAATAAGGAATCTCTTTATCATAATAAAGCAGAATCTTCTCGCGGATAATCTCGGTAACAAAGAAACGTGCCGGTTTATCTGTCCATTGATCTTTCCCGAAATAGGGAGGTGAATCGGGCAGCAACTCCCTGATACGCTTCATTACCGTATCCACATTGAATTTAGAAGTAGCAGAAATCGGAATAATTTCAGCTTGAGGAAGCTGTTCGTGCCACGCTTCCACCAACTTGACCAAGTCTTCCTGATTGGTCAAATCTATTTTATTAATTAACAATAAGACAGGAACCTTGACATTACGAACTTTCTCTATAAAGTCCGCATTTTTATCTGTTTTCTCTACCACATCTGTCACATACAGCAATATATCCGCATCCACCAACGCCGACTCTGAGAAGTTCAACATAGTATTCCTGTAACTTGTAGTTTGGCTTCACCACTCCCGGAGTGTCCGAGAATACAATCTGCATATCGTCCGTATTCAAGATTCCCATGATACGATGACGAGTTGTCTGCGACTTGAACGTTGCAATAGAAATACGTTCCCCCACCAGCAAATTCATCAGTGTTGACTTACCTACGTTGGGGTTTCCTACTATGTTTACAAATCCTGCCTTATGCATAATTCTTTCATTTTATTGGCTACAGACAAAAAAACGCATCGGAATACGGATGCGTTCATTTGTATTTGTAGTTTAATGATTATTATCTCTTACTACCATCGTAACCCCATTTCACATAAACGGCTCCATAGGTAAAACCTGCGCCGAAAGCTGTAAATATCAGGTTATCTCCTTTCTTCAGCTGCTTTTCGTAATCCCAAAGACACAACGGAAGTGTAGCACCACTAGTATTACCATATCGCTGAATATTGATCATTACCTTCTCCAAGGGAACTTCCAGACGAGAAGCTACCGCATCAATAATACGCAGATTAGCCTGATGAGGAATTACCCAGTCGATATTATCTTTATTCAAACCATTCTTTTCGGCAATAGTCGCTGTAATATCCGACATATTGGAAACAGCATATTTAAATACTGTTCTTCCTTCCTGATAAAGGTAATGCATCTTATGATCAACAGTGAAATAAGAAGGAGGACATACAGAGCCACCGGCTTTCATGTGAAGAAAAGGAAGCCCCTTACCATCTGTACGAAGAATAGAATCCATAATACCATAATCTTCTGTAGTAGCTTCCACCATACATGCTGCTGCACCATCACCAAAGATAGGACACGTTGCACGATCCTGGTAATTTACCATAGATGACATCTTATCTGCACCGACAATAATAATCTTTTTATGTCTGCCCGATGCGATAAGTGAAGCAGCTGTTTCCATTAAATACAAAAATCCACAGCAGGCAGCCTGCAAATCAAATGCAAATGCATTTTTCAATCCCAGCTTATCACACAGGATAGAAGCAGTGAAGGGAAATGATAGTCAGGAGTAGTAGTTGCTACGATTACTGCGTCAATGTCATCCGGATTAGAAGCTGTTTTCTGCATCAGTTGTTTGGCAGCCTTACGCGCCATATACGATGTACCCAATCCTTCTTCATTCAGAATACGTCTTTCTTTAACTCCGATTCGAGTCATAATCCATTCATCATTGGTATCTACCATTCTTGAAATCTCTTCATTAGTCAAGACATAATCTGGTACATATCCACCGACTCCTGTTATTACTGCATTTATTTTTTCCATCATTCCAATTTAATTAGTTTTATACCCTTACAAAAAGTAGCCGACAGAGCCGAAGCTCGCCGGCTTTATTTTATAAAACGTACAAACGTGTTTAAAGCTACTGATTAGACAGCAGCTTCTTTTTCGATTGCTAACTTACCTCTATAATAACCGCAAGCTCCACATACAGTGTGATAAACATGCCATTCGCCGCAGTTAGGACAGATAGCTAAAGTAGGAGCAACTGCCTTATCATGAGTTCTTCTCTTTGCAGTTCTCGTTTTTGATTGTCTTCTTTTAGGATGTGCCATTTTTCTAAACTTTAATTATTATCTAATATTTTCTTTAATTCATTCCATCTCGGATCTATTTCCTGAGCCCTTCGCTAACATCTCCTTCGGGTAACTCCACCGCTATGTCATCATCATCTTCATCGTCCGCAGAAGTACGCAAATGCTTGCTCAGCTTGCCAACCATACCTTTGTTACATTTCCCAGGCGCATGTACATGCTTCATAGGAATATTCAAGGCTATGAACTCATACAAGAACCAGGCAATGTTAATATACCCATCTTCTTCAGGTACTACAACTATGTCACCCTCTTCCGCAAATGAAGAACCTAATTTTACTTTCAGTTTATCTGAAGTTGAAACAGGTAATTCCATTTCATCCAAGCAACGGTCACACGGTACAATGACAAAGCCTTCAGTTTGAAAATCCAACAGAAAAACACCGGATGTTTTTTTCACATTCAGTTCTACTGTCAGTTTTCCCTTCTGTACTTCCGGTCCATCCAGATCTACAAAGAATTGATTATCCAGCGTAAACTCATACTTAGCAGAGTCCGCTTTCATATTCTTCAATTCAACCTTATATTTATCAAACTTTCCCAAAGCAATACTATATAAATCGGGCGACAAAGATACGAATAATATTCCAATATGTATAATATAAGTGCGTATTTTTCAAATATAAATTAGACATATATTATTTTAGCGTATAATTTAGCGTTTTTTTTTGAAGTGTGTTTGCCCTTCATATCTCATATCAGTGTTTCCATCGTACACTTTTTCCCTTTATACTACACCATCCTTTTTCGGTTCATGCAGCTTGCATAAAGGCGCTATAATCATCTTCCGTTTCTCTGTTAGGCGGGCCTTCAGACCTGCCTGTTCTATTTCCCGCCTTTTTCCAAGGCATGAGTGTCCGGAGCCACACGTGGATGCAAAAAAAAGCCTCCGGAACTTCTTCAAGTCCGGAGGCTTCAATCAAAAACGGCAGCTACCTACTCTCCCACTGTGACGCAGTACCATCGGCGTGACAAGGCTTAACTTCTCTGTTCGGAATGGGAAGAGGTGGAACCCTTGTGCTATAGCCACCTGAATAAGGGCGACATATCGACAAGCCATCAGCGTTATCTTATCCTGTAGTAATAACCGAACGTATACACCATCCTAAATATAAGGAAAGTGGACGGGCAATTAGTAATGCTCGGCTTTGGTATCTCTACCTTTACACCTGCATCCTATCAACGTCGTAGTCTACAACGACCCTCAGAAATCTAATCTTGTGGCCGGCTTCGTACTTAGATGCTTTCAGCACTTATCCGATCCAGACTTAGATACCCGGCAATGCACCTGGCGGCACAACCGGTAAACCAGAGGTCTGTCCAACACGGTCCTCTCGTACTAGTGTCAGAGCCACGCAAATTTCATACGCCCACGATAGATAGAGACCGAACTGTCTCACGACGTTCTGAACCCAGCTCGCGTGCCACTTTAATGGGCGAACAGC
>ENA-OQAN01000797-OQAN01000797.1-human-gut-metagenome-genome-assembly--contig:-NODE-797-length-15385-cov-1.501114_pt1 | contig 15385 bp, 23 predicted proteins | sample MGYA00242735_ERZ504527 | MGnify/ENA primary metagenome ERZ504527 (study PRJEB26092, sample SAMD00036230) | human gut metagenome | host: Homo sapiens | study: EMG produced TPA metagenomics assembly of... | reverse complement strand
GGCCATCTACGGATGCAATGCGGTGAGAGGCTTGTATGAATTGAAGGTGGAAGGATATAATTATATTTAACGAAAAAATACAAGTTTTTTGTTCTCCCCTACTCTTGCTAAAGACAAAAGAAACTTCAATATTCTATTGGTAAAAAATCAACAATTTAATAGTAAAATAAAGTATAATACTTACTGATAGTTATTCAGTTATCGTGACTGTAATGATAAGCTTTTTGGCTTATAATTTACTAGCCTTAAAATTCAGTAATAATTTAGAAAGGATACAAACCTTAAATGAAAAAATTTAAAGGCTTGACTTCTGCTGAAGTTCAAGCAAGTAAAAACGCCCATGGCGATAATAGGCTCTCTAGTAAAGAGGCAAACTCGCTCCTCTCAATCTTTATCGAAGCCTTCCAAGATCAATGGATTCTTATCCTCTTGGCTGCCTTTAGGATTAAAAATCATCTTCAACTTTGTTGGAATGATTTTCCCTGCTATTGGTGAAGCTAATTGGTATGAGCTATCTCACTAATTTTCGCCATTTTGATGTCTACAGGATTTTCAGCAGTCTCACAATACCGAAATGAGCAAAAGTTCAACACTCTTCAGGAAGAGGCTTCAAAAACTAATGCTAAGGTTTATCGTGATGGTAACTTAAAGAGGTTCTCGTTGATGATATTGTGAAAGGTGATCAGATTCTCCTTCAATCAGGGGACAAGATCCCAGTTGATGGTATCATCTTGGAAGGTGAATTAAAAGTAAACCAAGCTGTCCTTAATGGTGAAAGTGAAGATGCTAAAAAACTTCCTCTTGGTGATCAAGCAGAGCCAGACTCTTCCGACCTCTTTACAGAGCTCAAAGTCTTCCGTGGTACAGTTGTTACTTCAGGCGAAGCCGTTATGGAAGCTACACAAATTGGTGATAATACCGTTCTAGGAAGCATCAATACTTCTCTTCAAGAAGATAGTAAAGATTCACCATCCAAAGAAAAACTCAACAAGCTTGCTGGAAACATCGGTGTCCTCGGTTATAGTGCAGGTGCTGCATATTCAGTAATCAACCTTGTTTTAGGCTTTATTGCCCTTAATAAGGCTAATAACCTCAATGGTGGTTCAATCTTCCTTCTTATCATTGAAACAATTCTCTTTGCGGTTACAATCATCATCATGGCCGTTCCAGAAGGTCTTCCAATGATGTTGGCACTCGTTTCTTCAATGAACTCAGGACGACTTTTAGCTCAAAATATCTTGGTTCGCCATCCTGATACCATTGAAACAGCCGGATACATGAATATCCTCTTCAGTGATAAGACTGGTACTATCACTGAAGGTAAACTATCTGTAGTTGACTTCTTCCTTGCTGATGGAACACTTTATGCGGCTACTGGTGAAACTGATGCTCCTGATTTTGACACAATGTCAGATAGCCTAAAAGCTGAAATGATTAATGGTATCGGTCTTAATAACGATGCATGGTAGCTGATGGCAGTGCTGTTGGTAGTAACGCCACTGATCGTGCACTTCTTGATTTCCTTATCGGACGTTCTCAACTTGATTTCGATACGAATACAATTACTGAGAAGCAACAATTCAACTCAGCAACAAAATTCGCAAGTGTAACGACTAACGATGGAAAAACCTACATCAAAGGTGCTCCAGAATTCATCCTAAACGACTGCTACTACTATCTTGATAAAGAGGGTAATAAACAAAACTTTACAGATGATATTAAAGCTCGTTTCCAAGAATTATCATTGGAACAAGCTAATCGTTCAATGCGTTTGCTTGCTATCCTAAATACAGATGGTAATGATAAAGTCTTGATTGGTATCGTATGTATCCGTGATAACGTTCGTTCTTCAATTAAACAAACTGTTGAAACAATGAACCGTGCAGGGGTTCAAGTAGTTATGGTAACTGGTGACCGTAAAGAAACCGCTGTTGCTATCGCTAAAGAAGCCGGTATCGTTACTGGTCAAAATGACCTTGTCCTTACTCACGATGAACTTTCTGCCCTCTCAGATCAAGAACTCAAACAACAATTGCCTCACTTAAAAGTGGTCAGTCGTGCCCTTCCAATGGATAAAAAAACGTCTTATTGAGGCAGCTCAAGACCTCGATATGGTTGCTGGTATGACAGGTGATGGAGTCAATGACTCACCTGCCCTTAAATCGGCTGATGTCGGATTCTCAATGGGTGATGGTACTGAAGTCGCACGTGAAGCCTCAGATATCGTTATCTTGAATAACTCATTGACTTCGATTGAAAAAGCCGTCCTCTATGGACGTACTATGAGTAAGTCAGTAAGTAAATTCATTATCTTCCAGTTAACCGTAAACGTGACTACAATTGCTATGTCACTTCTCTCACCACTCTTGGGCCTCAAAGAACCATTTACAATTATCCAAATTCTCTGGATTAACCTTATCATGGACACACTTGCTGCCCTTGCCTTTGGTGAAGAACCTACGCTAGATCGTTACATGAATGAAAAACCAGTTGCTAAGAAGGCAAATATTCTTACTGGCTATATGAAATCTGCTATCGGTGTAGCCAGCGTCTTCATTACTCTTGTATGTTTAGCTATTCTTAAAAATGTTGGTGGTATCCAAGACTTTATCACAAATGGAACTGGCAACTTTGAAATGGTAACAACATTCACCTTTACAGTATTTATCTATGCTGTCATTTTCAACTCACTTAATACACGTAGTAATGGATTCAATGTTTTTGAACATATCGGCGAAAACAAGAAATTCTCAATTGTAATGATTTCTATTGCTGTCGTTCAAACCTTGATCATTCAATTCGGTGGAAAAGTATTTAGTACCGTTCCTATGGACGTTCAACACTATATCGTTGCACTTCTTATCGCGGTTTTGATTATCCCTGCAGATTTAATTCGAAAAGCTCTAACTAAAAACAAATAACTATCTGTTTAACATATTATAAAACTTAAAAGGATAAAAAGGATTGGCGTAATTCCCAATCCTTTTTATAATTTATGAAGGTGATACCGTGGAAAGATCATAACATAAAAAGGCTTTAACAAGCCTTTTTGATTTATTAAGTAATGCTACTTAAACTGACTAGGAGCCCCTGTATAACCTGCCCAATCCTTACTATAAAAGCGGTCGTTCAAGTTATAGCTAGGTGCAGGTGTTGGATTACTTACAAATGGATCAACAGCCTTGTCAAAGGCTACCCATCCTTTCCATCCCATATGAATGGTATCTTGCATGAAGTAAGGTTGATCTCCATCTTTTGAAAAATCGGCAATATTGGTAAAGCCTTGACTTTCTAATTGATAACAGATTTTAGAAACCGTAGCATCATACATTTCTTGACTTAATCCCGTATAAGCCATCCACTTGCTATTAACAGGTGGGATGACAAAGATGACGTTAGTATTTGACTTAGCAAATTGATTTAACACCAACTGTAGGTCACCATATTCTTGTGAAACTTCATACGAAAGATTCTTTTGGAAACCTTTAAGTTTACCAATCTTTTTAGCCAAACGTTTCTTATAGAAACGGTCATCGATACCAAAGTCGTTTGACTTGGTATGAGCTTCTGCATCTCTTACGGCAACCTGGTCAAGTGCCTCGTAAGAGAGCTTGTCTGGCAACTCTTTAAGATAAGGAAGAACCTTCTTGTCGTAATTTGCATTATTTGATGCTGCAAAAGGACTGAACAAGGCATCTTCTCGCTTATTAAGCTCTGCCATAAATTGAATATAAGTCTTATCAAGAGAATTTAAATCTTGCCCATTAGCCACTTTAGAAAGTTGAGATTTCATAGTAATCTCAGGTTTCATCTCTAAGATACGCTGAGCAGCATATTGAGAATTTGCATCCGTCTGATTTTGACTTAAGAAACTACTAAGTTGGTCGTTATTATAGAACTGCTGGAAAGCCGCAGAATTGTAACCTTTTTTAGTAAACCACTGTGGTGATAAGACGTAGACTGCTGTCCTATTTTTCAATTCGGGAAGCATTTGTTGCATTCCCAAATATTGGTTTAGAGAGGCAGCCCCACGTTGTCCAATAAAATATGGGCGATAGTTACGGTCGTATTTTTCAGCTAAAACAGCTGGATGAAGGGCATCAAAACGCAACCACTCACTAGACCCAAAGAAAGGGACAAATCGATGATTCTTATCAGAAAGAGCTGTCGTCTTATTAATACGGCTCTTAAAGTTCTCAGTTGTCAAGGTTACTGCGTTACGTTTTTCAACCTCATAATTATGTTTTCTGCCTTGAGGGTAGGAAAAAATAACTACTACTACCAAGACTAAGGCACAGATTATAGGGCCAAAAATTTGCCATAAACGCTTAAGCATTGCGAAGCTCCGTTACCCCTTCAACAATCTTATTAGCTGTGTTCCAGTCATCACGACCAAATTCTGAAACTGGCACACGAATATCGAAACGTGATTCCAATTCAACGATAAGCTCAACTGTTCCCATAGAGTCGAGAACACCAGCATCGAAAAGGTCTTCATCCATCATGTCTGAAACATCTTCCATGAAGAGTTCATCAATAATTTCAATAACTTCTGATTTTACATCCATTTTTATAATTCCTTTACTTATTTTTTAGTGAACCAGAGGTCATTCAAGAATCCAGAGAAAATCAAGAATGACAACATAACAGTGTTAAATGTAATAAAGATTCCCAAAGCCTTCGTCCATTTATTTTCAAGAAGTGGCTCAAGACCAGCTTTCTTACGCTCTTTATTAATGGTCTTCTTCTTACGTAACCAGGCATCATTGATTCCTAGACCAATACCATGGAAAATACCATAAGCAATATAGTACCAAGTAACTCCATGCCAGAATCCCATAACCATCATATTAATGACATAGGCAACATTTGATGTCGTGTTACGGTTTTTGAAAACCTTGTTACGCATCAAAACCATAACCAAACGCATAAAGACAAAGTCACGGAACCAGAAAGACAAGCTCATATGCCAACGATTCCAAAATTCTTTCAAGTCTCGTGAGATGAAAGGTTTGTCAAAGTTGATTGGGCTCTTAATCCCCATAAGGTAGATGCTGCTAGGGCAAACATCGAGTAGCCTGCAAAGTCAAAGAAAAGATCAAAACCGAAAACATACATAACACCAAGTGTTGGTAAATTAAAGATACCACCTTGAGCTAAAGCTTGTGTTTTCAGTGAAGGTAAAAGCATACTTCCAAAAATTTGAGCCAAGACAAATTTATAGAGAAAACCGAGCATAATATACTTGACAGCTTGCTCCAACATATTCATCAACTCATCTCTCTCAGGAATCGCTTGGTAATCTTCGTTAAAGACGTTTGAAGCGATCAATAGGACCACTCGTAAAGGTTGGCATAAAGAGCATGAATCGGAGGAATTCTCCAAGTGTAAACTCTTTAAGGACACCATCCCGCATCTCGATAATCATACCAACTGATCGGAAGGTCAAGTAAGAAATACCAAGAAAGTTTAAAAGGGACTGAGTACCATTTATCGCAGGCTCTACCTTAACAAAAATCAAGGGAAGGACTACAAGAAATGAGTGTAAATAGAAAACCCATTTATTGTCCTTTTTACTGCGGTAATGTTTGTAGGAATAAACCCAGATGATTTGCCAAACGATATAGAAGAGTAAGGCTAGTAATTGGCTAGCATGTGTTCCTGTCAGAGCGAGAACAATAAAGGCTAGACTGACCAAACACTCATAAATCGCAAAACGCTTTTTAAAGAAGAGACCCACAAAGATTGGCAATAGAGCTAATCCAAGATAGATAAATAGAAGGGATTACCGTAGGCTTCTAAATGGGGGAGCTGTTTCAAGAAGTCAATCATCGGTTGTTAACCTCACTGATAAGACCCTTGATATCAATTTTCCCATTTGGTGTTAAAGGCAAGCTCTCACGATAGAGGAACTTAGTAGGCATCATGTAAGACATCATGATATCTTCTAAGTCAGCCTTAATCGCCTTGGTGATATCAATTTCACGTTCAAACTGCTCACGAACACCATCCTTAAGAATCACATAAGCCAAGAGGTTCTGAACCTTATGGTCTTTATTGTAACGTGGCACAGCTACTGCTGAATCAATATACTTAGACTTATTAAGGTTTTGTGAAACATCCTCTAACTCAATACGGAAACCATTAAATTTAATCTGGAAGTCCATGCGTCCACCGTAAAGAAGGAGACCTTCATCAGTCATCGTTCCTACATCACCAGTATGGTAAGCAGGAAGGCCATTAAACTCGAAGAAGGCTTCAGCAGTCTTTTCAGGATTGTTCATATAGCCTTTTGAAACTGCTGGTCCTGATACGATGATTTCACCCTGTTGACCATTTGGAAGGATATTGCCATCCTCATCGATAATATAAGTCGGTGAATCTTCCTTGGTATAACCAATCGGCAAACGCTTAAGGTTAGCCAGCATCTCATCAGTTACTGCTACTGCTGATAAGGCGACAGTTGCTTCAGTTGGTCCGTAAGCATTGATAATACGTGCTTCTGGGAAACGTTGGCGAAGCTTTTGAGCAGTCTTGACAGTCAACTCTTCTCCGTCAAAATAGAAATGCGTAATTTCTGGCATCTTCTCTGAATTGAAGTCTTCAGACAACATTGCCATATCTGCAAAAGATGGTGTTGATGTCCAAATGGCAATTGGAAGTGAGAAGATCGTTTCAAAGAGCTTCTTGAAGTCCTGTGTAATAGCTGAAGGAAGAGCATAAAGTGTTCCTCCAAGTGCCAATGTAGGTGCCCAGTACATTACCGATAGGTCAAATGAATAAGGCGGTTGAGCAGCATTTGTGGACGTTTTGGAGTCGCAAATTCCTTATCCGTAATCATCCAGTTGGTGAAACTAAGGAGATTATTGTGTGAAATTTGGACCCCTTTAGGCTTACCTGTAGTTCCTGATGTGAAGATGATGTAATAAGTATCATCCCCCTTAACAGGATGAGTCACTTCGTAGCTAGTCTTGCTTTCAAAAGCTGTTGTCACTTGATCCAATGTTAGAATTGGAGCTTGGACTTCCTCAAGTGGGAAGTCATTGATAGCAATAATCAGACTAGGCTCTGCTACTTCAACGATAGCCGTCACGCGCTCAAGAGCTGAGTGACTATCAATTGGAATATAAGCGTGACCAGATTTAGTCAAAGCGACAAAAGTTGCCAACATTTCATACTCTTGACCGCCATAAACCACAACAGGTGATTTTTCTGGAATATCAAGACTATCAATCTTGGCAGCTAGGCTATCCGAGTCAGCTTTTAAGTCACCGTAAGTGTGAACTTCCCCTAAAATATTGTAAACAGGAAAGTCAGGTTGTGATTGAGCAAACTGCTCAATCGTTTCGATCATATCTTTAATTTTTGTATTCGTCATTATTCTTCCTAAAATTCGTTATAGATAAAATTACCTTGACCTTGTCCTAGGTAATTGTAGAGATAAATTAGGGCCATAAAAATGGCGAAATAAAGCAAGGTTTGTCCTAAAAACACTAGGACGTTTTTATGTTTTAACATTCTAATTTTCGATACCTTTTTTTATATAATATCCTCTTTAGTTTACCATCTTATCAGTATTTTTTCCAATAAAAAGAAAAAAATAACTAAATTTCATTTCTTTTTCATTAATAAGCTTCCGTGATAAATGATTGGCTAAAATCATAAAAAACAGAGCTTAAAAGCTCTGTCGGATTTAACTATTTTGTGTCTTTTGGGCCGTCTGCATACGATAGTACATTCCCTTAGCTTGCATCAGTTGTTCATGGGTTCCGTGTTCAACGATATCCCCATTATTCATGACCAAAATAAGGTCCGCATTCTCTATGTAGATAATCGATGGGCAATGATGAAACTTGTTCGACATTTCATTAATTTAGCGAAGGCCTCTTGAATGAGAAGCTCTGTACGAGTATCGATACTAGAAGTGGCTTCATCCAAAATTAAGATTTTAGGCACATTGACAAATATGCGAGCAATGGTCAAAAGCTGACGTTGTCCCTGAGAAAGGGATTGCCCCGCATCATCAAGTAGGTGTCGTAGCCTTGAGGCAACTGCTGAATAAAGAAATCAGCATTGGCAGCCTTGGCCGCTGCTATGACTTCTTCACGACTGGCTTCTGGATTCCATAGGCAATATTATCATGAATTAGTGCCGACCTCAAGCCAAGTTTCCTGTAAAACCATCCCAATCTGTTTCCGAAGACTCTCACGGGTATAATCTGTAATAGGTCTACCGTCCAGTAGAATATTTCCCTTGTCCAAATCATAGAAACGCATGAGTAGGTTAATCAAGGTAGATTTCCCCGCTCCTGTTGGACCAACAATGGCAACAGTACTTGCGGCAGGGATCTCAATGCACAAATCCTTGATAAGAGGTTTATTAGGCAAATAGCCAAATTGGACATGATCAAATTGAAAACGTCCCTGCACATCTGCTTCTTCCAAGACCGCCTTACCTGTTTCTGTTATTTCCTCTTCATCCAATAATCATATAAAGGCGATCAGCACAAGGCCAAAGCACTTTGAAGTTCAGATAGAACAGATGAGATATCATTAAAAGGTTTCGTATACTGAGTGACATAATTTAGGAAGGTAGTCAATTGTCCCACTGTGAAAGCACCACCCGACATGATTCGATAGGCACCAACACCTGCAATAAGAGCATAGATCAGACTATTGACAAAACGTGTAGCTGGGTTAACCGCTGACGAATAAAAGATAGCACCCTGTGAATAATCAGCATACTTACCATTGACGTCTTTAAAACTCCTAACCATCTGGTCTTGTGCATTTAAACTCTGTACTAAAGCTTCTTGAGTCAAACTTTCTTCAATCAACTGAGTCTGCATGCCTCGCCATTTAGTTTGATTGCGATAGAGTTGATAACTCTTCTTTGCGATAAAACGTGCCACAAGCATTGACAAAGGCGTCATGACTAGGACTAAGAGCATCATGAACCAGTCTAAGCGAGCCATGGTAAAGATTATGACAAAAATAGTCAAAAGCCCAACGAAAAATTGGTTAAAGACCATGAGAAGTCCGTTGTTTAACTGATCGCTATCTGTAGTCACACGGCTAACCATGTCTCCAGTTCCTTGACGATCAAGGTAACTGAGAGGCATAGCATGAATTTTCATCATGACTCGTTCACGTAAACTTTCGCTATATGAATAAATTAATCGATTATAAATCAAAGGGTTAAGCCACTGGATTGCACTATTAGCTAAGATAACTACAAGCATCTGCCAAATTAAACGTGACATCAATAAAACGGCGTTCATCTTAAGAACAGCGTCCACTGCATCACCAATTAAGATAGGTAAGTAAACCGTTAAGGCAACTTGAATAATGGTCCCAACAGTTGCTAAGGCAAAGAGGTAGCGCTGACTTAAGATATCTCTACTTAAACGTTTAAGCGTTGATTTATTATTTCTAGCCTTCATCAGCGACCTCCTTTTGATGTTGAGAATAATGAATGTCTTGATAGAGTTTATTTGTGGCAAGCAATTCTTCATGATTACCCAAGCCAACTTGATGTCCCTTATCAAGCACCAAAATTTGATCAACAGCTTTTAGACTATTTGTTCTTTGCGAAATAATAATCAAACTCGTTGATTTAAGATTGTCTCTGATAGCCGCTAGTAGGCGACTTTCAGTCAAGTAATCTAGGGCTGAGGTGGAGTCATCCAAAATCAAGAATGGTGCTGGTCTCATCAGCGCACGCGCAATAGTCAAACGTTGACGTTGACCCCCCGAAAAATTACGGCCAAATGACTCAACTGGCTCATCTAAACCAAGGTCCTTATCCCTTACAAAATCAGCAGCCTGAGCCATGTCAAGCGCATGCCACAGTTCTTGCTCACTCGGTTCGTGGTCAAGTCCTAAGGACAAGTTTGAACGAATGGTTCCTCTAAATAACTCAGCTTTTTGCGGGACATAGGCAACCCAAGAACGCCACTCTTTAAGGTTTTTTGGTGATTTTTGATCTTTGAAAATAGCTAGCGAACCAATCTGAGGCTGATATAAGTTCATGATTAAGTTCACCAATGTCGATTTACCTGAACCTGTACCACCAATAATACCTAGTGACTGACCTTGAGTAAGACTGACATGAATCTCTTGGAGTGATGGCGAACTAGCTGTAGGATAGGTAAAGGTCATCTGATCAATAGCTAGCACTGTAGAAGCCTGACTAGAAGTGCGGACTTCTAAAGGTGCCTCAATATCCTCATCTTGGAGTTCAAAAATAGCTTGTACCCTTTTTCGCCGAAATAAAGCTCTGGTTAAGATTGGTCAACATCATAGCCAATTTAAGAAGCTCCGTCAAAATTTGCAAGAGATAATTGACCAGAGCAATCAGCATCCCTTGAGACAAAAGGCCAGCTTGAATTTGCAGATTTCCCTGCCAAAGGATAGCAATCAAGGTCATATTAACAACCAAGAAAGTCAAAGGACTAATGAGACTTGCTATCACTCCTGTTTTGAGCTGCCACTTCTTCAAGTCTTTATTGACACCAGTAAAGTTATCTAATTCACGCTCACTTTGATCAAAAGCCCGAATAACCCTCATACCTTCAAGTTGTTGACGCGTATTGGTAACAATTGATTCATTAATTACTCGAATCTTGGCGTATAAAGGATTGACGATGCGACTAGCTAGTACAATTATAAGGGTCAATACCAAGACCATGACAAGAAACCATAGGGTCAAGCGTGGACTGATTCGGAATGCCATAATAATGGCTCCCGTCACGATAATCGGCGCCCTCAAAAAGAGCTCAAAAATTGATTGATGCCCGTTTGGATTTGAAAGGTATCACCAGTCAAACGTGTCACCAAACTTGACGTTCCAATCTCATCCCGCTTTTCCTTTGATAAACGCATGATTTTCGCATACAAATCATTGGTTAAACCTCGGGCATAGCCAACTGCTGCTCTGGATGAAAAATACTGTGCTGAAATAGCAACAACAACCCCAATAACGGCAAGTCCGAACAAGAGAAAAATCATCATAAACAGATGATTTTGGTCTTTATTTGGAATAGTTGTGTCGACAATTCCAGCAATTACTAGAGGGACCAAGAGTTCGAAACTGGCTTCGATTAATTTAAAAACGGGTCCCAGGATACTGTCTTTGACGTATCCTCTAAAATACACTAATAATGCTTTCATTTGTCTTTCCTAAGTTTAACGTCCTTACTCTTTAGAGGCGTGAGAACATACGCATCAAAAAGAGATTAAACTGTACTTCCTTAGCGTAGTAAATATTTCCGCCATTTGTATAAAGTTTTCCGCCACCATAGTACATGGCAACTGGTTGGTAATAGGTGTATGTTTTCCCGCTGGTGTTTCCTAGACTCGGAGCAACGACATTTTTAGAGTAAGCCTTTGCGAGTTCGACGGTGTTAACTCCACCATTATCAGCCACATAATCGATATAGGCCTTACCAAAATTATAGGCTTGTACTGCTGTCCAAGGATCCACCTTATGGTGGGCAGCTTCTTCCAGATTTTCCGACAGCACCGTCACCCCTTGACGAATACTTTCTTTTCGATCTGTTATGGAGTTGGTCACCCTGTAGAACTTTCACTGGACTGCATCACGTCATCTGTCTTCCCCTTGGTTTCTGTGTAGATCATAGCCAGAACCAAATCGACATTGGTTGTATTATCAATGTCGTCCTCTGCCAAAACCTCCTTAACCATGGATTCATAGGTTAAGACATGTTGAATATTGGCATGGATTCGATAGCATTGGATACCTATGATGAGGACTACGACAAAAACCGCCAGACGTCTTATCCATTTAAACATATTATTTATTGATGATATCCTCGATATTTTTGATGAGAATAGAGTAGGTGCCATCAGGATTTTGAATAAACTCAACACTATCAGCATCCTGATACACATTATTAGGCACAATTAACTCAATTCCGTTCGATAACGATAATTTTTGATTCTCTAATTTCTTAATTTGACGCGAATGGTCAATATCTGATACCGAGATAGGCTCAGGTATGGCCTCTTTGAGCTCATCAACGAAGGTCAAACGAGCTGTCAAATTATTATCAAAGAGCTGGTCTGCCAATTTTTCAGGTGATAACTCTTGATCTTCTTCCAAATTATTGAAAATAGCAGATTTCATTTTTCCTTGGAAGTTAAAGTCATCCTGATTAAAATTCTCAGCAATCTTCTGGCAGTATCTTCAACCATCTTAATCGATTTTTTGACAGATTGTTCAGGCTGGACCTGCAACAGATTTTCAGAGAAATAATTGGCAAAGCTTCCATTATGCTTGATTCGCTTTTCAATCAAATAATACTGCTTACTACTACGATTGATTACCAAAGCTTCATCAGGTGTCTGGGCCGCAGAAGGCAAATTATTTTGTGACAATTGAATAGGATGTTGGCTATCTCCCAAAGAATGAATCAAACTATCCTTGAGTGCAATACGCAAGAAAGCAAAATATTCTTGCCCTTCTTTGTCAAACTGAATAAAGACCAAATCATTGGTCTTTTGATCTTCAGAAATGACAAATTCTTCCTTCCAAAGTTGGGCAATCTTGACTGAGCTTTCCATCAAGTTATCTCCTAGATGACTGATGAAAACATTCTCTGCATCGAAATAGCCACGTTTAGCCTCATCTGAGAAAACTTTAGAGAGTTTCTTTCGAAAATACTCATCTAAGCGTGGCGTTATTTCAAGAGGCCCTTCTGCTAAAACCAGCTCCGTATCATTTGGCGAAAACTGGTGAATGATAATGCGTTTAATATATAAATCTAACATAGTTTTTAATAGAGTGGGAAGGCATCTGTAAGAGCTTTAACTTCTCCACGAATGCGTTCCAAAACTTCAGGTTTATCGTGATTTTCCAAAGCTTCAACCATTAATTCAGCAATTTTACGGCTCTCAGCTTCACCCATACCACGACTTGTGATGGCTGGACTACCAACACGGATACCTGATGTCTTGAATGGAGACAATTGCTCGTAAGGAATACCATTCTTGTTCAAAGTAATATTAACTTCTTCAAGAACGTTTTGTGCAACTTTACCATTTTCAACAACTTTAGTCACATCAACCAAGAATAGGTGATTATTAGTGCCACCTGAGATAACACGGAAATCTGGATGTTGATTGAAAACGTCAGCCATGGCAGCAGCATTCTTGATAACATTTTCCCCATATTCCTTAAAGGCAGGTCAAGTGCTTCTTTAAGAGCAACAGCCTTGGCAGCAATAACATGTTCCAAAGGACCGCCTTGCAAACCAGGGAAGACCGCAGAATTCAATTTTTTAGCGATTTCTTCATCATCAGTCAAAATCAAACCACCACGAGGACCACGAAGTGTCTTGTGAGTTGTTGTAGTTGTCACATGTGCATGAGGAACTGGACTTGGATGATGACCAGAGGCTACAAGACCAGCAATGTGAGCCATATCTACCATGAGGTAGGCACCTACAGCATCAGCAATTTCACGGAATTTAGCAAAATCAATGATACGTGAGTAAGCTGAAGCCCCAGCCACGATGAGTTTTGGTTGTACTTCTTTAGCTTGAGCCAGAATAGCATCGTAATCAAGGAGTTCAGTTTCTTTATCAACGTTGTAAGCCACAAAGTTATAGGTCTTACCAGAGAAGCTAACTGGTGCACCATGTGTCAAGTGACCACCCGCTGACAAATCCATTCCCATAACCGTATCACCTGGTTGAATCAAAGACATGTAAACCGCAGCATTGGCTTGGCTACCTGAGTGAGGTTGCACGTTAGCAAATTTTGCTCCAAAAAGTTCTTTGGCACGCTCAATAGCAAGAGACTCGACCACATCAATCACGTCTGTACCACCATAGTAACGTTTACCTGGATAGCCTTCTGCGTACTTGTTAGTCAAGAGAGTTCCTTGAGCAGCCATTACTGCTTTAGATACCACGTTCTCAGAGGCAATCAACTCAATATTGTTTTGCTGACGTTCTGCCTCAGCATCGATGGCGTTCCATAGTTCAGGGTCAAATCCTTTGTAATCTTCTTTATCAAAAATCATAGAGGTCTCCTTTGAGGTCTAATGGGGTTCAATCAACTCACCCACATACAGTTGGAAATTATCTCACACTTCCATAGGTCTCTGTTAGTCATTTATTCTCTGGTCAACTCGGGTAGAGCCGCCAATAGGTCTTATCCTTTTGTCAATTTAATAAACCGTTTCTGCATCTTATCACAAGTATAACCTACTTTTTCATAAAATGCATGCGCACCCAGACGATGGTCTGCAGAATTTAAGCGAATAAACTCATAACCGCGTCTTTTTTGTTTCTTGCTCCAACCCTTCAATAAAATTTTACCGATCCCCATCCCTTGTCTTTGAGGTAAAACTGCTAAAGCCAAGATATTAAATCCTGCATTGGAATAGAGACATTCATAAACCTCTGCATGAACGTAGCCAAGGAGTTCATGACTAGCATCATCCTCATAACCTAGTAGAAAATGATGTGGGTCTTTGGATAATCTAGCTAGTTGACTAGCCGTTTCCTCTGAACTAAAAGCATAACCTAAAGCTTCTTTGTTAATCTCACAAATTGCTTCAACATCTGACGCTATCAAATCACGTAGCATGTTATACCTCCTCGAAAGGGATTTTTGGTAGCTTGGCAAGAATGTCTTCTTGAGTGATAGAACCTTGCCGTAAAATTTTCACCTTGTTGCCAGATAAATCCAAAATCGTCGAATCTACACCTAACAAGGCATCATCATCTTGATAGCCAGTCACCTGAAAATCAAATTGGTCTCTTATTTGGTCAAAATAACGACCACTAGCCTTCCCAGACTTATTGGCTGAGGGACCAATTAAAGGACCTTCCGCTTGAATCAGTTCTCTAGTAACAGGATGGTCTGGTAAACGGAAGCCAACCGTCGCCAAACCCGAATTAATCCACTTAGGGACTTTATTATTAGCTTTTAAATTGATAGTCAAAGGTCCAGGCAAAAAGCATCATACAATTGTTTCAAATATTTGGGCTGCTCTTTCGAATAAGACAGGATATCTTCATAAGAAGCGACATTCAAATTCATGGCTTTATCTCTAAGGACGATTTTTCAGCTCATAGACATGGTTTACAGCACTCTCATCCATAGCCTTAGCAAATAGACCATAGACAGTCTCTGTAGGAAGAACAACTGCACCACCGTCAGCCAAGATTTCTCTTAATATTTTCTTACTTTTCATCATCCATCACGACCATTCTATCTTGTCCAAATTGGTCCTTAAGGACACGCACTCGCTTATCAGGAAAATGTAGAGACAAGAGTTTCTTCAAATCCTGGCCCTGCTTATAGCCAATTTCAAAGTAGAGCTTTCCACTAGGAGTCAAATACTTATCTGCCTC
>ENA-OQAN01000796-OQAN01000796.1-human-gut-metagenome-genome-assembly--contig:-NODE-796-length-15408-cov-2.124992_pt1 | contig 15408 bp, 18 predicted proteins | sample MGYA00242735_ERZ504527 | MGnify/ENA primary metagenome ERZ504527 (study PRJEB26092, sample SAMD00036230) | human gut metagenome | host: Homo sapiens | study: EMG produced TPA metagenomics assembly of... | reverse complement strand
GCGGGAATGGATTTTAATTAGCGTAAGGTTATGGAATTCAAAAAATAAATTCGTAAAAAAATAATACCATTAATTCATCCTCCGTTTTTTATTTGCGTACTTTTTGTTGCGCTGATAATGATAAATTATAAGGAATGCTACGCATAAAAAACTTGATATATTTGTATTAAAGAGCTTTTTGTTTGCTCTTTGCGGGAACTTTTTTCATCTGTTTATTTATCTTCATGATGCAGTTTTTATGGAGATATGTAGATGAGTTGGTGGGGAAGGGATTGGAGATTAATGTACTTGCACAGTTTTTCTTTTATTCAGGATTAACCCTTATACCTTTGTCTCTTCCTCTTGCCATCCTGTTGGCTGCATTGATGACTTTTGGTAACTTTGGAGAACGTTATGAATTGCTTTCAATGAAAGCTGCGGGTATTCCCTTATTACGTATAATCCGTCCGGTTGTATTGTTTTGTGTGTTTCTGGGGGGAATATCTTTTTTCTTCCAGAATATTATCGGTCCACGTGCTCAAAAGCAATTATGGACATTGTTGGTTTCCATGAAACAAAAATCACCGGAAGTTGATATTCCGGAAGGTGTTTTTTATAGTGATATCGATGGATATAATATTTATGTAAAGCATAAAGATCGTAAGACTGGTCTGCTGAAAGATATTTTGATTTATAATTTTTCAGATGGTTTTGAAAATGCCCATATCATTTGGGCAGCAGAAGGAAAACTGGAGTTGACAGCAGACAAGCAACATCTGTTCCTGCATCTGTATAACGGTGAGCAGTTTGAAAATCTGAGTCACAGTCTGTTATTTCTCGTAACGTACCTTATCGACGGGAAACTTTCAAGGAAAAGCATACATTGATTCAGTTTAGTTCGGAGTTTAATATGGTGGACGGAAGTTTTCTTGACCGTCGTTCGGATATTAAGAATATGCACGAAATATCTGTTGCCATAGACTCACTTACAACGCATGCCGATAGTGTAGGGCGTTCGATGTATAGCGATATTATGTCTACCACTTACCGGGGAGCTGTTCTGACTCCGGCAGATTCTGTAAAAATAAAAACCGAGAATATTGCTGTTATCAATACAGACAGTATTTATAATTCGATGACTTCACAGGAAAAGTTAAAGGTGCTGACAACAACAGAGAATCGGGTGAAGTCGTTGTCTACAGATTGGGATATGAAGAGTTTCCTTACCAAAGATACAGACAACAGCATTCGCTCTCACCGTTCAGACTGGCATAAAAAGATAACTTTATCTTTGGCATGTATCATATTCTTCTTTATCGGAGCACCTTTAGGGGCTATTATCCGAAAAGGAGGCTTGGAATGCCGGTTGTTATTTCTGTATTGATCTTTGTCATCTATTATATTATCGATCTGGAGCAACCCGTGTTGCAAAGAGTGGGGAAATGAATATCGTTTTAGGTACTTGGATGAGTACAATAGTCTTAGCCCCCTTGGGAGCATTTTTTACCTATAAGTCAAATAAAGACTCTGTTGTGTTTAACTTAGACGTTTATGCAGCTTTCTTCAGAAAGTTGTTTGGCATACGTCAGTCTAGACATATGTTTAAGAAAGAGGTTATTATTCATACGCCTGAGTATGCAAAAGATATTGAAATATTGGATGAGATAAGTAAAGACTGTCAGACATATCTGGAAACTCATCGATTGAAAGGAATGCCTAATTACATTCAGATTTTTACTAATAACAAGCATGATGATGCAATAGCTGAAATTAGTAAAAATGGAAGCGCTTAATTGAAGAGCTTTCAAATACTAAAGATGCTGTTTTGCTGAATCTGATGAACAATTATCCTTTCTTGTCGGTTAAAGCACATAAGAGCTTGTTCGATAACCGATGGCTGAATCTGCTGTTTGGTATTATTGTACCAGCCGGATTATTGCTTTATCTGAATATCTGGCGATACAGGCTTCGTTTGGAAAAGGACTTGAGAGTGATTATAAAAACCAACCAAAGTATAATAGAGCAAATAGAAAAACAACAATTATATTTACAAAAATAGCATTATGAATAAAATTAAATTAGATACCATTGAAGAAGCGATAGAAGATTTCCGTAAGGGTGAGTTCGTTATTGTCGTTGATGACGAAGACCGTGAAAATGAAGGTGATTTGATTATCGCTGCAGAGTTGATTACTCCGGAAAAAGTTAATTTCATGCTGAAGCATGCCAGAGGAGTACTTTGTGCACCTATTACTATTTCGCGTTGTAAGGAATTGGATTTGCCACATCAGGTTTCGAATAATACTTCTGTTTTAGGAACACCGTTTACCGTTACAGTCGATAAACTGGAAGGTTGTAGCACAGGAGTTTCGGCTGTCGATCGTGCTGCTACCATTCGTGCTCTTGCCGATCCTGCTTCTACACCAGAAACATTTGGACGTCCTGGACACATTAATCCGTTGTATGCACAAGATAAAGGAGTATTACGTCGTGCCGGACATACTGAAGCATGTATTGATATGGCAAAACTTGCCGGATTATATCCAGCAGGTGCTTTGATGGAAGTAATGAATGAAGATGGTACAATGGCCCGTCTTCCGGAACTTCGCAAAATGGCAGACGAATATGGCTTTAAACTTATTTCTATAGCCGATCTGATTGCTTACCGCTTGAAACAGGAGTCATTGGTAGAAAAAGGTGTAGAAGTAGATATGCCTACAGAGTTTGGACATTTCCGTCTTATACCGTTCCGTCAGAAAAGTAATGGATTGGAACATGTTGCTTTGATTAAAGGACAGTTCACTCCTGATGAACCTGTATTGGTACGTGTTCATTCTTCATGTGCAACCGGTGATATTTTCGGTTCATTACGTTGTGATTGTGGCGACCAGCTTCATAAGGCTATGCAGATGATTGACCAGGAAGGAAAAGGAGCTGTTATCTATCTTATCCAAGAGGGTAGAGGTATCGGTTTGATGGAAAAGATGAAAGCATACAAGCTACAGGAAGAAGGCATGGATACTGTAGACGCTAATATTTGTCTGGGCCATCAGCTGATGAACGCGATTACGGAGTTGGTGCTCAAATCTTGCGTGAAGTAGGTATTCATAAAATGCGTTTACTTACCAATAATCCGGTAAAACGTGTAGGACTTGAAGCTTATGGATTGGAAATTGTAGAAAATGTACCAATCGAGATAACTCCAAATCAATACAACGAGCGTTATCTCCATACTAAAAAAGACCGTATGGGTCATACCTTACATTTTAACAAGTAATTTTTATTATTATGGAAACAAATAATTTAGTAAAGACTTATGCCTCTAAGGCTGTGCAGTCTGCTTTAATGCGTAGTGTGTACACATGGATGACTCTTGCTTTGGTTATTACAGGATTCGTATCTATGTATGTAGCCAAATCGTATACACTTTTGTCTGTAATTATGCAGAACTCTATGGCTTTCTGGGGACTGATTATAGCAGAATTAGGACTAGTATGGTATTTGTCTGCCCGAATTAATAAGATGTCTTTTACTACTGCTACTGTCCTGTTTATCGTTTACTCTATATTGAATGGTGTGACATTGGCATTTATATTCTTGATTTATACCATGAGTTCCATTGCCACTACCTTCTTTGTTACTGCAGGCATCATTGTGATGGCTCTTTTCGGATATGTTACGAAGAAAGATCTTACTCGTATCGGAAGTTTGTGTATCATGGGAGTAATAGGTATCATTATTGCTTCGGTAGTAAATATGTTTCTGCATAACTCGATGATGGACCTGATTATTTCCTGTATAGGAGTATTACTTTTTGTCGGGCTGACTGCTTACGATTCACAAAAGATCAAACAGTTGCTTACTGCAGATAATATAGAGGTAAATGAGACAACACAAAAGATAGCTTTAATGGGAGCGATGACTTTATACCTCGATTTTATCAACTTGTTTTTGTATCTGTTGCGCTTGCTCGGTGACAGAAAGTAAGATAAATTCTTTTTTATTTGAAAGAAAACGACTTATTTTGTATAAAATTTTGAACTAAATAAAACAAAGGCAATGAATCAACTATCAGATCGTTTGAATAGCTTGTCACCTTCGGCGACATTGGCTATGTCACAAAAAAGTAGTGAACTTAAAGCACAAGGTGTTGATGTTATTAATTTAAGTGTCGGTGAACCCGATTTCAATACTCCCGACCATATAAAAGAAGCTGCAAAGCAAGCAATCGATGAAAACTATTCACGTTACTCTCCTGTAGCCGGATATCCAGCTTTGCGTAATGCTATCGTTGCTAAACTGAAAAATGAGAACGGTTTGGAATATACTGCTGCTCAGATTAGTTGTGCAAACGGTGCAAAACAATCTGTTTGCAACACAATCATGGCTTTAATCAATAAAGGTGATGAAGTTATCGTGCCTGCTCCTTATTGGGTTAGCTATCCGGAAATGGTGAAGCTTGCCGAAGGAACTCCTGTTATTGTACGTGCTGGTATTGATCAAGATTTTAAAATTACTCCGGCACAGCTTGAGGCTGCTATTACTCCTAAAACTCGTGCACTGATACTTTGTTCTCCTTCTAACCCGACTGGTTCTGTATATTCACAGGAAGAACTGAAAGGATTGGCAGAAGTGTTGGCTAAACACGAACGTGTTATTGTTATTGCTGACGAAATTTACGAGCACATTAACTACATCGGCAAACATCAGAGCATTGCTCAGTTTGCAGAAATTAAAGATCGTGTAGTTATTGTAAACGGTGTGTCTAAAGCTTATGCTATGACGGGATGGCGTATTGGTTTCATTGCCGGACCAGAATGGATTGTAAAAGGTGTGAATAAATTGCAGGGACAATATACTTCAGGACCTTGCTCTGTTTCACAAAAAGCTGCTGAAGCTGCTTATACTGGAACACAGGCTCCGGTAGAAGAAATGCGTAAAGCTTTCGAACGTCGTCGTGACCTCATTGTGAAACTGGCAAAAGAAATTCCTGGATTCGAAGTAAACTTCCCTCAAGGTGCTTTCTATTTATTCCCGAAATGTGATTCATTCTTTGGAAAGAAAGACGGTGATCGTGTTATCAATAATGCTGACGACTTGGCAATGTATCTGTTGGAAGTAGGTCATGTAGCATGTGTAGGTGGTACTTCATTCGGTGCTCCTGAATGTATTCGTATGAGCTATGCTACTTCTGATGAAAATATCGTAGAAGCTATGCGTCGTATTAAAGAAACATTGGCTCGTTTGAAATAATTCTGGAATATTATTTCTGCTTATAAGTCCTCCGCTATCAGTGTGTCAAACATTGATAGCGGTTTTTTATTGTTTTCCTTTTTTAAATTCACTGGGAGATATGCCACAGCATCTTTTGAAGAATTTACAGAAAGCAGCCTGGTCAGAGAAAGAAAGTAGCTCTGCCACATTCTGTATCGAATGAGCCGGATTTTGCAGATAGGCTTTGGCTTCTATTAATAGATATTCATCTATAATCTGGCTGGCTGATTTTTCGTACATTCTTCTGGCTTTTGCAGAAAGTGCGTCAGACGAGACACACAATTGATTGGCATACCACTTTACGTCATGGTGAAACCGGCAGTTTGTACGTACCAGATGTAGAAAATGTGAAAGAATGTCACTCCATAAATGCTGCTCATCAGTAGTTTCATTCTTATATAGACTGAATACCGTATTCCATACTTCCAGCTGAAACATACGCAACATATTTCCATAGCTTCATAGCGGAAATGATATTCAGGCTGCGTGATGATATTGGTCAGCATGTCTATAAAAAGATGTACTCTTTGTACAGCTTGTTCATTAAGAGAAACAAAAGGTCTGTGTGCGTATTGATAAATAAGTCCTACAAATTTAGAGCGTATGCTTTCTGATATCCTGACAAAAAAGCTTTGTTCCGTATGATAAAGTATCCTTCAAAGTCTTTGCTGGTTTTCATATTACTCCACGGATGAATAAGTATGAAATCTATATGTGCAGGAGCATGAATCTCTATATAATCTCCATTAACTTTAAAGCTTAGTTTTCCTTTCGCTAGAAAAAGAAAGGCAGGATGCGATTCTTCCAGCTGATTGGAGCACAATACATTTTCTCCTTTTAGTTTCAGAATTGCCATTTTATCGTTTGCAGCCAGTTCTTCTACCTGCTTTTTTAATATAGCTTCATTGTTTATCCATTGCGAAATAATACATTTTTTCATTTTGTGAACGTTTTTGAGCGCGATAAAAATACGGATATATTTCAATCGTAAAAAGGGCTTTTAAGTGTTTTATGTTTTGTAAACAGAAAAATTCCTAAACGTCGGTTTTGGGCAAGTATCTTTCGGTTTGGGACAAATATTTTACTGATACAGCCTTTTAACTTTACGCCGGATTTTAACTAAAAAAAGAAAGGCAAAATGAATAGATTGTTTTTACCGATGAGTTTCGCCTCTTTCTCTTTGGCATTGCTTTTTACAGCATGCAGCCAACCGGCAGGTCAGCAGGGAGGAAGCGAATACAAGCTGATAACAGTAGAAAAAACAGACCAGACATTGACTAGCTCTTATACAGCCGTAATCAATGGAAGGCAGAGTGTAGAAATTCGTCCACAAGTAAGTGGAACCATTACAGACATTTGTGTAAACGAAGGTGCTAAGGTTACTAAAGGGCAAACCTTATTTATTATTGATCAGGTTCCTTATCAGTCGGCTTTACAGACAGCTTTAGCGAATGTGAAAAGTGCAGAAGCTGCTGTTGCTACAGCTCGCCTTACGGCAGAAAGCAAAGAAGAATTGTTCAGGGAACATGTCGTTTCCGATTTCGATCGACAGACAGCCCAGAATTCTTTGCTGGAAGCTGAGGCTACACTGGCACAGGCTAAGGCTGAAGAAATCAACGCGAGAAATAATCTTTCGTACACTGTCATAAAAAGTCCCGTTGATGGAGTGGCAAGTATGTCATCATATCGTGTGGGAGCATTAGTCAATTCTTCCATTACGACTCCGTTGCTGACTGTATCAGACGATGAGGAGATATATGTTTATTTCTCTATGACTGAACAGCAGATTTTATCACTGGCTCGACAATATGGCACAATGGATAAGGCACTTGAGGAAATGCCGGAAGTGGAGTTGCGTTTAAGTGATGGAGGTATGTATGCTCATAAAGGAAAGATTGATGCTATCAGTGGGACTACCGATACAGAAACCGGAGCAATTACTTTACGTGCAGTATTTCCGAATCCGGAAAGAATGTTGCGTAATGGAAGTACGGCGACCATCATCTTCCCTTATGTCAAGAAAAATGTTTTTGTCATTCCTCAGGAAGCAACATTCGAAATACAAGACAGAGTTTATGTATATAAAGTAAATAGTGAGGGCAAGGCTGAATCGGCACAGGTTACCGTATTCCCTTTGAATAACGGAAAGGAATATATTGTAGAAGACGGTTTGCAGCAGGGGGAAACAATTGTTGCAGAAGGAGCCGGACTGATTCAGGAAAATACACAGGTTGCTACTTCTCCGGTAGGCAGACAATAATGGAAGGAGGACTATTATGAAACTGAAAACATTTATTGATCGTCCCATCCTGTCATGTGTGATTTCTGTACTCATACTGATGCTGGGAATTATCGGGCTTACCAATTTGCCGATGGAACAATATCCGGATATTGCTCCGCCTACTATTACGGTTTCGGCAACTTACACCGGAGCCAATGCTGAAACTGTGCAGAAAAGTGTGATTGCTCCTTTGGAAGAGGCTATAAATGGTGTGGAGAACATGACATACATGACTTCTACTGCTACCAATAATGGTTCGGCTTCCATTACGGTTTACTTTTCGCAGGGAACCGATCCGGATATGGCAACCATTAATACGAAAAACCGTGTGTCGGAAGCAGAAGGAGTGTTGCCAGCCGAAGTTACCAAGATTGGTGTTACGGTAGAGAAACGCCAGAACAGTATGGTAAAGATTCTGGCTCTTTATAGCGAAGATGACAGTTATGACCAGAATTTTGTAAATAACTATTTCAAGATAAATGTTGAGCCTCGCTTGTCGCGTATCACAGGTGTAGGAAATGTCAATGTGATGGGTGGCGACTATGCTATGCGTATCTGGATGAATCCGCAGGTTATGGCGCAATACGGTCTGGTTCCCAGTGATGTGACAGCTTTGCTTGATGAGCAGAATATAGAAGTAGCTACGGGTACATTGGGTGAAGATTCTGAGAACACGTTTCAGTATACACTGAAGTATCGTGGGCGTTATGAAACGGAAGAAGAGTTCGGCAATATGGTTATCAAGGCACTTCCATCGGGAGAAGTTCTTCGTCTGAAAGATATAGCCCGGATTGAACTTGGTGCGCAGACGTATAGCTATAATAGCCAGATAGCCGGACATCCTGGAGCTACTTGTATGATTTCACAAACGGCAGGATCCAATGCCAACGAGATTGTGAAAGAGGTAGACAAACTGGTTGAAGAGATTTCGAAGGATTTGCCGAAAGGTCTGGTACTTACCGACCTGATGAGTACGAAAGACTTCCTTGACGCTTCTATACACGAAGTCGTAAAAACACTGGTGGAAGCCATTATCTTGGTTATCCTTGTGGTATATTTTTTCCTGCAAAGTGTACGTTCCACCATTATACCTTCTATATCTATTATCGTTTCACTGATAGGTACATTTGCGTTTCTCTATGTAGCCGGTTTCAGTTTGAACTTGCTTACCCTTTTTGCGCTGGTACTTGTTATCGGTACGGTGGTCGATGATGCTATAGTTGTGGTGGAAGCGGTCCAGGCAAAATTCGATGAAGGCTACCGTTCTCCGTATAAAGCTACTATTGCAGCCATGGATGGCATATCGGCAGCTATTGTCACCACTTCTTTGGTGTTTATGGCTGTGTTTATTCCTACCTCTTTTATGGGAGGAACCAGTGGAGTCTTCTACACCCAGTTCGGACTTACCATGGCGGTTGCTGTAGGTATTTCTGCTATTAATGCTCTGACTTTGAGCCCGGCTTTATGTGCTTTAATCATGACGCCTCATATGGATGAAACGACAGGTGAAAAACTCAGTTTTTCGAGCCGGTTCCATCAGCTTTCGAAGCATCTTTTAATAGGTTAGTATTGAAATATAAAAATGGAGTCTCCTTCTTCTTGCATCGCAGATGGCTGGCATGGATTGCTCTGGCTGCAGCTTGTGTATTGCTGGTATTCTTTCTTCGTACAACCAAGACAGGACTTGTACCCGATGAGGATATGGGAACTGTATTCGTGAATGTGACCACACCTCCGGGAAGTAGCCTTGCACAGACGAAAAAAGGCTATGGAGCAGATAGATGAACGTATTCGCGAAATTCCTCAAATAAAGCTTTACAGTAATGTGAGCGGATATAGTATGATGGGAGGACAAGCTGCTTCGGGAGGTATGCTTATTATCAAGCTGAAGCATTGGGATGAGCGTACCAGACCGGAAGATAATATAAATGCAGTTCTTGCTCAGATTTATGCACGTACGGCAGATATAAAATCGGCTAAATTATTTGCATTTGCACAGCCTACTATTACGGGATATGGTATGGGAAGTGGTTTTGAACTTTATGTACAAGACCGTGCCGGAGGTGACGTAAACTCGTTGCAGAAATATTGTCAGGATTTTATTGCAGCTCTGAACCAGCGCCCTGAAATTTCTATGCCTATACAACTTTCGATACCAAATTTCCTCAATATATGGTTGAGGTAGATGCGGCTAAATGTAAACGTGCAGGTATTACTGTTTCCGATGTGTTGGGAGTGCTTTCAGGTTTTATCGGAGGTAATTATTCCTCAAACCTGAACCGTTTCTCGAAACTTTATCGTGTAATGATACAGGCTGATAAAAATTACCGGCTTGACAAAGAGTCATTGAACAATATGTTTGTTCGTACAAGCAGTGGCGAGATGGCTCCTGTAGGACAGTTTTTAACCTTGACAAAAGTTTATGGAGCTGAAACTCTTACACGTTTCAATATGTATACCTCTATTCCGGTCAATGGTATGCCGGCAGAAGGATATAGTACGGGCGATGCATCAATGCAATAGCGGAAGTTGCCGCTCAGACACTTCCTACTGGGTATGGCTATGAATTTAGTGGTATTACACGCGAGGAAACACAAAGCTCAAGCAATACGGTTATCATTTTTGTCATCTGTATTTTGTTTGTTTATCTGATTTTGTGTGCCTTATACGAAAGTATGTTTATTCCTATGGCAGTCATATTGTCTGTACCTTTTGGTCTGATGGGAAGTTTCTTGTTTGCGAAATGTTTCGGACTGGAGAATAATATTTATATGCAGACTGGTTTGATCATGCTTATTGGTTTGCTTTCAAAGACTGCTATTTTGCTTACTGAATATGCTTCTTCACGCCGCAGACAAGGAATGTCTATCGCACAGGCAGCAATTTCGGCAGCTGGTGTTCGTCTGCTCCTATCCTGATGACTGCCCTGACTATGATTATAGGCTTATTCCCTCTGATTGTTGCATCAGGAGCCGGTGCTAACGGAAACCGTTCATTAGGAGTTGGTGCAGTGGGAGGTATGCTGGTCGGTACATTGGCTTTGCTCTTTGTTGTGCCGGTATTGTTTATGGTTTTTCAGGTAATTGAAGAACGGGTGATGCCAAAGCGCAGGATAGAAGACGACGATGAAGAGAGGTAATTCAGGACTAGTCATTTTTTAGAATTAATGAAATATGCAGAAAAAAGCTAATTATATATTGATGTCTATAGCAGCCGTTCTATTGTTTAGCGGCTGTGGCATCTATAACAAATATCGGCGTCCGGAAGTAAAGACAGATAATCTTTTCGGGGAAATGCCGGTAGAAACAGATACTTGTTCTTCTATTGCTGATTTGAAGTGGCACGAATTATTTACGGATACGTTGTTGCAGAAGCTTATAACTCGTGCGCTTGATGCTAATACTGATTTGAATGTAGCCAGACTGAAAGTACAGGAAGCACAAGCTTCTCTGACTGCGGCAAAACTGGCATATTTGCCTTCGGTGCAACTGAATCCGGAAGGTTCACTCAGCAAGGTGAAGGACGGGCAGACCAGCAAGACTTATACACTCGGAGCTTCGGCTAGTTGGGAAATTGACTTGTTTGGTAAGTTGACCAATGCGAAACGCAGTGAACTGGCTGTACTGGAACAAAGTCAGGCTTATCAGCAGGCTGTTCAGACGCAGCTGATAGCTACTGTTGCCGAAAGCTATTATACCTTATTAATGCTCGATGAGCAGATTAATATTACCACCGAAACGATAGAAAACTGGAAGGAATATATTCATAGTTTGCGGGTTCTGATGAAATCCGGGCAGGCAGACCGTGCGGCAGTCAGTCAGGCAGAAGCCTCCCGGCTTGGTGCAGAAGCGTCGTTACTCGACCTGAAACAGCAAATTGTCGAAATGGAGAACTCCCTTTGTTCTCTTTTGGCATGGCAGCCTGCCCATATCGAGCGCAGCTCACTGGATTGTCAGGTATTTCCTCAGGAGCTTTCTGTAGGAGTTCCTTTGGAGCTATTGTCACGTCGTCCTGATGTTATGCAGGCAGAAGCTGAACTGAAGCAGGCTTTTTATGGAGTTAATCAGGCCCGATCCGATTTTTATCCAAGCATAACCTTAAGTGGTTCGGCCGGATGGACAAATAATGCCGGAGCGACAATAACCAATCCCGGAACATGGCTTTTACAGGCTGTAGGTTCGCTGGTTCAGCCTATTTTCAATCGAGGTAAAAATATAGCCAATCTGAAAATATCCAAAGCTCAGCGTGAAGAAGCATTGCTACAGTTTCAGCAGTCATTACTTGATGCGGGAGGTGAAGTAAACAATGCATTGAATCAGTGGCAAAATGCCCGGAAAAAAGTAGTGCTGGATGGTCAGCAGGTAGAATATCTGTCGGTTGCTGTACATGATACTCGTTTGTTGATGGAACATGGCACAACGAATTATCTGGAGGTACTTACTGCACAGCAGTCGCTTCTGTCTTCGCGTTTGACGTTGGTTTCCGACAGAAACTCTGAGATTCAGAGTGTAATCAGCCTTTACCATGCTTTGGGAGGAGGCTCCGATAATTGAGTTTTTTTCGCAACATATTCATATTTTTTATTTTCCCACCTCGTTCGTGAGGAATAGGGTGGGATTCTTATATTAAAAACAATACAAAAATCATGAAAAAATATTTGCTGACAGCGGGCTGCGGTTTTGCTTTGTTGGTTGTATCGTCTTGTAATAAAGAAGAGATAGGAGCATATACTCCCATACCTAAGCTGCACTTAGGAGAACCTTTTACTTATAAATGTGACGTAAGCAATTATGTGCAGCTTGAATACGACTCACTGGGGCAGGCAGCTATCCTGAATTTTTATAAAGAAGAAATAACAGAGTTGGATGATGTACATTATGATGAACATACCTGTACGTTTTCCTTTCATAAAGGAGAAACGGCAAAATATAAAATCAGCTGGGATTATACTTCACGGTTAAATGTAATCCGTTTCTTATATGGTCAGAACGGTATGTGGTACCGGATGAACAATGATAAGAACGAATATATACTTACTGCCAATGATGGAATGACTGTACGTGTTGTAGCCTATCGTGCCAATTATGATTCCCTCAGCTTTACTATCAATAATTTTTGCATTGAGGAGTACAATGATTGATTAAATAAAGTGTTTTTCTCAATATAACTTCCCCTCCGTATCAGTCTACCCATAGCATGTCGCTCATGATGCCGTCGGAAATAAAAATGCCTTTTTCTGTGAGTTTCAAAACTCCTTCAGACTGTTCCAGAGTGCCTTGCTGTAAATGCGGGTAGGCCATACGGAGGCAATAATCGTATAGCTTGCTGCCAAATGTTTTTTTCAGCATGTCGAGATTCATCCCCCACATCGTACGTATGGTAGTAATTACAAAATCGTTATAGCGGGTATATAAATCCAGCTCTTCTATTTCAGAATAAGGCTCTCCCTCGTTTATATTGGTGATATATTCGTCTAAAGAGGATATATTCCATTGTCTTGATACGCCATTGTATGAGTGTGCAGAGGGACCACATCCTAAATACTTCTTTCCGGTCCAGTAACTTGAATTATGTCGTGAGTACATTCCCGGCAGACAAAAATTGGATATTTCGTAATGTTGGTATCCTTTTTCTTTCAGTTTATGAATGAGTAGTGTGAATAAGGATACGCTCAGTTCTTCATCAGCCTCTTCCACCCGATGCTGTTCACGCAATTTCCAAAGTGCAGTTCCTTCTTCATAAATCAGGTGATAAGCCGATATGTGTTCCGGTTTCATACGGATAGCCTGATTCAGATCTGATTCCCAGGTTTGCATGCTTTCTCCCGGCAGTCCATACATGAGGTCGATACTGATATTCTTAAATCCAGCTTTTCTGCACCGTTCGAAAGCATCAATAGCTTGTTGTGCAGTATGCCTCCTGTGTAGCAGGCGTAAAATATCTTCTTGAAAAGTTTGGATACCCATACTCAGTCGGTTGAACGGAAACTCACGTAGCATACTGACGTAGGAACTTGTCAGGTCATCAGGATTTGCCTCAATGGTTATTTCTGCATTCGGTTGAATATCGTAGAGTCGGCCGAGTGTCTGAAAAATAAGCTCAAAATCTTTATATTCCAGTTGCGATGGAGTTCCTCCACCCAGATAGATTGTTTCTATTTTTTCACCTTCCAGATAGTTTTTTCTTTCTTCCAGTTCACGGCACAAAGCGTTGATATAACTGGATTTTTTTTCATTTTGGGTAGTAGAATAAAAGTCACAGTATATACAGCGACGTTTGCAAAAAGGGATATGAAGATAAATTCCTGCCATTTGTTTTTCTATTTTTCGGATACAAAAATAATGAAGAACTTATAAATATGAAAATATACCTCGTCACGTACGTGGTGAGCTCTTGTCACGTACGTGTGAATATCTCGTCACGAACGTGATAAGCTATAGTCACGAGCGTGATAAGGTAATTTGATGCTGTAATTCTTCTCTGAAAGCCATGATGGGTATCCGAAGTAAAACAGATTACAAAATGTCAGCAAAACAAACTTTTCTATATATATGTGAAAAATATTCAGAATAAGAATTGTTTATGTGTTAAAGTTATTTTATATTTGCATATAACACAAAAACTAATTCCTTTTTTCGGATAATATCTTAAATATTTAAAAATATGAATGGTCGTAAGTGGATGAATCTTTTAGCTGTACTGAGCGTGGGAGTCTTGCATGCGGAATCAGTTTTTGCCACAGTAAGTTCTACAGTCAAAAGTGTGGAAGTGCGACAGGCAAATCAGCAGAAAAATGTTGTGAAGGGAACGGTTACCGATGAAAGCGAACTTCCTGTACCTGGGCTTCGGTAGTAGTTGTAGGTACTACGGAAGGAACTGTAACCGATATGGACGGAGCTTATTCTCTTGCATTGCCGAGAAATAGAGCTGTGTTGCGATTTTCGTTTATAGGCTTGAAATCGGTTGAGTTCTAAATGTTGTTTTGAAATCAGATAATCAGGTGCTCGACGATGTGGTTGTCATCGGTTACGGAAGCAAGAACCGTAAAAGCCTGACAAGTTCTATTTCGTCTGTCAAGAAAGACGATTTGAATAAACTGTCGGAAACATCATCTACAGTTCAAGATATGCTTGGCGGAACGATAAAAGGTGTGCTGGTGACACAAAACAGCGGTGAACCCGGTGAGACGATGACGGTCAATGTACGTGGTATTACTTCCCCTTATCCGATTTCTACCTCGCTTACGGCAAATAACGCTCTGCTTTATGTAATAGACGGTGTGCCGATGTTTGTCGACAGTAATGCACTGAATCCACTTATGAATATTGCACCGAATGACATTGAAAGCATTGATATACTGAAGGATGCTTCGGCTACGGCTATTTATGGTTCGCGTGGAGCAAATGGTGTAATTATAGTGACTACCAAGAATGGACGGAAAGGAGAGAAGGCTACTGTGGAAGCCGGATATACATTGAGCATTGCAAATCCGGTAAAGGTCTTTGAGCCGTTGAACAATCAGGAATTCCGTTCGTTGCAGGAAGAAATTTTGCGTAACACGATGGATGCGTACAATTATGATATGGCGAATTTTACCATGACTACGCAGTATAGCATGATGTACGATCCGACAATCTTGATGGCTTACGGTAATTTTGAAGTCGACTGGAATACGTTGATGTATACTAAATTCCTGGGACTGAACGAAAGCGCATTTGGTAAGGAAAATATTAATTGGGAAGATGAAACAAGAAATAAAAATGCAATAACCAATCAGTATAAATGTTTCTGTTCGTGGCGGATCTGAAAAAACAGATTATTCGTTTGCTTTCAATGCCATCGATCAGGAAGGTTTATACAAAAATGACAATCTT
>ENA-OQAN01000795-OQAN01000795.1-human-gut-metagenome-genome-assembly--contig:-NODE-795-length-15416-cov-1.646020_pt1 | contig 15416 bp, 22 predicted proteins | sample MGYA00242735_ERZ504527 | MGnify/ENA primary metagenome ERZ504527 (study PRJEB26092, sample SAMD00036230) | human gut metagenome | host: Homo sapiens | study: EMG produced TPA metagenomics assembly of... | reverse complement strand
AACACCTGCAGAGCCCCTTCCAATGGCAATCGACAAATGGAAGCTGAACACTTCTCTGGAAGCAAAATTAAACTACAGACCGATTCCCTGAGAAACATTCAGGAGCGTTCCAAATTTAAAATCCAGGAAGCACTGACAAAAGCATTCCGTGATTATCTTTACGGACAGGGATTTACAGAAATCCACACTCCGAAGAACACTTGGGGTAAAACCGGTAGACCAGATGATGGAAGCATTCGATGGTTGGAAAGATTTATTTAACCCTTGTATGAAAACGATTGACACAAAAGAAGAAACACTTCTTTGTGAAGATACAGGAAGCATCGCAGCATTCAAAACAACTGTAAAATTTGAAGAAGGAACGAAAGAATTTTCTATCAGATTTTACAAAGATGAAGAAACAGAAGTTTCATATGAATACAGATTCTTTGTGGAAGAAAATAAAGTTGTCTTTAACAAATGTCCAAATTATCCATGGTATCAGTGCTTTAACATTGGACTTGAGCGTCCGATCAAATTGGAAGCAGATAAAGAATATGAAATCTGTCTGATCATAGACCAGGATATTTCAACATTATATATTAATGGAACGGCATTAAATGCAAGATTATGTGATCATCCAGGAAATGGATTGGCACTGACAGTGACAGATGGTACACTAGAAGCAAAAAACACAAAAATAGCAACAAAAATAAACAAATAAAAAGAGAGAAATAAAGGAGACAAGTATAGATGGATTACAAAAAAATATCACAAGATGTGGTAGATCACGTTGGTGGGATCAGTAACATCAAAGGTGCGACACAATTGTGTGACAAGACTTCGCCTGATTTTAAATGATGAAACAAAATATGACCGTAAAGCATTAGAGAATATCGAAGGTGTTAAAGGTGTCTTATTTAATAGTGGGCAGCTGATGATCATTTTCGGAACAGGAACAGTTAACAATGTCTATGATGCATTTATTGAATTAACAGGTGTCAAAGAAATGTCTCAGTCTGATGCCAAGGCAGAAGGAATGAGCAAGATGGGAAAATTACAGCAGGGATTCAAAGTATTCTCTGATATATTTATTCCGATCATTCCAGCATTTGTTGCAGCAGCGATCCTGACTGGTGTCAAAGCATTATTGACAGCCAATGGATATTTGGATTAGAGGGATCCTTAGCAGATCAGAGCAAACTTGTTGCAGATATTGCAGAATTCTTAGCGATCATGGCAACAACATTTAATTATCTGCCAATCCTTGTAATGTATAGTGCTGTCAAACGATTCGGTGGGAATCCGATCCTTGGTATCTTAGTCGGAATCGTTATGGTACATCCAGATCTTGTAAACCGTAATACATTCGTATTAGACCCATCTGCCGCAAGTTACTGGCATTTTGGACCATTAGCAATTGCAAAAGTTGCATTCCAGGGTGGAGTATTCCCAGCAATCTTAACCGCATGGTTTATGTCTAAAGTAGAAAAGATCGCACAGAAATATGTACCAGCTGTGGTATCATTTGTATTCGTACCAACAATTACTATTTTCTTTGCAAAACGTAGCATTATTTACAGTATTCGGACCAGTTGGAAATATGATCGGTAACGGATTAGCAGCAGTGATCGATGTTTTATACAACAGTTTCGGAGCATTTGGAGCATTTGTCTTTGCAGCGTTATTACAGCCATTAGTAGTTACAGGAACACATCAGGCGATTCAGGGAATTGAAGCAAATCTGATCGCTACGACAGGATTTAACTACATTCAGGGAATCTGGTCTGTATCGATCATTGCACAGGGTGGTGGAGCCATCGGAATGTACTTGTTAGCGAAGAAACATTCTAAAGACAGAGATATCGCAATTGTCAAGTTTCATTCCAACATTAGTAGGAATTTCAGAACCAGCCATCTTTGCTGCAAACTTAAAATATTCCGTGATCCCATTTGTATGTTCTTGCTTAGGAGCTGGATGTGGAGGAGCATTCATGAAACTTGCAGGCGTAAGAGCCATTGGACAGGGATTAACAGGAATATTAGGACTTCTGATCGTAGTACCAAATAAATTAGTATTTTATGTCATTGGAAACCTGATCGCATTTATCGTACCAATCGTACTGATCGTTATTTATAATAAAACAAAAGGTGTTCCACATGGTGAAGAAGAGGAAGAAGCTGAATCTGCATTAACAATTGATGAGACAGCGAAAGTACCAGTCAAAGCAGTTGTTGACGGAAAAGTTATTGCGATTGAAGATGTAAAAGATGGAATCTTCTCTGAAAAAGTATTAGGAGACGGGGTGGGGATCATCCCAACAAGTGAAACAGTCTTAGCGCCGGCAGAAGGTGAAATCTGTACAGTGATGGAAGCTTCAAAAACATGCCATCGGTGTCCGAACAACAAACAATAGTGTATTTCTGATCCATGTAGGAATCGAAACAGTATCCATGAATGGAGAAGGATTTGAATATCTTGTAAAGAAAGGACAACACGTGAAGGAAGGTCAGCCAATTCTCAAATTTGACAAAGCAAAGATTGAAGCAAAAGGATTAAATCCAGTCGTCGTATTTGTCAAAACGGATGAAGGTAACCAGACACCTGTGGCATTTAAGACAGGAATCAATGTCAAAGCAGGAAAAGACGTGATCGGGGAATAATATGAAATTTTTAGATGTAGAAAAATATACACCGATCCAAAAAAGCCATGAAGCATATTTAAAGGAGCTTGTGGAGTATTGTAAAGATACTCCACGGCATCCATCCTATCATATTCATCCCCCATGTGGACTAGTGAACGATCCAAATGGACTGGCGTATTTTGGAGGAAAATACCATGTGTTTTATCAGTGGTTTCCATTTGACCAGAACACGGAATGAAACACTGGCACATGTGATCTCGGAAGATCTCGTAAAATGGGAATGGTCTGATCAGATGCTCATTCCAGATCAGGAATATGAGAAAAATGGATGTTATTCAGGAAATTCCATAGAAGCAGATGGTAAGCTTTATCTATATTACACAGCAAACTATAAGACAGAACAGGGAAAGATTCCAAAACAGGCAATGGCAGTTATGAACAGTGATGGTACAATTCTTAAATCTCCAAACAATCCGATCATCGATGAACAGCCAGAAGGACTAATCGGGGAGATCAGAGACCCATTTGTCTTTGAAAAAGAAGGAGCATACTGGATGCTTTTAGGTGGTGGAAGCACCGATGGGCAGGCAAGATTGATTTTGTATAAGAGTACAGATCTTGAAAACTGGGTATATCAGGGAAATATTGAACTGACAGGAATTGACCTGGAGCTTGGTTATATGTATGAATGTCCATCTTACATTGAAATAGATGGAAAAGATGTTTTATTCTTATCATTAATGGGACGTACACCAATGGGAGAACGTTTTCACAATGAGTTTTCCAGTGTATATTTTATCGGAGAGTTAAATCTTGAAGATAAAACATTTCATGTGGAATCATTTGATGAGATCGACAAAGGATTTGATTTTTATGCACCACAGGCATTCTATGGAAAAGACAGACAACCAATGATGTTTGCATGGCTTGGGTGTGGGGCACAGGAACTCCCATATGCAAAAGAAGATATGTGGATCCATAGTCTGACAATGCCAAGGTTCTTAACGATCAAAGAAGGAAAGTTATGCCAGGAAGTGCCAGAAAATATTAAGAATGAATATGCACATCTTGATATAGACAGTAAAAGAATTAAACCAGAAGAAGATACATGGTATATCAATCTGACAGATAAACAGATCTCAGAAATTCAGATCGGAGATCAAGAAGATCATCTAAGTATTAAGATTGACTGGGCAGCAGGACATATAGTTGCAGACCGAAGTACACTTAAGCATCAGTTAGTACAGAATACGGAATTCAAAGAGAAGTTTCCATGTCAGAAGAACTCAAAAACATTGAGATATATTATGATAATACATTTATTGAAATTTATCTAAATGATGGAAAAGATACAATGACCCTTCGTGCATTTCCAGAAAATGTGGAAATTAATTTAATTTAGAAAAGATATGGTGGAGAAATCTGCCATATTTTTTTGTTGATATATAACAGATAAAGTCGAGCAATTCTTGAAAACACTAAGATTATATGATACCATTTCCATAAGATAAAAACGAATCAGTAAGAAAGCAGGGCCTATGAAATACGAGAAATGTCCAATCTGTGAAGAAAAGTTAAGAAATGGTGTCTGTCCAATGTGTGGTTATGATTTTAATCGCTTAGGCCGGTCAAGAATATTAAAAGATGGCCATTGGGATATATTAACGACTGACAAAAAGACTTCTCAGCCAAAATATATTCATGATGAAAAACGACATCCAGATTTTAAAAATATCAAGAATACAAAGACGCAGTCAATGAAGACACAGAGGAAAACATCAACCTATAAAAATAAAAAAGAAAAGAAGAGATCAAAAAAAGGAAAGTGGGCGGTGATCGTCTTTATTCTTTATCTGTTGTCATTTTTAGCAGATCTTGTACCAGAGGCATTCACTCACATAGAAGATTTTATAAATCAGATCCTGAATGGATTAAATTTTTAAAAAAGTAAGCAAAAGTCTGTCATTTTTTAAGAAAAAACGGCAGACTTTTGTTCATTTTTATATTTTAAAAAGATAAAAATTATGGTAACATTAACTCTATAGGCAATTTAACAGGAGGAAGACTTATGGCAAATCATATTGATGATGCAACGATTGAATATGTCGGAATTTTAGCAAAGCTTGAATTATCTGGCGAAGAAAAAGAACAGGCCAAGAAAGATATGGAAAGTATGCTCGACTATGTAGATAAATTAAACGAACTAGATACAAGCAGTGTAGAACCAATGTCTCACGTATTTCCAGTGAAGAATGTATTCAGAGAAGACGTGGTAACGAATGGAGACGGAAGCGAAGACACATTAAAGAACGCACCAGAAGCGCAGGACAACGCCTTTGTCGTGCCCAAAGACGATCAATATAGGAGGCAGAAGAATGAGCATTTTAGAATTAACTGCCGTAGAATTAGGCAAGAAGATCAAAGACAAAGAGATCACAGTTGTAGAAGCAACAAAGGTAGCACTTGAACAGATCAAGCAGTCGAAAGTGATGTACATGGATATGTCTCTTACGATGAAGAAAGTGCATTAAAGAGGGCCGAAGAAGTACAGAAAGGAATCGATGACGGGACTTACACAGGACCATTAGCTGGAGTTCCAATGGCAATTAAGGATAATATCTGTACAAAGGGATATACAACAACATGCAGTTCTAAGATCTTAGAGAACTTTGTACCAACATACTCCGCACAGACAGTTGAGAACCTGATCAAAGAAGGAGTTGTATTTTTAGGAAAGACAAACATGGATGAGTTCGCCATGGGAAGTACAACAGAGACTTCTGCGTATGGTGTGACAAAGAACCCATGGGATTTAGAGAAAGTACCAGGTGGATCATCAGGTGGTTCAGCAGCAGCTGTTGCAGCTAACGAATGTTTCATGGCATTAGGATCTGATACTGGTGGATCTATCAGACAGCCAGCATCTTACTGTGGTGTTACAGGGATTAAACCAACCTATGGAACAGTATCCCGTTACGGACTGATCGCTTATGGATCATCCTTGGATCAGATCGGACCATTAGCAAAAGATGTGACAGACTGTGCAACATTATTAGAAGCGATCGCATCTCACGACGAGAAAGATTCTACATCTGTCAGATTAGAATCTTATGACTTTACATCAGCATTAAAAGACGATGTCAAAGGAATGAAGATTGGTATTCCAAAGGATTACTTTGGAGAAGGTCTTGATGAAGAAGTCAAAGAAGCTGTTTTAGCAGCAGCAAAAACATTAGAAGAAAAGGGAGCAATCGTAGAAGAATTCGACCTTGGATTAGTTGAATATGCAATTCCAGCATATTATGTTATCGCAGCAGCAGAAGCAAGTTCTAACTTATCTCGTTTGATGGAGTCAAATACGGATACAGAGCCAAAGACTACGAAGGACTTCACAACATGTACAAGAAGACTCGTTCCGAAGGATTTGGAGCCGAAGTGAAACGTCGTATTATGTTAGGATCATTCGTATTAAGTTCAGGATATTACGATGCATACTACTTAAAAGCATTAAGAACAAAAGCACTGATTAAGAAAGAATTTGACAAAGCATTTGAGAAATACGATGTGATCTTAGGACCAGTCGCACCAACAACAGCTCCAAAATTAGGAGACAGCTTAAGTGATCCGATCAAGATGTATTTAGGAGATATCTATACGATTTCTGTCAACCTTGCAGGACTTCCAGGAATCTCTCTTCCATGTGGTAAGGACAAGAATGGAATGCCGATCGGACTTCAGCTGATCGGAGACTGCTTCAATGAGAAAAAGATCATTCAGGCAGCATATACATTTGAGCAGACAAGAGCATATGAAGCTCCAGCAATTGCTAAAGGAGGGGCTAAATAGATGAGCAAGAATTACGAAACAGTCATCGGACTTGAAGTCCATGTAGAATTAGCAACAAAGACAAAGATCTTCTGTGGATGCAGCACAGCATTCGGAGGAGCACCAAATACACACACATGTCCTGTATGCACAGGTATGCCAGGATCATTACCAGTGTTGAATAAACAGGTGGTAGAATATGCGATGGCAGTTGGACTTGCAACAAACTGTGATATCACACAGAACTGTAAATTCGACCGTAAGAACTATTTTTATCCAGATAATCCACAGAACTATCAGATCTCTCAGTTATATTTACCAATCTGTCGAAATGGTAAAGTAGAGATCGATGTAGATGGAGAGAAGAAAGATATCAGAATCCATGAGATCCATATGGAAGAAGATGCAGGAAAATTAGTGCATGATCCATGGACAGGAGATTCTTTAGTAGACTTTAACCGTTCTGGAGTGCCACTGATCGAGATCGTATCAGAACCAGATATGCGTTCTGCAGATGAGGTTATCGCATATCTTGAGAAGTTACGTCTGATCATTCAGTACTTAGGAGCATCAGATTGTAAATTACAGGAAGGTTCCATGAGAGCTGACGTGAACTTATCTGTCCGTGAAGTGGGAGCGGAAGAATTTGGAACACGTACAGAGATGAAGAACTTAAACTCTTTCAAAGCTATCAAGAGAGCCATTGAAGGAGAGATGGAACGTCAGATCGACCTGATCGAAGCAGGTGAGAAAGTCGTACAGGAAACAAGACGTTGGGATGACACGAAGGGAGCATCTTATGCAATGCGTTCCAAAGAAGACGCACAGGATTATCGTTATTTCCCAGATCCAGACTTAGTACCGATTGAGATCAGCGATGAATGGATGGACAAAGTAAGAGATGCCCAGCCAGAGTTCAGAGATGAGAAGAAAGTCCGTTATAAAGAAGAATACGATCTTCCAGATTATGATATCGACATAATCACAGGATCAAAACACCTTGCAGATATCTTCGAAGCAACGATCGCACTTGGATCAGAGCCAAAAAGAAGTCATGCTAACTGGTTAATGGGAGAGACGATCCGTCTGGTCAATGGAATCAGAGATGGATATCGATGATGTATCATTTAAGCCAGAACATCTTGCGAAACTGATCGAGATGATTAAGAACAATGAGATCAACCGAAGCGTAGGAAAAGAAGTCTTCGAGAAGTATTCAAAGAAGATATTGATCCTGCAGCATACGTAGAAGAACATGGATTAAAATCCATGAATGATGAAGGAGCATTAAAAGCAACGATCGAAGAGATCGTAGCAAACAATCCAAAATCTGTACGAAGATACAAAGCTGGTAAGAAGAAAGCTATCGGATTCTTAGTAGGACAGACAATGAAAGCAACACAGGGAAAAGCAAACCCTGGAATCGTTAATAAGATCTTAACCGAGATTTTAGATAATATGTAACCATAGCATTCCAAGAGGCCTTAAAGTCCTTGAGAATTGCATAGTAGTGAAAAAGATACTTTTATCAAGAGAAGATAGAAGTGTCTTTTTCTGATTTATGCATCTTTTTTTTTAAAAAAGGGAACCAAACGGCAAGTAAATCCATCGAATATGTGAATCAATAAAAGAGGGAAAAAAGAAAAGAGAGGAGGTAAGAATGAAGAAAGAGACATTTTGTCGGTATATCAGACAGTATGAAACAGATATGTTTCGATTTGCAAAAAGTATCGTGGGGACCCAGGCAGATGGAGAAGATGCGATGCAGGAAAGCATCTTAAAAGCTTATGAAAATATTGATACATTACGTTCAAGAAGAAAATTCAAAGCATGGATCTTTCAGATCCTGGCAAATGAATGTTATCAGATCTTAAGAAACAGGAAGAGACAGGAACCAACAGATCCGTTTGAATTTCCAGAACAGGAACATTCCAGTGATTACTGGACAGAAGATATGGTATCAGAGGATGGAGAAATTTTAAGTTATATTTTAAGAATGCCAAAACAGCATCAGGAAGTATTGATCTTATATTATTATGATGAATTTTCCACAAAAGAAATCGCCAAAATCTTAGATATACCGCAAGGAACCGTAAAATCAAGACTTGCCAGAGGAAGAAAACAATTAAAGGATTTATTAGAGATGGAAGGAGAAGGTGCATATGAAGGAGCATGAGTTAAGAAAAAGGATCAAGAAGAGAAAAAATACAGGAACAGATGCCAGAATCAACCAAGAAAAAGGATGGATGATCTGTTAGATGGATTGCCGGAAAGAAACAAAAGAAGTAAAATTCAATAGAATCTGGAAAAATGCCGTGGTAATTTGTGGCTGTATTATCTTTATCAACAGTGACAGTGTTTGCAGGTGCGAAATTGATCACATTAGGAACAGGAAAATTGGACACAAAACATGGAAGCAGGCAATATCAAAGGTCTGTGAAACTAAACGAGATTCAAAAAAATAATGCAAAGGCAGGAATAAGCAGAACAGATCAGGGAATTACATTAAGAATTGACAATGTCGGTCTGGATGAAGGTAATTTATTATTGTATTATACAGTGACATTAAATAAAACAACGACAGCCGAAAAGCTTGAAAAAGTTAAAAAAGATAGTTTACAAGAGCGCTGGAACCTTAACAGTATATGGCTTGGACCACAGATTTCCATTGATGGAAAAGCAAATGATGAAGTAAATGAAACGGGAGTAACGGAAGCTTACAGGATCAACAACCATAAGATTAAAGGAGTTTATCGTTTTAATCTTACTGGAAAATTAAAAAAGAAAGTAAAACTGGATATTAAAACCAACTATTTATGGGATACCAAAGGTGACTGGTCTATGCAGCTTGCGGTTGATCGAAGCAAGGTCGCAAAGAAGACAAAAGTGATCATACGATCTAAGAAATCAATCGTAGACAGAGTTATTATATCTCCATTAGGAAATACCTTGCGAAGCAATGACAAAAAACATGATCTTGTGATCAGAGATAATAAAGGAAGATATCTCTACTATGAAGAAAAAACTAATTCAGAAAAAAGCAAAGATATCTTATCAGTTTTCAAACATACACACACAAGATCACTGGAAATCATTCCAGTTAAAAAACAATCTGTGGTAACAAAGAATGGAAAAGTACAGAAAGCAGTATTAAATCTGAAGAAAAATGAGATTGTCAAAGTCAAGTGATCATACCAAATTAAAAGTGGCAGATGTAAAAAAACAAAAACACAATCTGAGAATTTACTTTAAAGTTCTAGATTATGACGGAGCAATCTTAACAGACGGACTAGAGGGCAGATTTATCGTAGATAAACAAGGAAGATCCCTGATCAAAGATGGTGGAAGTATTGACACATGGACAGATTATGAAAAAGAACAGCTGGTACTTGAATTTTACAATGCATTCAAAGGCGTTGATTATACGAAAGCAGCGAAGATTAATTTCTTAAAACAGAAAGCAGTTCTCAATGAAAAACAGAAACAGAAAATAGAAATAAAGTAAATATATTAAATGAGTATAAAAATAAAAATACCAGATTTCGATTCATAGGAATCTGGTATTTTTGTTGGTAAAATCTTGAAATTAAAAGCTGTAGAAAGTAAAATAAAGTGTGTATTATATATAGAGAAAATAAGAAATAAATAAAATGGGAGAAAACAAAATTATGAAAAAGTACAAAGGTGTCGTATTTTTTGACTATGATGGAACAACAGTTGATGAAGTAGATGAGATTAAAACAGCAACACCAACAACTGTAGAATCATTGAACAAATTAAAAGAAAATGGATATCTGACAATGTTATGCTCAGGAAGAACACATCGATTTTTAGAGATGGATATTGATAAATTTATGGGAGCGATCACATGTAATGGTTCACATACAGAAGTTGAGGGAGAAGTAATCAGAGACATCTGTATTCCAGATGAATTGGTATTTCAGGTAGTTAACGAATATTTCCCAAGAGATACGATCATTCATTTTGAGACAAGAGATATCAGTTATTATCTACATATGGATGAAGAGTTTTTCAAAAAATCACTGCAAACTTTTTAATCTGCCACAACGATGGTATGCGCCATGGAAATTCCGCACAAAAAACACTCACATCAGCAAACTTGTTATGAATTACAAGGATATTCAGGTGAAGAAGGATTTTGAAGAAGAATTTAAAGATGTATTTACTTGCGCTAAACATGTTCGCGAAAATTTCATTGATATCACATTGAAAGGTGTAACAAAAGGAGATGCGATCACAGAACTGATCGCGAAACTTGGAATTGACAAGAAAGACACATATGCATTTGGAGATGCAGATAACGATGTAGAAATGATGCAGGCAGTTGGAACAGGAATCGCGATGGGACGTCATAGTGAGAAGTAGGAGAAGTTGCATCTATGGTAACAGGAACTGTCAAAGAAGAAGGAATTACAATGGCACTTAAGAAGCTAGGATTGATCTAAGATGAAGAATATTATTTTTGATGTAGATGATACATTATATAATTTAATGGAACCATTTGAAAAAGCCCACAAAGAACTGATGGCAGCCCGCACAGATGCAGACTGTGAGGAATTATTTGAAGCATCAAGAACCTACAGTGATGAAGCATTCTGTATGTCAAGAGAAGGAAAAATCTCTGAAGACGAAGAATTTGCATATCGTGTCCAGAAAACATATGCAGATGTTGGAGTAGAAGTCAGCAAAGAAGAGGCAAAACAATTCGAAGAACGATACCGTTATTACCAAAAGCATATTCAGGTACCAGAAATTACAAAACAGATCCTTGATCATTGCAAAGAAAATTACAGAATCGGAATTTTAACGAATGGAACAACAAAGAATCAGGGAAAGAAATTAGAGACATTAGGATTAGACCACTGGTTCAACCTAAAACAATGTTCATCTCAGACAGCATCGGAGCTGCAAAACCAAGATGTCAAAGCATTCCATACTGTTCAAAAAGAAATGAAGCTTGATCCTGAGGAAACATGGTTTATCGGAGATACCTTTGAAATAGATGTCGTAGGAGCCAAGAATTCTGGCTTGCATGTCATTTGGTTCAACCACAGAAACCGCCCAATGCCAGAAGGAGATATCGTTCCAGACGTAGAAGTAACAAGTGGACAGGAATTATTTGAATATATAAAAAAATTATAATTCAACACCGTCTAACATACACACATATGGTGGTTTGAATAGCTGTCCATGTATATGAGAAAAACGAAATAATAGGATAAAAGATTTAGAACTTTTATCCTATTATTTCGTTTTTTTATATGCATTGAACAACGCATTCAAATTACAACTTGGTTACATTAGATGCCTGTTTTCCGCGAGGTCCTTCTTCAATCTCGAAACTAACATTCTGTCCTTCTTCCAAAGTCTTAAATCCTTTTCCCTGAATTGCAGAAAAATGAACAAATACATCATCTCCGGATTCCTGTGAAATAAATCCATAACCTTTTTCTGCGTTAAACCATTTTACTGTACCATTGCTCATCTGGGTACCTCTACTTCTTAAATAAAAAATACATGTAACTGTTAATGACAGGTGTTTCAATAAAAATCTTTATAAAAAAGAAAAAGTCCACGAACCGTTACTTGCTTTATGCATTCATAGAAATAAATGAATGCATCCGTATCGGTCGTGAACATTAAAATCTATCAATAACAAGATTAATCATAGCACAACAACTTAACGATTACAAATACTTTTTTAAATCCTGAATACTTTTTTCGTGGAGAGAAATAAGTTTGTCACCGAAATGTTTTGCTTCTTTGGAGGCATCACAGTAAAGATGATTTTTCTGGATTGCTTTGATCATTCCCATCGTATATCCTTGAATACACATTTCAGAAAGATGACTGACATTTTTATCAGACATAGCCTTTAATTTGGTCATCCATTCAGAATATGTTTTCAAAAGATCATTTAATTCTTCTGTAGAATCACCATTGGAAGTGATCGTATCTTTTATAGAATCTGATAAATTTTGATATTCTTCTTCCTGGCTGATGATCAAAGCCTTAAAATCACAGTCTGTCGTGATCTTTCGAATCTCAGGAATGGTTTCTAAAACCATTGCAATGTTTTGATAAATACTGTTTAATAAATTTTCATTATCCATAATTGTAAAACTCCTTTTGTTTATAGGATGTTCCATATAACAGTTTCTATACATAAAAGTGGAAATATGATAAAATGGCAGACATAAAATGAAATTTACATCGATTTAAGCATGAAAAGAGATAATAAGCAGGAGCAAGAAAAAGATGAGCAAAGAAAATTTTGAGAAGCAGATCCGAAAAAGAATGGAACAGTTAGATGAGATCAACGAACATGGAATATTTAAAGAATTAAAAGGAACTGTCACAGATTTTAATTATGATACCAAAAGTTTAACCATGACGTTCGAGGCCACAAAGTTTCATGAAAATGCATTTGGAATCATGTTTGGAGGTTCTCTGGCAGGGATGTTTGATATTGCATTTGGAACATTGACTGCTGGATTGGGCGATTATAGTGTAGCCCCAACGGTGCAGCTTTCTACAACATTTTTAAAAGGAATACCAACAGGAGCAACCGTAAGAACAGAGGTAGAAGCAGTGTCCACAGGAAAAACGATCATGAATTTTGTTGGAAAAGCCTATGTAGGAGAAGAACTCGTCGGAAGCGCCAGCGGGACATTTATGACACCGCGGCCATTTAAGAAATTTAATACAGAAAAATAAAGAAAAAGGATATTGATCGTGACACCAATATCCTTTTTATATCATAGGAAATTTCAAGGGAATCCCCTTGATAAAGTTATTTTATAAAGCAACTTGCTCGATCTCTTTTACAGCATCAAGGATCATATCAGGAGTTACTTCATAAGGCCATACACGTACATCAATTCCAGATAAAGCCTTTGTGATCACAGCATCCATATCATCAATCGTCGCATGAATATCCGCAAGTTTCACAGGAAATCCCATATTCTTGGAGATTCATAGATTTTCTTAAATTCCTCTTCCTGATGATCAACTTTTAATAAGATCAGGATACAATAAGCAACGATCTCACCATGCAGATGTCCATGTTCTTTGGTAGATTTACATACAGTAAATCCGTTATAGCAGGCATGTGCAAGTCCGGTATTTAAATCAATTCCGACAAGATTTGACACAAAACCAGTAGAAACGATAATTCCAAGAATGACTTCTTCCAGAGCTTTTCCAGGAGTATGATTTCGACATTCTTCTTAAGGCTTCTACACCGTATTTTACTAATGGTCTGGCACAAAGATTACTGATCTGGACGCCATGGAAGTGCTATGGTCTAGATCATTATCACCACGGGCACTGGTTGTACATTCATAAAATTTAGCCATTGTATCACCAATTCCAGCCCACAGGTACTTTTCAGGAGCATTGGCGATCACTTGTGTATTGATAAAAATCCATTCAGAAGGTTTCTCCTGGAAAGAATATTCACGAAGGGAACCATCTGGATGATAGATGATACCAAGTGATGTACAAGAAGCACAAGTAGAAGCAATCGTTGGAAATGTAAAGAATGGTCGGTTGCTTTCCTGTGACAATACTTTACAAGTATCAATCGCTTTTCCGCCACCACATGCAAAGATCATATCAGCATCAATAACTTCTTGATGAGAATTTAATTCATCTATGTGTTCACGACTGGCTTCACCACCGTATTCAAAGACACCGGTGATCATGATATTGCTGTCAGCAACAGCTTCTTTGATCAAATCGGCAGCGGCAGCCAAGGCATGTGTTCCTCCGATGATCACAGCTTTTGTTCCGTATTTTTCACATACCATAGGGATGTCGGCATATGCGTCGGTTCCAATGGAGTAATTTGGGTAGTATTTTCTCATAAGTCATATAACTCCTTCCGTTTTGTTAATTTTTTTCATTATACTCTTGAAAGAATGTTTTGACAAATATTATGGAAGTAGTAAAATATATTTGTTCCCTAACCTTAAGTTTTCTGCTTTTTTCAAAAGTAAAAAAACGGAAAGTCTAAGGTGACAGGAAAGATAAGAATAGAACATAAAGGAAGGTAATATAAAATGGCAAAGATTGATATCATATCAGGATTTTTAGGAGCAGGTAAAACAACTCTGATCCAGAAATTATTAAAAGAAGCATTAAAAGGAGAGAAAGTCGTACTGATCGAGAATGAATTTGGCGAGATTGGTATCGATGGAGGATTCCTTAAGGACGCAGGGATTGAAGTAACAGAGATGAATTCTGGATGTATCTGTTGTTCTTTAGTTGGAGATTTCGGAAGTGCATTAAAAGAAGTAGTCACACAGTACAACCCAGACCGTATCATCATTGAACCATCAGGCGTTGGTAAATTATCAGATGTTATCAAAGCTGTACAAGGTGTTGCGGAAGATGTTGAACTAGACTTAAACAGCTTTGTGACAGTTGCAGATGCAAAGAAATGCAAGATGTATATGAAGAACTTTGGTGAATTCTATAACAATCAGGTAGAATATGCAGGATCTATCATCTTAAGTCGTACAGGAGATGTAGCAGAAGATAAATTAAATGAAAGTGTAGCACTGCTTCGTGAACATAATGAAAAAGCTGCGATCATCACAACACCATGGGATGAGCTTTCTGGAGAACAGATCTTAAAAGTTATGGAAGATGGAAATGATATGGTCAAAGAATTATTAGAAGAAGAGGAAATCTGTCCTGTGTGCGGTGGACACCATGATCACGAACATCACCATCACGATCATGATGAAGAATGCAGCTGTGGATGCGGACATGATCACGACCACGACCATGATCATGAACATCATCATCACGATCATGATGAAGAATGCAGTTGTGGATGTGGACATGATCATGATCATCATCACCATCACTTCATCGAGCAGATAGGAAAGTTGATTTTTGTTCCGAGCGGCGATTGGACCGGAAATTGGCGTATGCCG
>ENA-OQAN01000794-OQAN01000794.1-human-gut-metagenome-genome-assembly--contig:-NODE-794-length-15436-cov-3.462604_pt1 | contig 15436 bp, 13 predicted proteins | sample MGYA00242735_ERZ504527 | MGnify/ENA primary metagenome ERZ504527 (study PRJEB26092, sample SAMD00036230) | human gut metagenome | host: Homo sapiens | study: EMG produced TPA metagenomics assembly of... | reverse complement strand
TATTGTGTCAGAACAAGTGTTTTGTGATTTTTTATAAATTTGAGCAGACATGCTCGAATGTGCAATTCATCCATCACCTATAGGACGCCGCTGAAAAACTGTTTTTTTCATACTATATACAGTGTCTCAAAGTTGATTGATGTACTTTATTTTGTGTTAATTTATACGCAAAAAGGACTTTTTCAGTGGCCTTCCTATAGAGGTGAGGGAATTCTTGCTACGGTTGTTAAACAAAAGAATACCGCTGTGTAATGTAACAAAAAAGACCCTGAAGAACTGTATTTCTACAATTCTCCAAGGTCAAATTTTACGTTTGGACACTTTAGGGCTGGTTGGCTATTTTACCTCTTTAGAGGATATTTCGCTTTGCCCCTTAACAATATGTTAATTATGCATTCTTCTCAGCGATAGCTGCCTGTGCTGCTGCAAGACGAGCGATCGGTACACGGAATGGTGAGCAGGATACATAGTTAAGACCGATCTTGTGGCAGAATTCTACAGAAGACGGATCTCCACCATGCTCGCCGCAGATACCTACGTGAAGGTTCGGGTTAACCGGTTTGCCGAGTTCGATAGCCATCTTCATCAGCTTGCCAACGCCAACCTGATCCAGTTTTGCAAATGGATCGTTCTCGAAGATCTTAGCGTCATAGTATGCGTTGAGGAATTTACCTGCATCATCACGGGAGAAGCCGTATGTCATCTGAGTAAGGTCGTTTGTACCGAAGCAGAAGAAGTCTGCTTCTTTAGCGATCTCATCAGCTGTAAGAGCTGCTCTCGGGATTTCGATCATTGTACCAACTTCATACTGAAGGTCAGAACCAGCGGCTTTGATCTCAGCATCAGCTGTCTCAACTACGAATTTCTTAACATATTTAAGCTCTTTTACATCGCCAACAAGTGGGATCATGATTTCCGGTTTGATTGTCCAGTCCGGATGAGCTTTCTTAACTTCGATTGCTGCGCGGATAACTGCTGTTGTCTGCATCTTAGCGATTTCAGGATAAGTAACAGCAAGACGGCATCCACGATGTCCCATCATCGGGTTGAACTCATGAAGAGAAGCGATGATAGTCTTGATCTGATCTACAGTTTTGCCCTGAGCATCTGCAAGTTTCTTGATGTCAGCTTCATCTGTAGGAACGAACTCATGAAGAGGCGGATCCAGGAAACGGATAGTAACAGGGTTACCTTCCAGAGCTTCAAAGAGACCTTTGAAGTCATCCTGCTGGAATGGAAGAACTTTTGCAAGAGCTTTTTCTCTCTCTTCTGCTGTTTCGGAGCAGATCATTTCACGGAATGCATCGATACGTCCCTCACCGAAGAACATATGCTCTGTACGGCAAAGACCGATACCTTCTGCACCAAGCTCTACAGCTTTCTTAGCATCAGCCGGAGTATCTGCGTTTGTACGAACTTTCATTGTTCTGTACTTGTCAGCCCAAGCCATGATGCGTCCGAACTCACCAGCGATTGTAGCGTCTACAGTCGGGATGATTCCGTCGTAGATGTTACCTGTTGTACCATCGATGGAGATGAAGTCTCCTTCGTGGAATTCTTTACCAGCAAGTGTAAATTTCTTGTTTTCTTCGTCCATAGCGATATCACCACATCCGGATACACAGCACTCACCCATACCACGGGCAACAACTGCTGCGTGAGATGTCATACCACCACGAACTGTCAGGATACCCTGAGCAGATTTCATACCTGTGATATCTTCTGGAGATGTCTCAAGACGTACAAGTACGACTTTCTCTCCTCTTTCAGCCCATTCAACAGCGTCATCAGCTGTGAATACGATCTTACCGCAAGCAGCTCCAGGAGAAGCGCCAAGGCCTTTACCCATTGGTGTAGCAGCTTTCAGAGCAGCAGCATCAAACTGTGGGTGAAGAAGAGTATCAAGGTTACGTGGGTCGATCATAGCTACAGCTTCTTCTTCTGTTCTCATTCCCTCATCAACAAGGTCACAAGCGATCTTTAAAGCAGCCTGAGCTGTTCTCTTACCGTTACGTGTCTGAAGCATATACAGTTTACCATGCTCTACAGTAAACTCCATATCCTGCATGTCTCTGTAGTGTTTTTCAAGTGTTTCGCAAACCTGTTTGAACTGTACGAATGCTTCCGGGAATTTCTGTTCCATTTCGGAGATGTGCATAGGTGTACGAACACCGGCAACAACGTCTTCACCCTGAGCATTTGTAAGGAATTCACCAAACAGACCGTTAGCTCCTGTAGCAGGGTCACGTGTGAAGGCAACACCTGTACCACAGTCATCACCCATGTTACCAAATGCCATCATCTGTACGTTAACTGCAGTACCCCAGGAATATGGGATATCGTTGTCACGACGATATACGTTCGCACGTGGGTTGTCCCAGGAACGGAATACGGCTTTGATAGCACCCATTAACTGTTCCTTAGGATCAGTTGGGAAATCAGCACCGATTTTTGCTTTATATTCAGCTTTGAACTGTTCAGCTAATTCATGAAGGTCTTCTGCAGTAAGTTCAACATCCTGCTTAACACCTCTTTTAGCTTTCATCTCATCGATAAGTTCTTCGAAATATTTCTTTCCGACTTCCATAACTACATCAGAGTACATCTGGATGAATCTTCTGTAGCAGTCCCATGCCCAACGAGCATTGCCGGATTTTTCAGCAAGTACGTTAACAACGTCTTCATTTAAACCAAGGTTCAGGATAGTATCCATCATACCTGGCATAGAAGCTCTCGCACCAGAACGAACGGAAACAAGCAGAGGATTTTCTTTGTCACCGAATTTCTTTCCGGTAACTCCTTCCATTTTGGTGATTGCTTCCATGATCTGAGCCATGATCTCATCATTGATCTGTCTTCCGTCTTCATAGTACTGAGTACAAGCTTCTGTTGTGATTGTGAAGCCCTGAGGTACAGGAAGACCAAGGTTTGTCATTTCAGCAAGGTTGGCACCTTTACCACCCAGAAGGTTTCTCATATTAGCGTTACCTTCTGTAAACATGTAAACCCATTTTGCCATTTTACATTTTCCTCCTAAATTATTGTTCTTTTGTAACTATTCAGCATTCTGTTGTGAAGTAACTGAACAGCCACACCTTTCGCACATAAGTAAATATATGTTTCTTATACGCACATAATTATTTTATAGAATTTGTGTCATTTCGTCAAGGTTATTCTGCTAAAATTAGCTAAAATTTTTATACATTCTGCATAAAGTGATTTATTTTATTATTCTTATTATTGTTAAGGTTTTCTCAGTCCTTTATTCTGGTCTTTATCTATATTTTTCTCTCACATCTCATATATTATAACAGGAAAAAACGGGAAGCAAAACAGATAAGTTAATCTGCCCGGCTGCCCGTTTATAATTTTTATCAATTATTTCTTTCTGCCTTTTTTCATGTTCAGTACCAGATGTCTCGGCATACCATTTACCATAATAGGCTGATAATCTCCCTGGATCAGAGGTTTAATATAGTCTACAAAATCCTTAGTTACGTTTGTAGCATCTTTATTCATCCATTCTCTCGGAACAAGTTTCTCCTCATTTGCGATTCTGTGTACATCGTAGATACCTGTAGCTGCCATGTAGGGATCATCGGAAACACGGTCGATAACAACCATCTTACCTGTGTCACCTTCATCTGCAGCTTTAACTGCAGCACCACCTACCATGAATGCTTCATCAATATCCACTCTGGATGCCATATGGGAAGCACTTCTCTGTAATGTGGAAAGTTCAACAGCTCTTGTCTTGCATCCGCACTCCGCTGCCAGGAAATTTGCCAGATAAGTGGCTGTTCCCTGAAGCTGTTTGTGTCCAAATGCATCCACATAGTCTCCCACGCTTCCAAGCTCACATACATATCTTCCGTCAGCCAGCTTGATTCCCTCGGAAACTGCGATTACAATAGATGCTTTTTTATTCAGAAGATCTTTTACTTTTGCAAGGAATTTCTCAACATCAAAAGGCACTTCCGGCAGATAGATCAAATCCGGTCCGTCGCAGTCCTCAGATTTTGCCAGTGCTGTGGCACCTGTAAGCCATCCGGCATTACGTCCCATGATCTCCATGATCGTAATCATATTTTTCTTATAAGTAAGTCCCAGTGCATCGCGGATCACTTCTTTTGTGGATGCGCCGATATATTTTGCAGCACTTCCGAATCCGGGTGTATGGTCTGTCAGCGCCAGGTCATTGTCGATTGTTTTCGGAACACCAAGGAACTTCTGAGTCTGTCCTGTGAGAATCGCATAATCAGACAGTTTCTTGATCGTATCCATGGAATCATTTCCGCCAATGTAGATAAACGCATAGATATCCAGTTTATTTAAGATCTCAAAAATTTTCTCATAAATTGCTTTATCTTCGTGAATCTCAGGAAGCTTGTAACGACAGGAACCTAAAAATGCAGATGGTGTTCTCTTGAGTAATTCGATATCCAGTTCTGAATGAATCTGTGTTGACAGATCAATATACTGTTCATCCAACAGTCCCTGAATGCCGTGAAGCATTCCGTATACTTTGTCAAATCCTCGTTCAATGGCATTCTTATAAACTCCGGCAAGACTGGAATTGATTACTGCAGTAGGTCCTCCTGATTGTCCAACAATGATATTTCTTTTTTTCGCCATAGCAATGACCTCCTTGTTTTCACGTTTTGTTCATTATGTCTTAGAGTGTGTCTGAAAAATGCTTTACGCAAGATGTGTGTCACAATTTTTCAAACACGCTCTGGTCCCGCAGGACTCGTTGAGGTAAATTGTAACAAATATTTTTTTATTCGTCAATCATTTATTGTGGTTTTTACACATACGATTTCTGTATTCCGTCACTATATCAGTGTATTTTTCAATTTGCCACGACATTTCAGGTCTATTTTTGTATATTTATAACTATAATTAATCCGGCCCATGTGTTATACTTATAGACAGATTGATTCCGGCATCAACTTATAGCAATCAAAACCTTTTTAAAAATTGCCGGACATCAATGTCCGTGACTATTCGGTACCTTCGCAGTTACGAACCAAAATGCATTTCAAATCACCTTCGGTGATTTGCAGAATACTGCCAGCTGAACAGTTACACAATATTTATCGATCAAGGAGGATTCATTTATGATCCATACAATTGAAAACGACTATCTTAGAGTATCTGTAGACGATCATGGTGCTGAGCTTTGCAGCATTTTTGATAAAGTACATAACAGAGAAGTGATCTGGCAGGCAGATCCGGCTTACTGGAAACGCCACGCACCGGTTCTTTTCCCTAATGTGGGACGTCATTTTGAGGATCACTATCGTATTAATGGAGTCGAATATCCCTCCAGTCAGCATGGGTTTGCCAGAGACAGCGAATTTACCTGCGTGGATATGACTGCTGATTCCATCACCCATAGGCTGAAATCTTCTGATGCCACAAGAGAAAATTATCCATATGATTTTGAGCTGAAGATCAAGCATGTTCTGGAGAAGAATCAGGTCAGTGTATGCTGGGAAGTGATCAGCCTTAATGATGAAACCATGTATTTTACAATTGGCGGCCATCCTGCATTCAATGTACCTGCCGGAGGAATTGGCTCCCAGGAGCAATATCATCTTACTTTTGACGGCCAGGATTCCCTCTCCTATCTGCTGATCGACATGTCATCAGGCACCGCGGTCGCAGATAAAGCTTATACACTGGAGCTTGAGAATGGTTCCTGCCTTATCGATGCTCACATGTTTGACAAAGATGCCCTTATTTTTGATGACCAGATTGAAAAGGCCGGCATCGCTTTCCCTGACGGAACTCCTTATGTGGAACTGATCTGTCATGGATTTCCAAGCTTTGGCATCTGGTCCGTCCCGGGTTCTCCTTTTGTATGTCTTGAACCATGGATGGGACGCTGTGATGATTTTGGATTTAAGGGCGAGCTTCCGGAAAAGAAATATATCAACACTCTGGACAAGGATGAAATTTTTACTGCATCATATGAAATAAAAATTTATTAATTTTCTCCATTTATCCTGAAAGCTGTGCTATAATGTCACAGTATATGAAAGTCATCCTGTCCCGTATCCACGAATTTACCCATGCAGACATGACTGATTCATGGCAGCCACTCAGGACTTTCATAGAAAAACACAGGAGGAAATTTCCATGACTAGAGAAGAATTTCAGAAGCTGACACAGGATGTTGTACTGCTCGACGGTGCTACCGGTTCCAATCTTATGGCCGCCGGAATGCCAAGAGGAATCTGTACAGAAGCATGGATCATGGAGCACAAAGAAGTTCTGCAAAATCTGCAAAAGGCTTATGTTGAAGCAGGAAGCCAGATCGTATACGCACCTACTTTCGGCGGAAACCGTTACAGTCTCGGACTTCACGGACTGCAGGATAAGCTTGCGGAAATGAACCATGCACTTGTAAATATTTCCAGAGAGGCAGTAGGACATAAGGTCTATGTTGCCGGTGATATTACCACAACAGGCAAGATGATGGACCTGCCGGTGATCTCACCTATGAGATGGCATATGAAACATACTGTGAACAGATTAAGGTTCTTGAGGATGCAGGTGTTGATCTGATCGCTGCGGAAACCATGATCAATATCGAGGAAACACTTGCTGCACTGGATGCTGCTGCATCCGTAAGTTCTCTTCCTGTAATGTGTACAATGACCGTAGAAGCTGACGGAAGCATTTTCAGCGGAGGAAATGCTGTGGAGGCTGCGATCGCCCTTGAGGGTGCAGGTGCTGTGGCAGTTGGGATTAACTGTTCTGTAGGACCTGACCAGCTGGTATCCGTTGTCCGCAATATCAAAGAGAACGTATCCATTCCTGTCATCGCCAAACCTAATGCCGGTATGCCGACGATTGATGATCAGGGAAATGCCATTTACAGTATGGACGCCAAAAGCTTTGCAGAACATATGAAGGTTCTGATCGAAATGGTGCGTCTGTTGTCGGAGGATGCTGTGGTACTACTCCGGAATTCATCCGCGAGATAAGCAGAAGCCTCGGAAGATAGATTTTGTATCTTCGACAGCCATAGTCAGACGAATAACGAATATTCGCAGCCAAAGCAGGGAACTTTCCTGATTCGGTTAAAGAGGGATATGACTCAAAAAAGCACATAACTTAGGATAGAATCTGTCTCAATCCGAGATATTCTCATCCTCTGTTATGTGCTTTTTGGTAATTGTCCGGCTTTCCTCTGTCCTGATCCTGCGAAAATACCATGGCAATTCTATAAACAGTTGCGCTTTTTATTATCTGCTTTTCATCTACTTCACTTTGATTGCTTTTTTCGGGCACATCTCCTGGCAGCAGAAACAGCGGATACACTTTCTGTAATCATATACCGGCGGCTTTCCTTTGCCTTTTCTGAAATCCACAGCTTTCCCCGGAACCGGACAGCTCTGCACACAGATCCCGCAGCGGACACATTTATCAGCTTCTATATATGGTTTTTTCTGAAAAATGTTTAACGCTCCCGCCATTCTTGTCCAGATATTCTTTCGCACTTCTGTACGGTCTGCATTAAAAGCCGGATTTCCGTATTTTTTCACTGCCTCTGCCATGGAAATCTCCCGTCTGGTGTCAGAAGGGTAATCTCCTCTTCTTTCCATGTACCAAGTCCCATTTTCTCGCCATGATAGTTCGTCGGAACCATCTCCGGTTTCAGATAAACCAGACGGCTGAATACACTGTCCAGTGCAACCGGATCTGTGGACATCAGCAGTACATTCATAGGAACCGGATCTCCCGAACCGGTCCGTTGCCCTCCATGGCCACAATCCCATCCATCACATACAGCTTCGGTGCCACACATTTATTCAGATCAATAAGCATTCTGGCAAAGCTGTCTGCACTCGGGTACTGCGTGTGCCCCTTCGCTTTATGGAATCCATATATAAACCCATAGCTGTTCTTAACCGCACCGGTGATACGTTCTAATGCATGTGTTTTCATCTTGCTCAGGGAAATCACACAGTCCTGCTCCAACAGTTCTTTTGGCAGGATAAATTCCTTTGCCTGGACTCCCTGCGGATAAGCAGTTTTCACGCCCTCAGAATAATCAACAGCCGGAATATGATATTTCTCCAGATAAGTATCCATTCCTGTTCCGCGGATCACTGCCTGAGTGGTTCCATGACCGCAGGAATCTGCAAGCACAATATTCTCATACCCACTTTCACGCAGGATTCCCGCAAAGGCTCCTACTACAACCGGATGTGTGATCACTGCTTTCTCTACCTCTGCTTTTTTCAGCAGATTCGGCTTCAGCAGGATCTTCGCATCCTTTGGAATCAGAGTCTCCACTCCACCCAGAAAATCCAGCCCCTGTTTCAGCAGCATATAGATTTTTTCTTCATCATATTCCCGGCAGGGAAGTAATACCACTTTACTTTTCACCAAATTCACGCACCTTTATCATCTCCGGACAGATCCACCTGTCTCAGTGCTTTTCTTACCGGCAAAATACATGCCGGCACTACAGAGAGACAGTCCACACCCATCCTCAGAAATTCTTCTGTCAGGCAGTATCTGCAGCAAGTTCCCCGCAGATACAGACACGTCTGTTTTCTGCATGTCCCGCTTCGATCACCATTTGAATCATACGCAGCACTGCCGGGTGATGGTCATTATATTTCTTGCGCAGAAGCGGATTCTGTCTGTCCATCGCCAGTGTATACTGACTCAGGTCATTGGTTCCAAGACTCAGGAAATCCACTCTTCTGGCAAGCTCCCGGCTGATCATGACTGCTGCCGGAGTTTCGATCATGATTCCTGTCTTAATATGTTTATACGGAATTCCTTTTTCATCCAGCCCGATCTTTACTTCCCGGATAATTTCTTCGATCTCATCCATTTCCTCTTCTGAGCTGATCATCGGATACATCAGCGCCAAGTTTCCATATGCACTCGCCCTGAAAATTGCCCGAAGCTGTGCCTTGAACATTCTTTTTCTGTCAAGGCAGAGACGGATTCCTCTGTTCCCCATGATCGGATTTGTCTCGTCCGGGATATTCAGATATTCTGCCTGCTTGTCTGCTCCGAGATCTGCCGTACGGATCACAGTGAGCTTTTCTCCCATGGTCTCCGCAATCTTTTTGTATGCAAGAAACAGCTCATTTTCACGAGGATAATTTTCTCTTCCAAGATACTGGAATTCACTGCGCAGAAGACCAATCCCGGCAGCTCCGTAATACAGCACACTGTTCAGGTCGTCCATATTTCCGATATTGGCATAGATTTCAATTTTTCTGCCATCTTTTGTGATATCCGGTTCTCTCCTTAATTTCAGAAGCTCTTCTCTTTCTTCTTTATCAGCCTGCCTGCGGATCTCATATTCTTTTTTTACCTCTTCATCCGGATCAATATACAAAGTTCCGGTATATCCGTCCACAATAGCCTGCCGTCCGTCCCACTCCGAATCTGTGTCAATTTCCAGCAGAGCCGGTATATTCATTGTTTTTGCCATAATGGCAGCATGAGACATATCGGAACCATGGTGGGTAACAATAGCCATCAGTTTATCCTTATCCATCTCCATCAGTTCTGTTGGAGTGATACTCTCCGTCACAACGATCACAGGTTCATCCCCAAGATCTATCCTGGGAGAGATACCTCCCAGTTCACCGATCAGGCGGTCAGAAATCTCCCGCATATTATCCAGCCGTTCTTTAATCGCAGGCTCTTCCAGATTTCTGAAAGTCTTAAGCATCTCATCCCTTGTAGTCATTACCGCATAGGCAGAATTTACTTTTTCACTCTGTATGACACTCTCAATGGCACGTTGAAAGCTTTTTCCCTCCAGCAGATTCTTCTGTCTGAGAAAAATCTCTGCCTGGGTTCCCTGAATTATGCAGTTTTTTTCATATAAATCCTCCAGCTGTTCCATGACTCTGGTGCGCGCCTGCCGGAAAATATTCAGCTCTGTTTTCACATCTGTGATTTCGTACTGGCGCATCTGATATTCGCTTTTATGATAATACAGTATCTTACCGATGGCAATTCCGGAAAAGGCACCGGTTCCCTTGTAAACATCCATATTAACTCCTTAGTTGATTAACCCCTTAGTCGCAGGCAGCCTTAAATTCAGTCCAGTTCTTCTGATACTGTGCGTCTGCGTCCTGGCTTACATTCTGGACGATTTCGCCCTTTGTAACGTCATCCGGAACTACCAGATCCGGATTTACCAGCTCATCTGCTGCTTTATTTGTGCTGTAATAGCCGATATAGTCTGTGCATTTCGCTGCAACCTCCGGCTGCATGATATAATCCATGAAAGAATATGCCGCATCTTTATCCGGCGCTTCACTTGGAATAAACATACCCATAATACCAAATCCAAGTCCTTCTTCCGGATATACCACCTTCAGATCAGGATTCTCAGCCAGAGCAGCTGTTACCTGAGAGGTATAAAGAAATGCAACACTTGCTTCTCCGTTGAGAAGTGCATTCTGTGTATTGTCATCCTGGATCAGACGTACATTCGGAGCAAGTTCCAGAAGCTTCTCTCCTGTCTTCTTGATCACGTCAACGTCCTCTTCATTCATGCTCTCGCCCATGGAAAGCTGGGTGATACCATTGATCACACGATAGTTTGCAGTCAGTGCAATGCTGTCCTCAAGAGACGGATCCCAGAGGTCTTTATATCCTTTGATATCAATATCCACCTGTTCCGGATCATAAACGATCAGCGGGATGCCTGCTCCGTAAGGAACTGTGTATTCATCGTCTGGATCATAGAACTGTCCCTGATATAATGGGTTGATATTTCCGATATTCTCCAGAGAATCCTTGTCAAGCTTCTCTGCAAGTCCTTCCTGGATCGCAGTTTCCAGAATATAGTCATCTGCGATCACGATATCATAGTCACCGCCCTTTGCCATGGAAAGCTTCTCAAGCATGGTTTCATCTGTATCGAAGTTTGAATAAACAACCTTAACTCCTGTCTCTTTTTCAAAATCATCCAGAACTTCCTGCGGGAACATTCCCTCCCATGTAAAAAGTACAAGTTCTTTATCATCTCCTGCATCCTTGAATCCGGTGAATGCTGTTCCTGCCATTAATGCACACATCACTACTGCAAGTACTCTTTTTTTCATAAATGATCTCCCTTCTTATGCTCTGCATTGTTGTCTGTATCTATCAGCCACTGTCCGCCTTCCACTGTATCGGCAGACAGCGGCTATCCTTTTTTACTTTGCTTTTACTTTTGTCCAGAGTTCCGCAAATTTCTGCTTGATCTTTGGCTGCTGATAAGCAAAGATTTCGTTATTCGGGTTGGTTGTATCCGGAATATAAGAACTGATCCCGCATAGTCCCCCTCCTTCATGGTTTCAAAAGCACTCTTCACTGTAGAAGTATACCCTACTTCTTCCGTATTGGAAAGAGCAGATTTATCACTGATCATAAAATCAATAAATTCATGGGCAAGCTGTACTTCGCTGCAGTCCTTTGTGATAACCATTGCATCATACCATCTGTTGGTTCCCTGTTCCGGTGTGAAGTAGTCCAGATTCGGATTTTCACTGATAATGTAAGATGCATCTCCGGAGTACACAACTGCCAGCGCTTTGTTTCCTGAAATCATGTTGTCGATCACATCATCGCCTGCATAGATCGGATCCATAGTGTCACGCTGATCGATCAGCCACTGATAAGCCTCCTCGATCTCAGACTCATTTGTAGTATTCATGGAATACCCAAGTGCTTTTAATGCTATCATAAAGGAATCTCTCTCAGAATCATACATGTAAATATTTCCTTTATATTTCGGATTACACAGAAGATTCCAGCCATCTTTCAGATCAGCCTCATCTACTACTGTCTTATCATAAAGGATTCCTACTGTTCCCCAGAAATACGGACAGGAATAACGGTTGCCCGGATCATAGCTCTGGTTCATGACATCATTCAGCAGATTTTTCTTATTCGGAATTTCTTTCCAGTCAAGTGCCTGCAGATATTCTTCTTTGATCAGTCTCTCAATCATGTAATCAGACGGGATCAGCACATCATAAGTCTCACCGCTTGAAAGCTTGGTGTACATCATCTCATTTGACTCAAAAGTCTCGTATACGATGGTACAATCATATTCTTTTTCAAAATCCTCCAGCAGGGAAAGATCCATGTACTCTCCTGCATTGTAAACTTTCAGCACATGAGTGGACTGCGCCACGAATCCCCATTTGATCAGCCCTGCCGTAACGGCAACAACCAGAACTACAGAGACAATTTTTACTGCTTTCCTGTTCAGCTTTCTGGCTTTATTCTTAAACTTCGGAAGCAGATTGGACAAAAGCAGTACCACGATGATGACTACGATCACGATGGTTGACAAAGCATTGATCGTCGGATTGATACGCTTTGTCATATTATATACAACAATAGAGATATTCTTTACACCATTTCCTGATACGAAATAGGAAATAACGAAATCATCAAATGACATGGTAAATGCAAGCAGCGCGCCTGCGAAAATACCCTCTTTGATCATCGGCACGATAACCTTTGTCAGAGCCTGAAAAGGTGTTGCCCCAAGGTCCATGGCAGCATTTGCCATATTCGGATCCAGAGCCCTTACCTTCGGATAAACGCTGGTAATTACATACGGGGTACAGAATGCAATATGTGCCAGTAGCATAGTCAGATATCCTTTTCGAAATCCCAGAGAAGAGAACAACAGCATCAGGCTGATGGCAGTTACGATCTCAGGATTCAGGATCGGGATATTATTAATATTCAAAAGCAGTTCTTTGATTACCTTCTTTGATTTGGATAAACCGATCGCTGTAATGGTTCCAAGTATTGTAGAAACAATGGTCGCAATGATCGCAATGGTAACAGATACATAAACTGCCTTAATTACTTCCCCGTTACCGAGAAGTTCCTGATACCAGCGCAGGGAAAAGCCTGTAAATCTGGTCAGTGACTTGGATGAGTTAAAGGAAAAGATCATCGTCACCAGGATCGGCAGGTAAAAGAAAGCAAGGCAGAGTACTACATATAACATTGAGAAAAATTTATTATTACGTTTCATGCCGTCCTCCCTTATTCATCTTTATCCATCTTCTTCATCAGGCTCATAAAGATCAGAATGAGCACAGCCAGAATCAGAGAAATCGCACTTCCAAAGTTCCAGTCGCCAACAGAGATAAACTGAGACTCGATCAGGTTACCGATCAGCATGTACTGTCCGCCTCCGAGAAGTTTCGGAATAACGAATGTGGAAATAGACAGCAGGAATACCATCATGATTCCATTAAGCACACCGGGGATGGACAATTTCCAGATAACCTTTGTGAAGGTCTGGAATTTATTTGCCCCCAGGTCATAGGCAGCCTCGATAAAAGATTTATCCATCTTGCTCAGGGATGTATGGATCGGGATGATCATAAATGGCATAAAGTTACAGACCAGACCAACCACTACGGAAAAGTCCGTATACATCATTGTCACCGGGGAAATCCCCAGTAATCCAAGCAAATGGTTGATGATACCATTGTCTGACAGCAGGTTCATCCATGCATAGGTACGCAGAAGCATATTGATCCATTCCGGAATAGTTACCAGCAGGATCAGAAGACTCTGGGATTTCTCCGGACATTTGGAAATAATATATGCCAGCGGATAGCCAAGTCCCAGACAGATGACCGTCGTCAGGATTCCAAGCTTAAAGGACTTGAAAATAACGCTCATATACGTTGCTTCCAGGAATTTGCGGAAATTCTCCAGGGTAAAGGAGAACGTCAGCACCTCGTTTCCATCTTCTGTAAATGCATATAATGCGATCAGTATCAGCGGGATGACAATGACCACAAATGCCCACACAAGATATGGTTTGATAAGATTTCTGTACTGTTTCATCAGTAGCTTCCCATCTTACACATAACATGGATGTCTTCAGCCCGAATTTCAGTCCCACTTCCCTTCCGACTTCCGCATAATCTGTGGTATGAACCATATAAGTACGAAGTTCTGTCTCGATCAGGATCTCATAATGCACGCCCTTGAAGGTAATATTGCGCACAATCCCCCTGATCTTTGCCTGACCGGGATCTACGATATCCAGATCCTCAGGTCTTAACACAACTTCGATCTCTTCATTATCCTCAAATCCCTTATCCACACATTCAAACTCAAATCCGTCAAAAGTAACCAGATAATCGCGGATCATGGTTCCCTCGATAATATTGGATTCACCGATAAAGCCTGCAACAAAACGGTTTTCCGGCTCATTGTAGATATCTGTAGGAGAACCAATCTGCTGAATCTCACCGTTATTCATAACAACAACCGTATCTGACATGGACAGGGCTTCTTCCTGGTCATGGGTAACATAAATGAAAGTGATGCCAACTTCCTGCTGGATCTTCTTTAATTCTACCTGCATCTGTTTACGGATCTTTGCATCCAGTGCACCCAGGGGCTCATCTAAAAGCAGAACCTTCGGCTCATTTACCAGGGCTCTGGCAATGGCCACTCGTTGCTGCTGTCCACCGGAGAGCAGAGTTACATCTCTTTTCCCAAAGCCTTCCAGACCAACCATCTTCAACATACGCTCCACCTTCTGGGCGATGACAGTTTTATCGACCTTCTTCAGGTTCAGCCCGAAACCGATGTTCTCCGCCACATTTAAATGAGGAAAAAGAGCATACTTCTGAAACACAGTATTAACCTCTCTCTTGTACGGGGGAAGCTTGGAGATCTCAATTCCGTTAAACAGTACTTCTCCGTCACTTGGTTCTTCAAAGCCTGCAATGATTCGAAGGGTGGTTGTCTTTCCACATCCGCTGGGTCCCAAAAGTGTCAGGAATTCCTTTTCATAAATATCCAGATTGATGCCGCGCAAAACCTGCTGATCATCAAAATTCTTGGTCAGATTTTTTAACTCAATCAGTTTGTTCATCATCTTTTCCTTCCTCTGAATGTATTTTTCTCTGTTTTTTATAATCCGGCTGTTTCAAAAGCATTTGCCGGCTGTTCAGAATATTCCTAAAAGCTATAGCATTTATTTTTTCTTCTTTGTTATCAGTGAATAAACAATAAAAATAACCAGTGTAGCAGCCAGCAATATGGTACATAACGCATTGATCTCCGGCGTCACTCCTGTTTTCAGCTGTGTGTACACCTTGATGGGCAGCGTAGACAGACGCGGTCCGTTTACAAAGATACTTATTACCACATCATCCATAGACATGGCAAACGCAAGCAGCGAACCTGAAATTACAGCCGGCATAATTAAGGGTAGCGTAATATCCCGGAAAGCCCGAAACGGTCCTGCACCCAGATCCCTTGCCGCCTCTTCCAACGCCAGGGTCCATTCCCGCCAGTCCTTGGCCTTCACTTCCATCAGAATATAAGGCACACAGAATACCGTATGACCTATTAAACAATGTCAGCATGCCAAAGGCAGGTTCAGCAATATAAAAGAATG